>Ga0307374_10000832_pt1 | contig 57850 bp, 54 predicted proteins | sample OX3MG_FD_202532 | JGI IMG/M metagenome (GOLD analysis project Ga0307374, IMG submission 202532) | Soil microbial communities from Risofladan, Vaasa, Finland - OX-3 | ecosystem: Environmental > Terrestrial > Soil > Coastal area > Acid sulfate soil | place: Finland: Risofladan, Vaasa | collected... | reverse complement strand
GCACCGTCGAGGCCGTCGGTGAAATGAACCAGGCCGAGATAGAGCTCGGTCCCCGGCTTGAGCTTGAGCCCGCCGAGCGGCGCGAAGTAGGCGTCATCGTCGCGCCCGCGCGGCACCGGCAGATGAATCCAGTTGATCGGGCGGCGAATCGCGCTCGACAGCCGGTTGGCCATCTCGACCGCCGGCCCGGTGTGCTTGGGCTCGACCACGTGCTTATGGCCCGGGTCGCCATAGCAAAGATGCAGCCCCAGTTCGATCTCCGCCGGGACGTGGTCGGCGACCCGCACGATCGCGGCCAGCAGTTGGTCCGCTGGCACGCCGGAACCGAAGACCTGCCGGATCGCATCGGAGCGCTCCGAGATGGTGTCGTACTCGATCATCTCGGGCGCGATGTCCCATTGGATTGCGAGATCGCGATTCGGTATCGCGCGAGCGATCTCATCGACCTCCGCCATCATCTGGCGCTCGTAGATTTCCCATAGCGCCGGAAACGCCGAGCGTTCGCTGAAGCTGTAAGCGACCGCGAACGGCGTTGGCAGGCTGATCTGGAGCCGGGTCGTGCGATGCACCTTGCCGGCCTCGCGCAGCCGTTTGAAATCCTCGTAGGATTGAATCGCCGCCGTGGCGTAGCCGAGCGATCCGAGCTTGACATCCGCCGCCGCCACCCCCGGCTTGATTCCATAGAGCGGGAACGGCGGAACCCCCGGCACCAGCCGCTCGGCCGCGACGTGCAGGCCGCTGGCGGTGCGGAAAGCCTCGCCCTGGCATCCAACCCACAGCAGCCGGATGCCGGTCTCGCCGTCCGGGATACGCCGCGCCAGCTCGCCCAGCGCCGTGCCGGCTGTCTCGAACACTTCAGCCGCCGAGCCGAGCGGAACGCTTCCCACCAGCAGCACCGGCCGTCGCTTGGTTGATGTAGCCATCGGCGTTCTCCCTGCGGATTATCGTCAGTTGCGCGAGACGCGGTCGTGCGATGCGCCTCGCGATACTTGCCTATCTATCAGAACGCGGGCCTGCCGCAAGCGCCCGCCGCCGCGTGCGCGCCGTCCTCTACAGCAGGACGCCGCGGAACGGATCGTTTTGGTCGGGGGGATGCTGAATCAGATTGATCGCCCAGCGATGGGCCTGCTTGAGCGCCTCCTCGGCGCGGCGGAACAGCCGCTCGCGGTACATCGTGCTCCAGACATAAACGTCGACCGACGGCTCTTCGCTGAGCGTCACGTCGATCATCCAGTCTTCGAGCTGCGGACCGCAGACCAGCAACCGCACCAGCCGGCCATGGTCGAGCAGCACGCCGCGCGCCTCGCGCGGCAGCCGGAACTCGTCCTTGATACGCTGGACCAGCTTGGGCGAGTAATGCTCGGGGGTCATCGAGACCTGCACCCACTGTCCCGGCTCGGGATTCGCCTCGCGCGCGATACGCAGGTTGTTGTCGGTCAGGTCGTCCTTGGCGCGTTCCTGGTCGTAGTCGCGGGCCGATTCGTAAAAGCCCATCGCCACCGGCAATTGCGGCAGCTCGGCTTCGGGCTTGTCAGCCGCGTCGGCCGCCTGGTCGCCGGCCTTCTGCGGCGGCGGCTTCTTGCGCTTGACGGCGGTCTCGACCCACCATCGGTTCTCGACGTTCGGTTTGCGGGGCTCGGATGCTCCTCGGGTCGCCATCGCGATCTATTATAGACCAGCGCCGATAGATCAGCGCTACGACGCGCGCGCGATCCGGCGGCGGCCGCGAATCGTCGACGGTGTCGCGCGACGGCGGCGCGCCACGGCTACCCGCGAGCGCGGGGCAGCGGCGGCGGCGCGGCGGGCGGCGCGGCGCAGACCGTTGACCATCCGGCGCATGAAGGCGTCGGCCTTGCGCTCGGCGTCGGTCCACAGCAGGTAGTGGCCCATCTCATGGTAGACCATCTGGATCCACATCCGCTCCCGGTTGTAGATCCGCCCGCGCTTCCAGTTTTCGGGATGCACCAGATGGATCCGGCCATCTTCGTAGGTGCGGCCGGCGGTCTTGCCCCAATCGATATACTCGAACCATTGGATTCGCGGCTGCCGCACCCCGTAGAAACGGCACAGATCAGAGACTGCGCGTTTGAAAGCCGACAGGCGGTGAAGCCGAAAGAAAAGCGAAAAGTTGCGATCAATTTCACGCCGGCTGATGACTGGAGGGACGATCATGCGCATGACGAAGAAGCCCTTTACAGTAAGATTGTCGGCAATCTTACGAGGGCGCCCCAAAACTAGTCAATGAAGACCGCGATCGAATTGAAAATGGCCGCTAACTGGCCGGAAATAAACAAGAATCGAAGCAAGGGGCAGAAAATGGTCGCAGCCCGCCGGATTCTGCTATGATAGTCGGCTATCCCGATCGTGAACGGCCCGGCGATCTTCGCCAAGGAGGCGACGATGGACAACTTCTATGAGCGCAGTAATCTGAAAAACGTTCGCAAGCTGCGCGAGCTCAAGCCTGACGCCTACAACAAGTTTATGGAGTTCAGCCAGTCGGTCTTCAAGGACGAGGCGCTGCCCAACAAGATCAAACAGCTGATCGCGATCGGCGTTGCCCATACCACGCAATGTCCGTGGTGTATCGACGTGCATGTCAATGCCGCCAAGGATCTCGGCGCCAGTGACGAGGAGATCGCCGAGGCGGTGCTGGTGGCGATGGAAATTCGCGCCGGCGGCGCCTTCACTCATTCGGGAATCGCTTTCGGCCTGTCGGCCGAGCACGCGCAAGGCCACAAGAAGTAGACGGATCGCGCAATGACGCACAGCGGATCGACGGCTCCCACAACGCGGGCGGTCAAGGTCGGCGGCACCGTCGTCGGCGGCGGCGCGCCGGTGGTCGTGCAATCGATGTGTGCGACCAAGACCATGGATATCGAGGCGACCGTCGCGCAGGTCCATCAACTGGCCGGCGCCGGCGCCGGCGTGGTGCGCCTGGCGCTCGACAGCGAAAAGGAAGTCGCCGCGCTCAAGGAGATTCGCGCGCAGACCCGCGGCGTCAACCTGTCGGTCGATTTGCAGGAGAACTACCGGATCGCCGACAAGGTCGCGCCGCACGTCGACAAGCTTCGCTACAACCCCGGCCATCTCCACCATATCGAGAAAGCCAAATCGATTCCCGACAAGGTGCGATGGCTGGCGGCGGTGGCGCGCGATCACGACCTCGCGATCCGGATCGGCGTCAACTGCGGCTCGGTGGCGCCGGCTTTTCTCGAGAAGTATGCCGGCGATCAGATGGCGGCGATGGTCGAATCGGCCGTCTGGCACTGCGAAATGATGGACTCGTACGGCTTCGATCGGTTCGTCGTGTCGCTCAAGGATTCCGATCCGGCCAGGGTCCTGGAGGGCAACCGGCGCTTCGCCGCGCGTCGCCCCGACGTGCCGCTCCATCTCGGCGTCACCGAGGCGGGATTGCCGCCCGACGGGATTATCAAGACCCGGCTCGCCTTCGAGAAGCTGCTGGCCGAGGGTATCGGCGCGACGGTCCGGGTCTCGCTGACGCTGCCGCACGAGCGCAAGCACGAAGAGGTCGAGGTCGGCTTTCAGATTCTGCGCGACGTCGCCGCCGGCCGCTTCATCTCGGTGCCGGATTTCGGCAAGGGGATGAATATCATCTCATGCCCGTCGTGCTCGCGGGTCGAGAACGAGAAGTTCGTCGAGCTGGCGCAGGCGGTGAAGGACATGACGGTCTACGCCGCGGCGCATCGGATCACGATCGCGGTGATGGGCTGCCGGGTCAATGGGCCCGGCGAGACCGACGACGCCGACCTCGGGCTGTGGTGCGGCCCGACCACGGTCAACCTCAAGAAGAAAGACACCAAGCTCGGCAACTTCGCCTACGACAAGGTGCTCGCCCGGCTGCGAATCGAGCTCGACAAGCTGATTTCCGAGCGCGCCGCCGCCAACTGACCGCGCCGTCGAAGCTTACGACGCTACTCGATCTTCTGCTGAGTGGCGCGCCGCAAAGAACGTCAGCGCGTGACGACCTCGCGTCGAGCTGGCTGCGGGCGCAGCAGCTCCGCGCGCATCAGGGTGACCCGTCCGGGCGCCTTCAGCGCCGCCAGCAGCTCCGAGATCGAATGGTTGAGGGTGGGATGGGTGAGCGCCGGCGCCAGCTCGCTCATCGGCACCAGCACGAAGCGCCGCTCATGGAGGCGCGGATGGGGCACCTGCAGATGGCGCGAAGCGATCACCTCCTTGTCGAAGAACAGCAGGTCGAGATCGATGATCCGCGGCCGATAGGGGCCGCGCGCCTTGGGCTTGCGGCCGCGCACCCGCTTGCGCCCCATCATCCGCTCGATCGCCTGCAGGCGGGTGAGCAGGGCGGGCGCCTCGAGATCGGTTTCGATCTCGAGCACGCCGTTCAAAAACGGGGCGCTGCCGCGCACCGACTCGATTGGCTCGGTCTCGTAGATGGATGATTGACGGACGATTCGGGTTTCGGGCAGGGCCTGCAGCCGCGCAATTGCCTCCCGGTAATTACCGGCCCTATCTCCCAGATTACTTCCAATCCCGATGAAGACCCGATGGGGCATCCCCACCCGTCACAATTTGAGCGCCGCTAGTCGAGCCACCGCCTCTTTCAGCCGCTCGCTCCCGACCGTCATCGAGAAACGAACGAACCCCTCACCACCCTTGCCGAATCCGGAGCCCGGCGTAATCGCTACGCCGGCCTCTTGGAGCACGCGTTCAGTGAATGAAACCGAGGTATAGCCGGCCGGGACCTGCGCCCATAGATAGAAGGTGGCGCGCGGCACCTCGCATGGCAGGCCGAGTTTGTGCAGCAGCCCGACCATCAGGTCGCGCCGCTGGCGATAGATCGCGCAGTATTCGCGCACCGCGTCGTCGCCCGCGTCCATCGCGGTGATGGCCGCTTCCTGCACGGCCTGGAAGACGCCCGAGTCCATGTTGGTCTTGACCAGGCCGAGCGCCTTGATCAACTGGGCGTTGCCGACCGCGAAGCCGACCCGCCAGCCGGTCATCGAGTAGGTCTTCGAGAGCGAGTGGAACTCGATCGCGCATTCCATCGCGCCGGGGACCTCGAGCACGCTCGGCGCGCGATAGCCGTCGTAGGCGATCTCGGAGTAGGCGACGTCGTGAGCGAGGATAATCTGGTGCTTGAGGCAGTAGGCGACCGCTTCTTCGAAGAACGCGCGATCGACGGTGGCGGCGGTGGGATTGTTCGGGTAGTTGAGCCACATCAGCTTCGAGCGCCGCGCGACCTCGGGCGGAATCGCGCCGAAATCGGGACGAAAGCTATGCTCGCGCCGCAGCTTCATGAAGTAGGGCTCGCCGCCGTTGAACACGCATCCGGAGAAATAAACCGGATAGCCGGGGTCGGGAATCAGCACGATATCGCCCGGATCGACCACCGCGGTGGCGAAATTCGCAATTCCTTCCTTGGAGCCGATCAGCGCGAACACCTCGCGCCCCGGATCGAGCTTGACGCCGAAGCGGCGCAGGTACCAGCGGCTGGCGGCCTGGCGAAAGCGCTCGAGCCCTTCGTAGTCGGGATAGCGATGGTTGGGCGGGTTTTCGGCGGCGCGCTGCAGACTTTCGATTATGAAGCGTGGCGTCGGCAGATCGGGATCGCCGATACCGAGGCTGATTACGTCGACCCCCTGTTGTTGAATCTCCCGTTTCAACCGATCGAGCTCGGCGAACAGGTAGGGTGGCAACAGGCTCAATCGCGCAGCAGGCTTGATTTGCACGTGGTCAGCAACGCTCCGGACGAATCTTGATGTAACTAGCTAGCATAGCGCGGCAGTGGGTTAAACGGGGGTGCGTATCGAGGGGTGCACAATTGCGGATGCGCTACCGATTTGCGATGCGGCGCTTGTGGCAATGAGCGACTCGTCCATTGTTTTCGCATCACGAACGATCGCCAGAGGCTTTGTGTTTCGCTCGACAAAATGCACTCGACAAAATGCGCGTGGTCCATTATTTTCTCTTGCCCAGCAGCCCTCGCAATGTTAGTTATTTTCGCGTTCGTGGTTTGAATGCAGCGGGAGTCGCGACATCTCCAAGGGCAAGTTGCCGCCCTGCTGAAATATTGAGCGTGTGGCGCAGACGTTTGAAATGCCGGCCTCAGGCGTGATAGGTCGAGACGGTTTTGAAAGCTGCGTCCGAGTGTAAACCGGATCTGATGACACGATGAACCGGATATTGATTCCTGTCGCCTTGGCTACGTTCCTAGGCGGCCTGGCGGTGCTGGCGTTTTCCCAGCGGCCCTGGGCTCCGCGTCAGGACGTCGAGCAGCCGATCCCTTTTAGCCATCGGATTCACGCCGGCGTGAACAAGATTCCCTGCCAGTACTGCCATGAGTATGCGCGCCGCTCGGAGACCTCCGGCGTGCCGCCGGTCGAGCGTTGTGTGGGATGCCATGGCGACGCGTTGTTCGGCGGGCTGAAGCCGGTGACGCGTCCGTGGACCAATCACACCCAGCCGCCGTTCGAGATTCGCTGGAACCGGGTCTACACGCTGCCCGACTTCGTGCGCTTCACCCATCAGCCGCATATCTGGGCCGGGGTCGCGTGCCAGACCTGTCACGGCCCGGTCCAGGATATGGACCGCATCGAGCCGGTGCATGAAATCAACATGGGCTTCTGCCTCTCTTGTCATGAAAAACGTGGTGCCACCCAGGACTGTTTTGTCTGCCACCATTAAGCGAGGGTTCTGATGTCAGAAGGGTTCAGCAGACGGTCGTTTCTTAAGATCGCCAGTGCGGCCGGCGCCGCCGCGGCGATTCCAGGATGCGAGCCGGCCGGGCGGGAACTTATTCCCTACGTCGTGCCCGACGAAAATGTGATCCCCGGCGTACCCTCCTTCTACGCCACGACCTGTAACGAATGTGGTGCCGGATGCGGAGTAGTGGCGCGGGTGCGCGAGGGGCGCGTAATCAAGCTCGAGGGTAATCCCAAGGATCCTATCGGCCAGGGCTCGCTGTGTGCCCGCGGCCAGGCTGCGCTGCAAGGCCTCTACAATCCCGACCGCCTGGCCCATCCGTTCGTGCGTGGCGATGACGGCCGGGTGCGCCGGATCTCATGGGATATCGCCACTCGCGCGCTGCTCGGCCATCTCTCGACCGCCGCCAAGGCCGGCAAGGATCGGGTCGCCTACCTGGCCCATCCGCAGGGTCCGACGCTCGCTAAGATCGCCGGGCTGTGGCTGTCGGCATGGAACTCGAGCAAGGCGGTCTTTTACGAGCCGTTGGCGAGTTCGGTGGCGCAGCAGGCGGCGCAGGATTGCTTCGGGCGCAGCGATACGCCGGTTTACCATCTTGATCAGGCGGAAGCGCTGATTTCGTTCGGCGCCGACTTTATCGATACCTGGGGCTCGCCGCTCGAGCTGATGCGCCAATATGCCGCGTTTCGCGCGCCCCGCCAGCGGCGCGGCAAGCTCGCCATCGGGCGGGCAGTCTACGTCGGTCCGCGGTTGAATCTGACCGCCGCCAAGAGCGACGAGTGGATCGCGGTCAAGCCCGGCCACGAAGCCGCCATCGCCATGAGCGTGCTCTACGTGCTGGTGCGGCAGGGATGGATTTCGCCCAACTCGGGCTTTGATATCGCGACTCTCAAGAGCTTCGTCGCGGGCTACGAGCCCGAGACCGTGAGCCAGCAGACCGGGGTTTCGGCCGAAGCCATCATGCGCCTGGGCCAGGTCTTCGGGCAGGCCGAGGGCGCCGTCGCGCTGGCCGGCACCGAAGACAAGCAAGCCCACGTCGCAGCCTTTGTTTTGAACGCCGTGACCGGCAACCTGGGCAAGACGGTCACCTTCCTCGACGGCGCGCCGGCCTCGTCGCTGAGTTCCCAGGCCGACCTCGACGGCCTTATCACGGCGATGAATCAGAAGCAGGTCGACGTGCTGGTGATCGCGGCCGGAGCGAATCCGGTATACGCGATGTCGCCGGCGGCCAAGTTCAATGACGCCCTGCGCCAGGTGCCGTTCGTGGTGTGGGGTGGCCTGGTGCCGGACGAGACCGCCGAGCGGGCGCATCTGCTGCTGCCGATTCATCATCCGCTCGAGAGCTGGCGCGACAGCGCGCCGCGGGCGGGTATCAACGGACTCGGGCAGCCGGTGATGCAGCCGGTGTTCGAGAGCCGCGATCTCGGCGACGTGATGCTGGAGTCGGCCCGCGCGGCCAGCACCGACAGCAAGGCGGTGCCGTGGCAGTCCACCGCGGAGGCCGTCAAGGCCAGCTTTCAGGATCTCCAGAAGCAGCTTGGCGATCAGGGCAAGCCCGAGGATTTCTTCGCGCAGGCGCTGCGCGACGGCGGCGTCTTCAGCGCGGCCAAGGCCGCCGACGTCAAGCTCAAGGCGGCGATCCTGCAGAACAAGCCTAAGCCACCGGATGCCGGCCCCGATCTCGTGCTGGCCGTCTATCCGCATATCTTTCTCTACGATGGGCGCGGGGCCAACAAGTCGTGGCTGCAGGAAATTCCCGAGCCGGTCGATCAGCTGGTCTGGGATAGCTGGGCCGAGATTCATCCCGAGACCGCCAAGACGCTCGGAATCGCGGCCGACGAAGTGGTCGAGCTCAAGACCGATCAGGGTACGGTCGCGGTCTCGGCGCTGGTTTCCGAGCATGTCCGCCCGGGGGTAATAGCGCTGCCGCTGGGACAGGGGCACACCTCATACGGCCGCTATGCGAAGGGGCGCGGCGTCAACGCCTTCACCATCCTGGCGCCCGGCGCGCTGAGTGCCGCGGTCAAGGTGAGTGGGACCGGCCGCAAGAATCCGCTGGTGTCGCCGCTGTACTCGGAAGACATGATGGGCCGCAATATCGTCGAGGCGATGAGCATCGAGGATCTGGCCCGCGGCATCACCCCCAAGTCAGAAACCGAGACCGAGCCCTACGAGATGTACGGGGCGTTCAAGTATCCGACCCACCAGTGGGGCATGACGATCGACGTCAACGCCTGCGTCGGATGCAGCGCCTGCGTCGCGGCCTGCTACGCCGAGAACAACCTGGCGGTGGTCGGCAAGGAAGGCGTCCACCACGGCCGCATCATGTCGTGGATGCGCATCGAGCGCTACACGCCGCCCAAGGCAGAGGCCGACAAGGCGCCGCTGATGTACATCACGCCGATGCTCTGCCAGCAGTGCGAGCATGCGCCGTGCGAGCCGGTCTGTCCGGTGTTCGCCGCCTACCATACCCAGGAAGGCATCAACGGCCAGAACTACAACCGCTGCATCGGCACCCGTTACTGCGAGAACAACTGTACCTACAAGGTGCGCCGCTTCAACTGGTACAAGCCCGAATGGCCGGCGCCGCTCCATCTGCAGCTCAATCCGGATGTGACGGTGCGCGGGGCGGGGGTAATGGAGAAGTGCACGTTCTGCATGCAGCGCATCGTGTACGCCGAGATCAACGCCAAGACCAGTGACCGGGCGCTGCACGACGGCGAGATCGTGCCGGCCTGCGCGCAGACCTGTCCGACCCGCGCGATCAGCTTCGGCGACCGCAACGACAAGCAAAGTGCAATGATGCAGCGGCGCAAGGACAACGATCTGCGCACCTACCGGATCCTGAACGCCGAGTTCAACACGCTGCCCGCGATCACCTACTTGCGCGAAATCTACCACGAGAAAGGGAGAGCTTAAGTGGCAGCCGCTGCACCAACCAGCTTGACCCCGACTTTCAGCGATATCGATCGTCAGGTGCGCAGCGTGCTGGAGCCCGGCGGGCTTCAGTACTGGGCCTGGATTTGCTTCTGCGCGTTCTTCGTAGTTATCGGGGGCGCGCTGTGGACCAATCAGGTTTACAACGGCCTGGGCGTAACCGGCCTGACCCAGCCCACGATGTGGGCGATATACATCACCAACTTCGTCTTCTGGGTTGGTATTGCGCACTCCGGCACGCTGATCTCGGCGATCCTCTACCTGTTTCGCACCCGCTGGCGCACCGCGGTCTACCGGCTGGCGGAAACCATGACGATCTTCGCGGTGTTGACCGCCGGACTGTTCCCGATCATCCATCTGGGCCGCCCGTGGTTCTTCTACTGGCTGGCGCCCTATCCGAATGAGCGCTCGCTGCAGCCCGATTTCCGCTCGCCACTGGTGTGGGACGCCTTCGCGGTCACGACCTACCTGACCATCAGCAGCCTGTTCCTGTTCATGGGGATGATTCCCGACGTCGCCAACGCGCGCGACGCGGCCAAGGGCTGGCGCAAGAAGTTCTATTCGATGGTGTCGATGGGCTGGCAGGGGACCGACCGCCAATGGCGCCATTTCTCGATGGCTTACCTGCTGCTGGCCGGCTTCGCCACGCCGCTGGTGATCTCGGTTCACAGCGTGGTGTCCTGGGACTTCGCGATGGCGCAGTTGCCGGGCTGGCACAGCACCATCTTCGCCCCCTACTTCGTCGCCGGGGCGATTTTCTCGGGCGTCGCGATGGTGCTGACGCTGCTCATCCCGATCCGCAAGATCATGGGGCTCGAGGAGCTCATCACCCCCTGGCATCTCGACAACCTGGCCAAGGTCATCCTGCTGACCTCGCTGGTCATCTCGTACTCGTACATCTGCGAATCCTTCATGGTCTGGTACAGCCGCGACGCGATCGAGCTGATGACCTTCCATGAGCGCTACTTCGGCCCGCAGGGCTATTTGTTCTGGATGATGGTCGCGTGCAACTGCGTGATTCCGCTGTTGCTGTTCTCGCCGCGGGTGCGGGTCAGCACGGTCTGGCTGTTCGTCATCTCGCTGTTCGTCAACGTCGGGATGTGGCTGGAACGGTTCGTGATTATCGCCGGCTCGCTGGCGACCAATACCGAACCCTCGCAGTGGCACTTCTTTACGCCCTCGGTCACCGAGGTTTTCATCACGGTCGGCAGCTTCGCCTGGTTCCTGATGCTGTTTTCGTTGTTTGCGCGCTTCCTGCCGATCGTTTCGATGACCGAGTTGAAGGAAGGTATCCGCTGGCTGCGCGAAGCGCTGCATGACACCTATCGGAGGGCGGCATGAGCGAGGTTCGGATGGTTGCCTCGTTTGCCGACGAGGAGCAGTGCGTGCATACGATCGAGCGGCTGCTCGAGACGCGGCTGCGCCCGCGGGTGTTCTCGCCGATCCCGAGCGAGAAAATCAATGAGGCGCTCTACGAAGGGCGCAGTCACGTGCGCGGCTGGGTGCTGAGCGGCGGAATCTTCGGCGCGCTCTCGGGCTTCGCGATCACGCTCGGCACTTCCTACGAGTGGGGTCTTAACGCCGGCGGCAAGCCGATCGCGTCGATTCCGGCCTACCTGATTATCGTCTTCGAGCTGATGATCCTGTGCGGCGGAATCGCCGGCGTGCTGGGCTTTCTCACCAACGCCCGAGTGCCGGCGATGGAGCCGATCGAGGGCTACAGCCCACATTTCAGCGGCGACCGCTTCGGCGTGATGGTGAACTGCGAGGAATCGGACAGCGCCCGTATCGAGGCGCTGTTCAAGGACGCCGGCGCCGCCGACGTCAGCCGCGAGCCGCTGCCGGCGACGACGGTATCACCCGGGCACGGCGGCCATTAGGCCGGCCCTCGGATTCGACGACAGGCAATGATGACCGAGCTATGACGGAGATGAGATAAGGCCGGGCAAACATGAGTTCTAACTCAGAGTCAACATCGCGGGCGTCCGCGCCGGGGACGCATGAACCGATCCAGCTCTCGCTCGGCTCCTGGACGACCATTGCGGTCGTGCTCCTGGTAGTCGGCGCGGCGGGATTTTTCCTGGCGCTATGGATGGGTCTGGGCGCGCGAGCCTGGCAGGCCTACCTGGTAAATCTGCTGTTCTGGATGAGTATTGCGCAGGGCGGGGTGGTGGTTTCCACCGCCTTCTACCTGAGCCAGGGCCGCTGGGCGGGACCGGCGCAGTACCGGTTGGCGGAAATGTTCGTCGGCTTCATTCCGCTCGGCTTCCTCCTGTTCTGGGGGATGTGGCTGGGGCGGGCCGCGATCTTCCCCTGGGTGCTGCATCCGGTGGCGGATAAAGCGATGTGGCTGAACGCGCCGTTTCTGTTCGCGCGCGATGGGGCCGGGCTGCTGCTGATGACGGTGCTCAGCCTGTGGTTCGTATCGGCCTCGCGCCGTGAAGCGGTGCGCGAATGGGCCAAGACACCCAACAATATCGCGCTGCCGCCCAATATCATCCGGCGGCTGTCGCCGGCGCTGGCGCTGAGCTACGCCTTCGTCTACTCGCTGCTGGCCTTTGACCTGATCATGTCGCTCTCGCCGGAGTGGCGCAGCACGCTGTTCGGCGCCTGGTTCTTCGCCACCGCCTTCTGGAGCGGAATTACCGCGATGGCGCTGACGGCGGTAATCCTGCAGGCGGTGTTCGGGGATCGCGTGGTGTTCTTCAGCCGTCGCGTGCAGCATGACCTCGGCAAGATGGTGTTCGCCTTCTCGATCTTCTGGGTCTACCTGTTTTTTGCCCAGTACCTGGTGATCTGGTACGGCGATATCCCGGCCGAGACCTTCTTCGTCGTGCGGCGCTCGATAATGCCGTGGGTGCCGCTCTCGATCGCGATGCTCACGCTGGTCTGGGGATTGCCGTTCTTCGTCCTGCTGGGACGGCGCCCCAAGCGCACGCCGAAGATCCTCGGCACCATCGCGCTGCTCGGCCTGATCGGAATTTTCGTAGAAGATTACGTGCTGATCGTCCCGTCGCTCTCGCCTAAGGTCATTCCGTACGGATGGGTCGAGATTGCCGTTACGGCGGGTTTCCTCGGTGCCTTCGCGCTGTGCGCCTTTCCGGGACTGCGGCGCGTGGTGGCGGCGAGTTCCGCGCCGTTCACACCCGCTGGAGAGATGGAATGAGAGCCGCGGATCGATTCAAGAGTATCGCCGGCCCGCTCATCGTCGCGCTGGCGGCGGTCGGCGCGCTGGCCGGCTGTCAGCATTACAACGCGCCGATGAACACGCTGGCGACCAACTCGGACCTGGCGCAGTGGATCTACTCGCTGTTCCTGCAGGTGACGATCTGGGACGCGATCATCATGGTGATCGTAGTCATTGCCCTGCTGCTCGCGATCTTCGTCTTCTCCTCGCGCGAGGGCGATCCGGGCGAACCCGCGGAGCACGAATCGGACCTGATGCTGGAGCTGGCCTGGACCATCGGCCCGGCCCTCATCCTGGTGTTCATCACCATTCCGACCATCCACACGATCATGAAGACCCAGCCGTCGAAATGGCCGGGCAACGCGCTTACCGTCCAGGTCCGGGCCCATCAATGGTGGTGGGAATTCGATTATCCGGGCCTCAACATCCAGACCGCCGACGAGTTGCATCTACCCAACGACCGGATGGTGCACCTCGAGCTCTATTCCGAGGACATCATTCATAGCTTCTGGGTACCGGCGCTGGGCGGCAAGCGCGACGTGATTCCGGGGCAGGTCAATCAGATCACGCTGGTGCCAAACACCCCGGGCGAATATTACGGGCAATGCGCGGAATTCTGCGGACTGTCGCACGCCAACATGCGCTTCCGGGTAGTGGTCGACACACCCGCCGGGTTCAAGCGCTGGGTGGCCCATCAGCAGACGCCGCCGGACCAGCCGACCAGTGCCGCGGCGCAGGCTGGCGAGAAGATCTTCAAGAATGCGCCCTGCGCGATTTGCCATCAAATCCGGGGCATTTCCGGATTTTCCAAGCAATATAGTTACGGTTTTCGCGGCCCTGACCTGACTCATTTCGGCAGCCGCGGAACACTGGCCGGCTCGATCATGAAAAACACCCCCGAGAACGTTGCGCTGTGGATTCAGAACCCGGATAAAGTCAAGCCGGGGGCGCGGATGCCGACGCTCGGGATGCGCGGCAGAGATCTCAACGATCTGGTGGCGTACCTGGAGAGCCTGAAATAGGGAAGTTGCGAATGGCTGCTCAACCAAAAGCGCTAGGATTCGAGTACCCCAACTACCTCCAGGAGCCGCGCGGCATCTGGGGCTGGCTGACCACCGTCGACCATAAGCGCATCGCCGTCCTCTACGCCGTTTCGGCGCTGTTCATGATGGCGGTGGGCGGCTTCGAGGCGATGTTGATGCGGGGCCAGCTGATGGTGCCGGACAACCATTTCCTCTCGGCCGCCATCTACAACGAACTGTTCACGATGCACGGCACCACGATGATCTTCCTGGTCGTGATGCCGCTGGAGCTGGGTTTTTTCGCCAACTTTTTCATCCCGCTGCAGATCGGCGCGCGCGACGTCGCCTTCCCACGGCTCAATGCGCTTTCCTTCTGGGTCTTCCTGGCCGGCGCGATCTTCCTGCATATCGGCCTGTTGAAAAGCCTGGGCGGACTGCCGGATGCGGGCTGGTTCGGCTATGCCAACCTGACCGAGCGCATGTACTCGCCGGGCATCAACATCGATTGCTGGGTGATCGGGCTCCTGATCCTCGGCCTCTCAACCCTGCTGAGCGGCCTCAACTTCTTCGTCACCATCGTCAATATGCGCGCCCCGGGCATGACCTTCATGCGGATGCCGATGTTCATGTGGGCGATGCTGGTGACGACGATCCTGATTCTGCTCGCCTTCCCGGCCCTTACCGTCGGCCTGGTGTTCCTGTTCGCCGACCGCTTCCTGGACACTCATTTCTATCGCGTTTCGGCCGGCGCCACGCCGATTCTATGGCAGCACCTGTTCTGGATCTTCGGCCATCCCGAGGTCTACATCATGGCGCTGCCGGCCTTCGGCATCATCTCGGAGGTCATCCCGCCGTTCTCGCGCAAGGCGCTGTTCGGCTACCCGATGATGGCCTATTCGCTGGTGCTGATCGCGTTCCTGTCCTACGGCGTGTGGGGCCATCACATGTTCGCGACCGGGATGGGCCCGTTCGCCGACGCCACCTTCTCGATCACCTCGATGCTGATCGCGATCCCGACCGGCATCAAGATTTTCAGTTGGATCGCGACGGTCTGGGGCGGACGATTACGCTTCACCACCGCGATGCTGTTCGCGCTGGGCTTCATCATCGAGTTTACGATCGGCGGCCTGAGCGGCATCATGCACGCCAGCACGCCGGTCGATCTGCAGCAGACCGACTCCTACATCGTGGTCGCGCATTTCCACTACGTTCTGTTCGGCGGCATGATTATGGCCATCCTGGCCGGGTTCTACTACTGGTGGCCGAAGGTCACCGGCCGCTCGCTCAATGAAACGCTCGGCAAGTGGCAGTTCTGGATCACCCTATGGGCGTTCAACGCCACTTTCTTCCCGATGCATTTTCTCGGCACGCTCGGGATGCCGCGGCGCATCTACACCTATGCGCCCAACATGGGCTGGGATTTCTGGAATTACTTCGAATCCATCAACGCCTTCATCCTGGGCTTCACCTTCCTGCTGTTCTTCATCAACCTCATCTGGAGCACGCGGCGCGGCGAGCACGCCTCGTCCGACCCGTGGGACGGGCGCACGCTCGAATGGTCGCTGCCCTCGCCGCCGCCGGCCTTCAATTTCGTGACGGTGCCGATGGTCACGGCGCGCGACGCTTTCTGGGTGCGCAAGTATGGCAGCGTGGGCTCCCACGGCGTCGCGCCGGCGATCGCCGGCGGTGCGGCGGCCACGCCGATCGGCGCGCCGGCGGAGGTGCAGGAGCATATTCACATGCCGGCGCCTTCGATCTATCCGCTGATCTTCGCCCTCGGCGTGTTCATGATGGGCGTGGGATGCCTGGACTGGGTCCGGCTGATTATCATCGGCGGTGCCATCACCCTGATGAGCATCTTCGGCATGCTCTTCGAGTATCCGAGCTTCGGGCAGTTCAACCCCGAGATGATCGGTGAGAGTGCGCTCGGGCTGGACAGTCGCAAGCTCGGCATGTGGGCCTTCCTGGGTTCCGAATGCGTTTTCTTTGCGGCCTTGATCTCCACCTACATGGTTTACAAGGACCGCAACATGGGCGGCCCCGACGCGATGATCCTCAACATTCCGCTGACCTCGTTCAGCACCTTCGTCCTGCTGACTTCGAGTCTGCTGATGGTGCTGGCGCTGGCGGCGGTACAGCGCGACGACCGCAAGTGGGGATCCATCTGGCTGTTCGGCACGGCCTTCTTCGGCATGATCTTCCTGGGCGGCCAGGCCTTTGAGTTCACCGGCTTCGTGATGAAGGGCCTCAAGATCCAAACCAACCTGTTTGGCCAGACCTTCTACACCCTGGTCGGCTTCCACGGCATCCATGTCCTGATCGGCGTATGCTGGCTCCTGGTACTGGCATTTGCCACCGCGGCCGGCCGGATCGGCAAGGATCGCAGCCTGGCGGTCGAGATCGGCGGCCTGTACTGGCACTTCGTCGATATTGTATGGGTCGTGATCTTTACGCTGATCTACCTGATGCGGACGGTGAAACACGCATGAGCGACTACGCAATCGAGCATGGCCACGCGGGCGCGCGCGAAGATCCGACCGACGCGCATCCGGGACCCGTCGTCTACCTGGTGGTGGCGGCGATTCTGACGGTTCTGACGGCGGCCGAGATCACGGTCTTTTACGTCTCGGCGCTGCAGCCGGTGCTGGTGCCGATTCTGCTGGTGCTGGCGGTGGTCAAGTTCGCGTTCGTCGGGATGTTTTACATGCACCTTTATTACGACAGCAAGGTCTTTACGATCTTCTTCGCCGCCCCGCTGCTGCTGGCGACGCTGATCGCGCTCGGCCTGCTGCTGCTGTTCTCGCATCTGGCGGGGGTGCTGTCGTTCACGATCCCGTGAGATAATCGAGTCGCCGCGCCCGATGTATCAAATCAGCCCGCTCGTGATTCTCGCAGTGTTCGCGCTCGCCGCGATCTACGCCGGCGCCGCCAAGCTGATGGGACGCAGTTTCACGCCGCGCCAGACCTTCGCGCTGGGGCTCGGCTTGATCGTGATGTTCTTCGCCTTCACCGGCCCGATCGACTATTACGTCCGCGATCGCTCCTTCGCGACCTATATCTTCCAGCAGATGCTGCTGGTGTTCGTGATTCCACCGCTGCTGCTGCTCGGCACGCCCGACTGGCTGGCGCGCGCGGTCTTCACCCGGCGCTGGATCGAGCGGCCATGGCGGATTCTGACCCGGCCGGTAGTAGCCTTCTTGATCTTTTCCGGGACCTTCACCCTCATCCACTATCCGGTGCTATGCGACCGGATCTGCCACGTGCGCCCGGCCTACGGCGATATCCGCGAGCTGTTGCTGATCGTCGGTGTCATCCTGTGGTGGCCGCTCTTGAGCCCGCTGCCGGAGTATCCGCGGCTGCCGTACCCGACGCAGATCATGTACCTGTTCCTGCTGATGATTCCGATGACCGCAGTGGCCGCGCCCATCACCATGGCGCACACGGTGCTCTACATGTTCTATCGCCCCGCGCCGCATCCGTTTGGCTTGACGCCGCACGCCGACCAGGTGCTGGGCGGGCTAATCATGTGGATCGGACAGGGGCTCTACGTGATGTGTATCTACACTGCGATTTTCTTCCGCTGGTCGCGGCGCGACGATCGCGAGATTCCCGCGTTCAACCTGTCGCGCACCCCCGAGTTGCGCGTCATCAAGCGGCACACCGCCTGATTCCTCCGCGCCTGCTGTAAATTTCCTGCTGCCGGGTATGCCGCACGATTGGGCTTGCCAATCGATCGGGGCGAGTCTAATCTTTGATTATCAAGAAGCGATGCTTAAATATCGATTAAGATCTACTTAATTGATAAAAGCGTGCGTGGCCGCCTCATCCCCGTACCTCCTGGCCTGAACCTCCCGATCCGGCCTCTTGAGTTCCGCAAGGAGGTTAGCCATGAAGCATTCTCGAGCCCGCATAATCCTCGACGGGGTGATCTCCGGCGTATGCGGCGCGGCGGTAATCGCGCTGTGGTTCCTGCTGCTCGACGCGGTGCGCGGCCAGCCGCTTCAGACCCCGGCGCTGCTCGCCGCCAGTCTGATACCCGGCCTGCACCACGCAGCCTTAACCGGGACGGTTGCCTGGACGCTGGTGGCGGAATACACGGCGCTGCATTTCCTGACCTTCATCGCGATCGGCATCGCCGGGGCGTTTATGATTGAGGCTGCGGCGCGCGATCGCGCCTTGTTTCCCTCGTTGCTGCTGTTCGTGTTCGCCTTCGAGGTGTTCTTTATCGCGGTCGTGATGCTGCTCGGACCGTCGGCGGTGGCGGTGATGCCGTGGTGGAAGGTGATGATCGGCAACGGCCTGGCTACCGCTGCGATGCTGGCAGTCTTCCTGTGGCGGCAGCCGTCGCTGCTCGACAGCCTGCTCGGACCATGGGTCGGTGTGATGAACGAAGGAATCATCGCCGGCATAATCGGCGCGGTGATTCTCTCGGCCTGGTTCCTGATCATCGATTTTGCGCTCGGGGAGCCGCTGCGCACCCCGTCGATTCTGGGCACGGTAATCCTCGGCGGCGCCGGCGGCAGCGCAATCTCGCTGCCGATGGTGGTCGGCTACACCGCCCTCCACTTCATCGCCTTTATCGCTTTCGGCGTCGCCGCCTCCATCCTGGTCTTCGGCTCGGAGCGCGAACCGCTGCTGGCGCTGGGCGTACTGATCCTGTTTCTATGGTTCGAGGTGCTGTTCCTGGGCTTCGTAACTGTGCTCAACGCGGCGGCGCTCGAACAGCTCGGATGGTGGCGGATTATCGCCGGCAACCTGCTGGCGCTGGCCGCGATGGTCGGCTACTTCGAGTACGGCCATCCGCGCATCATCCCGCGCATCGCGCAGCGCTGGAGCGACCTGGCGGCCGAGAACGCGACCAACGGGCGGCGGATGGGTGGCCCGCAACGGGCGGCGCGTTAAAGACCGAGCACCTCGCGCATCGAATAGAGCCCCGGCGGCTGACGCTCGAGCCAGGCGGCGGCGCGCAGCGCTCCGCGCGCCAGCGCGTCGCGGCTTTGCGCGCGATGGGTCAGTTCGAGCCGTTCGCCCTGTCCGCCGAAGATTACCGTATGGTCGCCGACCGCGTCGCCCGCGCGCATCGCCAGCACGGCTATCCGATCGCGTTCGCGCACTCCGGTAATACCCTCGCGTCCGTAAATCGCGTTGCCCGCGAAATCGACGCCGCGCGCCGCGGCGATCGTGCGGCCGAGTGCCAGCGCGGTGCCGCTCGGCGCGTCGACCTTGGTGCGATGATGGATTTCGATCACCTCGGCGTCGAAGTCGGGGATAATTTTCGCCACCTCGGCGACGATCCGCATCAGCACATTTACGCCCACGCTCATGTTGGGCGCGATCACGGTGCGGGTGCGCGGCGCGATGGCGCGCGCCCGGGCGTCCAGCTCGGGCGTAAAGCCGGTCGAGCCGATCACGATCGCCGCGCCGTTGGCGGCGGCGACTTCGAGATGGGCCAGCGAGGCGGTGGCGCTGGTGAAATCGAGCGTCACGGTATCGGGCCGCGCCAGCGCCGCGTAGTCGTCGGTGATCGCGACGCCCAACCGGCCGATGCCGGCCGCCTCGCCCGCGTCGCGCCCCAGCGTCGCAGCGCCGGGCGCTTCCAGAGCCCCCGTGATCCGGTAGGCCGGGTCGGCCGCGGCCAGCGCGATAAGCAGCCGGCCCATCCGGCCCGCCGCGCCGGCAATAATCAGGTTGGCCATCGCGGGTTTCCCTCGCCGCCGATGCTCCGTCGGTAAGCCACGACGTCCATCACATCCCGCGCAGAATCTCGACCGCTTGCAGATGGTTGTGCTGGATCTGCGGCAGCCGTGCGACCGGCTCGCGGCCGAAACCGCACGGTGCGGCGATACCGAATTGCGGCAGATATTTGCGTGACAGCTTGAGCCGGGTCTTGAAGCCGTCGAGATCCTCCATGTCGTGGATGACGCCGAGATAGATCTGCGTGCGGCCGACCTTGAGATCGCTGAGCGGGCGGAAAAATTCGTCGCTGGTGCGCTTGAGGGTCGGCATATGAACGAAGTCGACGCGCCGCCCGGCAGCCGCGACGATCGCGTTGGTGAAGCGCACCGGCATGCTGAGATCCTCGGGCTCGAAGCACGGCCATCCACCGAGCGTCCCGAAGCACAGATGGAACCCGAGCATCACCGTTTCCGGAATCCCCGGGACCAGCCGCCCGACCTGCGCGACGTTGCGCTCGAACGCGCCTTCCTTGGGCAGATACGGCAGTTGCCCGGCGAGATCGCCCATCTCGAGCGCCGCGTCCCATTGAATCGCGAGGTCGTTGGGCGGAATTTTCTCGACCAGCTTGGCGACCTCGGCGCGCATCGCCGCCTCGAAGCCCGGGATAATCCGCGGATACTCCGAGTAATCGTGGAAGTAGGGCGTGATCACGCTGTAGGTCAGCGGCAGCGAGACCTGGAAGCGGACCTGGCGGGGAATGATGCCCTCTTCCTTCAGCTTGCGGAAGATGAAGTAGGAATTGACCGCGTCCTTGGTGAAGCCGAGCCGCCATCCGGGGTCGCCGAACTTGACCTCCTTGATGCCGGGCTTGATGCGAAAGCCCCACTCGTCGCGCAGGCTGCGCGGCCGCCATCGCTCGACGCCGTCGTCGGGCGCCGGGCGGCTGAGGGTCTCGAGTTGCGGATGGCCGTTGAAGACCCGATAGGCGACGCCGTCGACCCAATACTGCCGATCGCCGACCTCGCCGTCGGGCATGCATGGCAGCATCGGCGCGAGCGGCGCGGCGAAATTGCGAAACACCTCTTCGACCGTTTCGAGCGGAACGCTTCCGACCAACAGCAGTTCATTCGCCATGGCAGTTCTATATCGCCCCGTTGGGCAATCTCAAAACGGTTCTCAATGTCGATTTCGAAATACCCTATGAGTAAAGCCCAGGACTTTATCAGGAGTGTCAGGTCGCAGGTTGTAGCCTGGAACCGATCCGCCCCCGACGTAAAAAGGTACAGGCGGTTCTCGGTACGCAGGACCATGGGACGGGCGCCGAGACGGCGAAAGCCTGCGAGCCAATGAAGCAGTCGTGTGCACATGCCGATACTCGTCGTGGACCATGCCGAGGCCGCATAGAACCGCGATACCCACGACCATCGTGACCAGCACGGAACCGGCAAAACCGTGCGGCGTGAACAGCCCCGCACCGTCTACCAGGTAGGCGATGCCAAGAATTCCAAGTGTGATCAGGAGCGGGCGAGCGACGAGCGCGATGGCGTGCCGGGGTTTCACACAGGTCTCCTGATTGGCAGGATCCCCTGGAAATTACCGAGCCTACGAGCTGGCTGCGCCCTCGCCGCCTGCCGCTGCCGGCGGAGCCGCGGCTGGCGCGGCCGCGGCAGCCTTGGCGCCGCGCGACGCCTGATAATGCTGCTCGCAGAGGCTGCCCTTGAAGCGCGGCTTGCGGCACTTTTCTTCGGTGCAGATCTTGTAGCGCGGCTTGGGCATCTCGCCGTGCCGCCATAACCGATAATGCTGGCGGCAATAACTCTTGGCAAACGCCGCGCGCTTGCAGTCGGTGGCCTTGCAATTCCCTTTGGTTGCCATACTTTCCTTCGATTCTTAAATCAAAACTCGGCCTTGAGTTCGCGGCTGAGCAGACCCTCGACAATATCGCGCGGCGGCTCGGCTTCATAGAGGGCGCGATAGACCGCTTCGACGATCGGCATTTCGACCCCGCTGCGGCGCGCCAGCTCGATTATCGAGCGGGCGTTGGCAAAACCCTCGGCGACCGGTATGCCCTCGCCATGGCCGAGCGCGTCGGCGACCTTTTCACCCCGTCCCAGCCGCACGCCGAGCGCGCGATTACGCGACAGCTCGCCGGTGCAGGTCAGCACCAGGTCGCCCAGGCCGGCGAGCCCGGCGATGGTTTCCGGGCGCGCCCGCAGCGCGGTCGCCAGGCGCGTCAACTCGGCCAGGCCGCGGGTTATCACCGCGGCGCGGGCGCTCGAGCCGAGTTCGAGGCCGTCGCCGATTCCGGTCGCGATCGCGATGACGTTCTTGACCGCGCCCGCCAGCTCGATCCCGCGGACATCGATACTGCGGTAGACCCGCAGCGCATTGCCGGAAAAAATCTCCTGGACCTCGCGGGCGGTCTCCTCTTCGGCGGCGGCGGCGACCAATGCGGCCGGCTTGCCGGCAGCGACCTCGGCCGCGAAGCCGGGACCGGACAGCACGGCGAGCTTCACGCCCGGCGCCACCAGCGTCGCCAGCATCGCGCTCATCGTCAGCAGCGTGCGCTCCTCGATTCCCTTGGTGGCGCTGACCACGATGGTGCCGGGACGGATCGCGCCGACGACGCCGGAGAGCGCCGCGCGGGCGAAGCTCGAGGGTATCGCCATCACGACGATCCCCGCCGCGCCGACCGCCTCAGCCCATCGATCGGAAATTTTGAGCCCGGTGGGAAAGGCGATTCCCGGCAGGTAGGTCGAGTTCTCGCGCCGTTTCAGAAACGACTCGAGCTGCGCGGCGCGCCGCACACAGAGCGTCGTCGGCCGGCCGGCGCGCGCCAGCATCACGGCAATCGTGGTGCCCCACGCGCCCGCTCCCAGAACTGCTACCGTCGCCGGTTTCAATCGCGATTTTCCGCCGGACGCCGCATCCGGCCGTCTCGAAGTGGTCAACTGACGGAGCGCAGGACCCGGTAGACAGGTTCGAGTTCGCGAAAGGCGTCGAGCAGCTCGGCCCGCTCGAGCCGGAGCGCCTCGCCGCGCGGCCATCCGAAACCGATATCGATACCGCCGGTTTTCTTCGCGACGCTGTCGCCAAGCTGTTCGAAAAATTCCTTGCCGGCCGCGACGCCGGCGGGAAGCTTATGGAAATCCCACTTGTCGTAGCGGGCGATTTTCGTGCCGCTGAGCGCCTTGGCAAGCTCGGAGCCGCGGCGCTTGAGTCCGCGCGCCATCGCGAGACGCTGATCGGCCTCCGACTTCACCACCGCGCGCGCATGGAGCCCCGCGCCGGAAATACACAACGCCAGATAGCCGTAGCGTTTGTAGCCGCGCGGCGACGGACCGAACGCGGCCCAGGTCTCGGGCGGAGGATTAACCGTGCGGCGCGCGTGCTTGGCGACGTGCGGGAAAAATTCCAGGTGCAGAATTCGCGCCAGCTCGGGTGCGAGTTCGTCGCCCAGCCGCACCAGCCGCGGCCGGACGTGAGCGTAGATCTGTTGCATCCGCTCGCTGAAGCCTTCGACCTCGAAGACTTTGAAGCTGGCCGACGTGAATCCCAGGGTCGCCACGATTTACCTCGCGATGGTTCGCACTCGGCGCGACGCTAGCTGGCGCGCGGGCGCTCGTAAACGACGCCGGCGCGATGGGCCGCCTCCCAGTTGCGCCCATCGAAATAGCCGCGCTTGAGCCCGGCGATATCGACCCCGTCGAGGCAGCGGAGATTGACGTCGATCTGGTCGGGCGCGGAGCGCGGCACATAATAGGGGGCGCAGCCGCAGATCGCGCAGAAGTAGTGCTTCGCCACGCCGGTGTTGAAGCTGTAAGTGACTATTCCGTCGTCCGAAGATAGCAGGCGGAACTGGTCGCGTGGCACGATCCAGTGAAGGTAGCCCTTCTTGGTGCAGATCGAGCAGTTACATTCGATCGCCTCGCCAAGTTCGCCGTCGACCTCGAACACGATCTCGCCGCAATGACATCCGCCTCGATAAGTAGCCATATCCGCCAGCCGCTTTGGGGCGCCAATAGTTTCGTGGAGCGGCGCCGTTTCGCGCGCGTAGTGTAACGCGTTTCATGGCGGATGGGGAAGCAAGCGGCGGTTGCGGGCCTCGCGGCGACGTGTTTAGGTTGCCTCGGCGGCTGGTGCCGCCGGATGCCTCGCCGATGACACCGATCAACGCGGCACAAGAGATTCTGCGCCCGGCCCGGGAGCGCGGTTACGACGCGCAACCGGTGCTGATCGCCGGCGACCGAACGATCTCGTATCGCGAGCTGACCGCGATGGTGAACCGGGCCGGCAACGCGCTGCGCACACTCGGTGTGGCGCGCGGCGATCGCGTGCTGATGATGCTCAACGACAGCGCGGAACTGGTTTGCGCGTATCTCGGCGCGATGCGGATCGGAGCGGTTGCGATTGCCTTCAACACCCGCTCGTCGCCGGCCGAGCTCGAATTTGCGCTCAACGACAGCCGCGCCCGGGCGCTGTTGATCGATGAAGAATATCTCGAACGCTATCGTTCGATCGCCGCGCGGCTTGTAGATCGTCCGGCAGTGGCAGTGGCCGGCGGGTTGCACGCGGACTTTGCACAGCTCGGTAGACTGATCGCGGCCGCCTCGGCGGCGCTCGCCTTCGAGCCGATGGCGCCGGAGGAGATGGCGTTCTGGATCTACACTTCGGGCACCACCGGCACGCCGAAAGCCGCGGTCCATGCGCATCGCGACGTCCTGAGCGCCGGTCCGTATCTCGAGCAATGCCTCGGCGTGCGCGCCGGCGAGCGGTTCTATTCGACCTCGCGATTGTTCTTCGCTTACGCGCTCGGCAACTGCCTGTTCGGAGCGATGCGGCTGGGTGCGACCACGATCCTCGACGCGGGATGGCCCGACGCCGCAAGCGTCGCGCGGATAGTCGAGAGGGCGCGGCCCGACGTGGTCTTCAGTGTGCCGACGCTGTACCGCAATCTGCTCGCGTCGGGTCACGCGGGCGAGCCGGGCTTCGCGGCGGTGCGCGCCTATGCTTCCGCCGGTGAGCGCTTGCCGGCGGCACTCGCCGAGCATTGGCATCGCACGACCGGCGTCAGGATTTTCGAAGGGATGGGCAGCTCCGAGACCATCTACATGGTGTGCTCGAATTCGGCCGCGGCCTATCGGCCGGGATCGTCGGGCAAACTGGCTCCGGGAGCCGAGGTCAGGCTAATCGACGAGCACGGCGAGCCGGTGAGCGAGCCGGGCCGGATCGGCACGCTATGGGTCCGGATGGCGTCGGCGAGCGAGCGCTACTGGAATCAGCCGGAAATTACGCAGCGCGTATTCGTCGAATCGTGGTTTCGCACCGGCGATCTTTATTCCTTCGACACCGACGGCTTCTGGTATCACCATGGGCGGGCCGACGAGATGCTCAAGATTTCTGGGCAATGGGTGAGTCCGGTGGAAATCGAGGAATGCGCGGCGACGGTCCCGGACATCGCCGAGGCGGCCGCGGTCGGAATCCCCAATCGCGACGGCCTGGTGCGTCTGGCGCTGGCGGTGGTGGCGCGCTCGGGCGCGGCCGACCGCGAGCGGCTGGCCGCCGAGCTGCGCGCGACGCTCACCAGCCATCTTTCGATCTACAAATGTCCGCGCGATATCCGTTTTGTCGAGCGATTGCCGCGCACCGCGACCGGCAAGCTGCAGCGCTTCCGTCTCTGCCAGGAGCTGAGCGGCGGCGCCGCGGCGGGTGGCGGGAGCGACGGCACTGATCAATAATCGCAGGAGAAAGCCGTGCCCAAGCAGATCATCACAGCGCAGAGCGCACCGACCACCGGCTTCACCGATCGCCAGACGCCCGCGCCGATCGCCCAGGCGATCCGATGCGGCAACCTGTTGTTCGTTTCGGGCCAGGGACCGCTCAATCCCGAAACGCGCGAGGTGGTGGCGGGCGATATCGCCGTGCAGACCCGCCAGACGCTCGACAACCTGATCGCGGTGCTGGGCGCCGCCGGCGCGACCCTCAAAAACGTCGTCAACATGCGCGTGATCCTGCGCGATGTCGCGGATTTCCCGCAATTCAACGCGGTCTTCCGCGAGTACATGGGCGGCGAGAAGGTGACGCGCACCTGCGTCGGCGCGACGCCCCATCGCACCGGCGTCAACGTCGAGATCGATTGCGTCGCGATGTTCGATTAAGCGGTGGAGGACAACCATCATGGACAGCGGCATTATCTGCTCGGGCGTCACGCCCCATACCCCGCGGATGGGAATCGAGTCGAAGGCGCCCGACTTCACGCGCCCGGTGATCGCCGGGTCGTACCAGATGGGCGAGGCGTTGCGCGCGATGAAGCCCGACGTGTTCGTGGTGAACTCCGCGCACTGGGTCTCGACCTTCAACTGGTACGCCACCTGCCAGCCCGAGCATCGCGGCATGTGCGTCGCCGACGAGGCCCCCGACCTGATTCCCGGCGTGCCGTACCGGCGGCCCGGGATGCCGAAGTTTGCCGGCGCGATCGTCGACGAGGTCAAGGCGCTCGGCTGCCCGATCTATCGTAACGAGACCGAGCATTTCACCTGGGATTATGGATCGTACGTGCCGCTCCACTATCTCGATCCCGAACAGACCGTCCCCGCGGTGCTGGTTCCGACCTGCGTCTCGGCCGACCTCGATGAATGTATGCGCGTCGGCGCGGCGATCGATCGGGCGGCGCGCAAAGCCGGCGTGCGCGCGATCTTTCTCGCCAGTTGCAGCCTTTCGCACAAGCTGGTGCGCGGCCCCGATCAATGGCCGTCGGCCGAGCGGCTGGAAATCGATCGCGCGTTTATCCGCATGCTGTGCGAGGGTCGCATCGCGGAAGCCAAGCGCTGGTTCCCCGAATATAGTGAGCAGGTCGTCGCTGAAATGGGCGGCCGCGATCTCGCCGCGATGCTCGGTTGCCTCGACGAGAATGACGGGCCATATGTCGGCAAGCAGTTCGGCGCTTACGGGCAATCGTCGGGCAGCGGCAACACCAGCGTCGCCATCTGGCGCGCGAATCAGTAGCCGGGACGGGCGCGGCGCGGACTAATTGTCGTAAACCGGGGCCATCCCGCGCGGCCGCGTCCGAAAGCGCCGATGGGTCCACAGGAACTGCTCGGGATAGCGCCGCACCATCGCTTCCACGGCAGCGACGAAACGGCTGGTATTCTCCACGATGTCGGCGGCTTCGTCACCGCTCTTCTGGAGCGGAATTTCGGACTGGATCTCGATGCGATGGTGCCGCTGATCGGGCTCGCGCACGATGAAGGCCGGCACCACTGGGGCGCCCGAGATGCGCGCCAGGCGCGCCAGGCCGCTGGTGGTGGCGGCGGGCTCGCCGAAGAACGGCACGAACACCGCCTCGCTGCGCTTGGCATTCTGATCGAACGGGATGCCGACCATCTTGCCTGCTCTCAGCGTTCGCAGCACGGGGCGCGCCGCCGCATGCTTGCGGATTATCTCGACCCCGGCGCGCTCGCGCACGAAGGTCATCAGCGCGTCGCCGGCCAGGAAGCGCTGGGTATGATGGACCAGGCTTACCTGGAAGCCCTTGAGCGCGTGGACTGCTGGCAACAGCTCGAAGTTGCCGAAATGGGCGGTCAGAATCAGCACGCCGCGGCCCGGATATTCGGTGTTCAGCCATTCCCAGTAATCGAATCGATCGTAGCTGACGCGCTGTCGGAAGCGGCGATAAAAGAAACCGCCAAGCCGGACGTACTCGGCGCAACAGCGGCCGAGGTTGATATACGAAGCGCGCAGGATTCGGCGGCGCTCGGGCTCGTTCTTTTCGGGGAAGGCCAGCGCCAGGTTTTTCGCGCCGATGCGGACGTGGCGGCGGTCAAGCCAATAGGCGGCCCATCCACCGAACACGCCTAGCGGGTAAAGGATAAAATCCGGCAACAGGCTGAGCAGATGGATAAGCGCGGCCATCGCCCAGAAGATGATTCGATCGCGCGTGCCCAGCCTGAGTCTGCCGCCTTCGCTGGTCGGCGCGCGACGCGCGGTGTGGATCGTCCGGGTGGTGTCGGCCGGCGAGACCGGCGAGCCGGGTTCGGAGCGGCGGTCCGGGATAGTTGTCGATTCAGGCACGATGGCAGGCGGCCGCAGCGGATTCCCGCTCAGAGCATCTCACGCTCGCGCTTCGGGCCCTTGGGAATCACGACCAGGCCCGATTCGGTGACGAAAAAACGCTTGCGGTCGCGCTCCAGATCGTAGCCGATCTCGTCGCCTTCCGGAACGTAGACGTTCTTGTCGATAATCGCCCGCCGCACGCGCGCATGGCGGCCGACCTCGGCATAGTCCATCAGCACCGAATCCTCGACCTGGCTGTAAGAATGGATGAACACCGAGCGGCCGAGCACGGAGTTGCGCACCGTGCCGCCCGACACGATGCAGCCCTCCGACACGATCGAGTGCAGCGCCTGGCCGCGGCGGCCGCTCTCGTCGAACACGAACTTGGCCGGCGGCTGACCATAATAGGAGGTGCGCAGCGGCCAATAGGGATTGTAGAGATTCAGATGCGGCCGCGCGTCGCGCAGATCCATGTTCGCTTCGTAGTAGGCGTCGAGCGTGCCGACGTCGCGCCAGTAGCTCAGGTTGACCTCGGAGTCGCCGCGGATGCGGTTGCTCATGAAGTTGTAGGCATAGACCGGAACTTCATCGATCAGCTTGGGAATCAGATTGTGGCCGAAGTCATGATGGCTGGTGTCGTTGTGCGCGTCGTCGATCAAAGCCTCGCTCAGCACGTTGGGCGCGAAGATATAGTTGCCCATCGACGCCAGGCATCGATCGGCCGACCCTGGCATCGGACGCGGATTGGCCGGCTTCTCCTCGAAGCCGCGCACGCGCAGGTCCGAGTCGGCCTCCAGCACGCCGAAGTCGCCGGCTTCCGCGAGCGCGACCGGCAGGGTCGCGACGGTCACGGCCGCGCGATGCTCGAGGTGGAAGTCGATCATCTGCTGCACGTCCATCCGGTAGATATGGTCGGCGCCGAAGACCGCGACCAGGTCGGGCTTGTTGTCCTCGAGCAGGTTGAGATTCTGGAAGATGGCGTCGGCGGTGCCGAGATACCAGGTCTCGCCCATCCGCATCTGGGCCGGGACCGGGGTGATGAAATGGTCGGACATCACGCTGCCGAACTGCCAGCCGTCCTTGAGATGCTCGATCAGCGATTGCGAGCGCCATTGCACCAGCACGTAGATCGAATAGATGCCCGAGTTGACCAGGTTCGACAGCACGAAATCTATCATCCGGTACTTGCCGCCGAACGGGACCGCCGGCTTGGCGCGATCGCGGGTCAGCGGATGGAGCCGCGTCCCTTGTCCGCCGGCCATCACCAGTCCAAGAGTTCTCATGCGAGACCCGTAATTTGTGCGGATTTCGTCCATCATCAGAAACCGATCCCGCCTAGTATAAGGTGGACTTAAGTTTGGCGAAAGGCTGCCAAACCCGAGTCGCCGAAATTCTCAAAAAATTTATAATTCGCAAATCTGCTGGCAAAATTTCAAGCGCATACTGCCATCTGAATCTTACACCTCTGTTGAGGAGTCCCGGAAAAAGGCCCGTTTTTCGGTATTTTTATCGCGCTCGGTAGGAGGGCTCGGGCAGGCACGGGCTTTGCGTGAAGATTTAGAAGGCCCGGTCGTCTAATTCTCACGAAGGCACTTCGGCTGAGTTGGACGTAATAAAGAAGGTGACCACCATGCAGACAATCGCAACCCGCCATGAACCGCATACCGCTGCCAAGGGTGTCGTCTACCGGACCACTTGCCAGAATCCGGGATGTGGTTTCAAATTCGACCTGCGGATTACCCCCGAAAATGCCGGCCTGCTGGGCGGCACGATGCCGTGTCCGCGATGCCATCGGCGCGGCGGAATGCTCAAGCGCGAAGGACGGCTGGGCGATCGGCTGTTCGGAGCCAAGCTGATGTTTCGCGCACTCGCAGTAAGCCATGGAACCGGCGAGGACGAGGGCGACCTCTTTTCCGAGCGGTTGAACTGACAGGAAAGGCAGTCGGGACCGCCGCCTCCCCAGGTCCGGCCGATTGCCTTTGCCCGCGCGGACGTCGCCCGGTTTTTCGGGCGGCGTCCGTTCTTTTTTTCGACCGAAAACCTGCCGCGCCGGCCGACCGCTAAACTCCGGCGCGCGGCTCGACCGTGAGTCCGTCGAGTTCCTGGATACTGGGCCGCTCCAGCATCCGCTTCAGCCACGCGTCGACATGGCTTCGATTCGCGCCGACCTCGAGATCGAGTTCCTTCAGGATCACCAGGCGTGGCACGAAGCTGATGTCCGCGACGGAGAATTCGGTCGCCAGGTACTGCTGCTCCTGGAGCTCGCGGTTGAGGTAGTCGAGCACCCGCTCGATCGACTGGCGCAGGCGCGTAATCCGCCCCGCGTCGCGCTCGGCGTCGCCCTTATACAGCTCGGCCATCAACTGGCCGACCTGGGGCGTGAACGAACTGTCGGCGAAGTCCTCGAACAGCCGCGCCCGCGCCCGCAACGCGCTGGAGCCGATAGCCGGCAGCACCGGCGGCTCCGGGTACTCGTCCTCGAGATATTCGCCGATGATGGTCGAGTCGTAGACGGTAATATCTTCGTCGACCAGCACCGGCACGCGCGCAAAGGGATTAAGCCGCAGGAACTCGGGCTTGCGCTGCTCACCGAGCGTCAGATCGACCGGCACCAGCTCGAATTCAAGGCTCTTCTCGGCCAGCACGATTCGGACCTTTTGACCGAATGGACAAGGCAGAAAATCATAGAGTTTTATCATCGAGAAGCCAGCCTCATTCCGCGCTAACGGTTAACTTGAGATTAGCCTCAACCTCAGGCTCCAGCCGGACCGCGACGATATAGTCGCCCAGCTGCTTGATTGGCTCGACCAGCACGATTTTACGGCGATCGACCTCGAAGCCGCGCTCGCGCAGCACCCGTTCGAGATCGAGATTGGTCACCGAGCCGAACAGCTTGCCCTCCTCGCCGGCGCGGGCCGTGACGGTCAGGGTGAGGGCTTCGAGCTGGTCCTTGTACTTGAGGGCGGCCCCTTTCTTCGTTTCACGGCGCGCCAGCGCAATCCGCTTTTGATTCTCGAATGCGCGCAGGTTGCGGGCGTCGGCCATCACGGCCAGGCGGCGCGGGAGCAGGAAATTACGCGCATAGCCCGCGCGGACCCGGACCACGTCGCCGGTGCGCCCCAGAGTGGGTACGTCTTCGTTGAGTATCACTTGGAGATTCATCGCTCAGTCCTGCCTCATGCGAATTATTGCTTTACAGAAAATCGCCGAAACTGCCGGCCTCCGGGCTCTGCGGCTTGAGCCGGCGAAAATCGATCCACAGGTCGAAAATCCCGGCGGCGCAGACCAGTGCCGCCAGCACCGGCTGAATCCCGGTGACGAAATAGATCAGCCCGCGCGCCAGCCCCGGCATCGACAGCATCTTGAAATAGAACGCCATGATCGCCAGCCCCTGGCAGAAGTAAATCGTCGCCACGCAGACGAAACCGTCGAGCGCGATGGTGCTGATGGCCGCGACCGGAACGAACAAGGCAAAGCCGGTGGCGAGCAGCAGCCAGATGAGCCATTCCGGCGCCGACCAGCGCGCCAAGTCGGCGAACAGCCGATAACCGAGCCGCCCGCGATCCAACCGCCGCCAGAAAACCCCCAGGTTGAGCAGCACCGCGCAGGCCGCCGATAGCCCCACCAACGCCGGGCTCAGCCGGATCGTGAGATTGAGCACGCTGGCCTTGGCCTCGGCGGTGAACGGATTGTCCATCCCCAGCAGCCGGTAGAAGTGCTCGCCGCGCGTCATTCCGGCCGACAGCGCATGGCGCAGCGCATCGGCCAGCGCCACCGGCGATCCGACGGCGGCGAAGGCGGCGAAAGTTCCCGCGATCAGCATCGTGGCGCTGGTCACCAGCACTATCAGCTCGAACGGACGCCGATCTTCCAGCATATGGCAGATGATCACGCTGGCTAAGCCGAAGCTGACCAGGTAGGCGACCCCCGCCGGCCAGCCGACCGCGAGGGTCACTCCGCCGGCGGCAAGCGCGACGCTCGCGATCGAGCGCAGCCGCCAGTCCTCGTGCCCGATCGCGTAGTCCATCACCGGCAGCGGTGCGAAGATCATCGCCAATGCGCCGCCGAACGGCACCAGGCATCCGGTGACAAATAACACCGCGGTGATCAGCGCCGTGCGCAACAGTCCGATGATCGCCCTGAGCTTCATGGCCGCAAATTAGACGCCCAAAGTCGAGAACGGCAGCAGGGCCAGGACCCGCGCCCGCTTGATAGCGATCGCGAGGCGCCGCTGATGGCGCGCGCAGTTGCCCGAGGTGCGGGCCGGCACGATCTTGCCGCCTTCGGTGATGAAGCTTTGCAAGGTCCGTACGTCCTTGTAGTCGACCTTCAGCGTTTTGTCGGCGCAGAAGCGGCATACCTTGCGCCGACCACCGCCGGGACGACGGCGGCCACGGTCGCGCCCCTCCATCTGGGAGTCGCCGCCCTCACCCCCGCGTGGTCCGGGACGCCCGGAGCGCTCGAAACGCGGCCGCTCGGTGGTGGTTTCAGTCCTTCCTTCCTCTGCCATCTTTACACCCGATAAGCTTATTCAGTCGGTCAACTTCAATCGGTCAGAGCGGCTCACTAATCGAGCAACTCGACCGAGTCGGCGATCACCTCGATAGCGGCCTTCCCGATGTCCGCCTTGCCACGCATCGCAGCTCTAAGCCGGCCCGCAACCCGGACCTGGAGACCCGGCTTGAGACGCGGGGCGATATCCCGGGCGCCATCCCCGGTCATCACGGCGGTTAGCACCAAATCCTCGCCGTCCGCGCCACAGGTCACCGCCAAGCGCAAAACGGCAGTACCCGTCGGCGTGCTGCGAAGCTCGGCAGGCCTTGCTATCCGGCCCCATAGCTCAGTGCGATTGCCCGTCACTTTCGGGTGCGTCCGGCTCAGCCGAGGGCTCCTCGGCCGCGGTGACCTCGGCGGGGGCATCCGGCACCGCTTCGACCGGTGCTGGCTCGACCGGCGCTGACTCGACGGGCGCCGGCGCGACGGTTTCACCCCGCGCCTCGGCCATGCGCGCCTCGGCGGCAGCCTTATGCTGCGCGATACGGCGGCGATTCGCCTCGACCTCGTCACGGGCCTTGGCGGCGTCGGTATTCGCGTCGACCAGCACCGACAGGTAGCGGAGCACGCTGTCGGCCAATTTCAGATTGCGCTCGACCTCTTGGGTGGCGGTCTCCGGAGCGACGTAATCGAGCCGGACGTAATAGCCGCGGCGCTCGCCCTTGATGCGATAGGCCAGCTCTCGTCCGCCCCATTCGTCAGTATCGATCAGATCGCCGCCGTTGGTGCCGACGATACCCTCGAAACGTTTGATGGCTTCTTTGGTCTGGGACTCGCCCAAATCCGAGCGCAGAATAAATACGGTTTCGTAACGACGCATTGCGTCCTCCTTGTGGAATAAGCCCCCGCGCGACGGGAGCAAGGAGCAAACGCTAGAGACTAACACCTGCGCCGCCCGGCACTCAAGGCAGCCGCGGGGAAATGATCGGCCATCCGGGGCCTAGCGCCGGGTTGCTGACGATTTCGGCCGGTTAGCCTTCGCAATCTGACAATGTTACAGGGATTCTTATCTGCTCCGCAGGGGGAATTATGAAGCTGGTGGTATTTGAAACCGAATCGACCGGCCGCCGGCCGGGCGCGCTGGTAACCGTCGATAGCAAGGAGTTCGTGCTCGACCTGGCGTCAGCCTTTACCGATCAGGGCCTGGCTGCGCCGGCCTCGATAGCCGCGCTGCTCGAGCCCGACGGGATGGCCGCGGCGGCCAAAATAGTTGAGCAAATACGGCATGATTCGGCGCCTGCCGCGCGCAAAAAGCTGATACCGGCGGCTGATGCACGCCTGCTCGCGCCGGCGCCGGAGCGGCCTTTCGTGATCTGCACCGGGGCCAACTATGGCTCGCATCTGCTCGAGATGAACGCGAAGAACGCGCCAACGCAGCCCTTCGCCTTCGTGAAATCGCCGCATGCCGTCACCGCTCCCGGGATGCCGATCAGAATACCGGCGCGGCTGCCGAAGATGGTCGATTTCGAGGGCGAGCTATGCGTGGTCTTCGGCCGGCGCTGCCGCAGCGTGGCCGCCGCCGATGCGATGAACTACGTCGCTGGCTTTACGATTCTGAACGATGTCTCGGCGCGCGACGGCCTGGCGGCGATACGCGTACCGGATACCGAGCCGGTCGTGACCGTCGGCACCATGATGATGGGCAAGCATTTCCCGAGCTTTTGCCCGCTCGGCCCGGTGATCGCAACCCCGGACGAGATACCCGATTGGCGGCGGATGCATATCGTCACGAGGCTCAACGGCACGGTCATGCAGGACGCTTACACCGACGATCTGATTTTCGGGATTCCGGCTCTGATCGAGGAGTTTTCGCAGTTCTATACCTTCGAGCCGGGCGATGTGATGAGCACCGGTTCGCCGCCGGGCGTCGGGATGGCGCGCAAACCGCCGATCTTCATGAAGCCGGGCGACGAAGTGGCGATCACGGTCGACGGAATCGGCACGCTGCGCAACCCCGTCGCCGCCTGAGCCGCGCTATTCCCCGCAGGGCGAGGGAAAGGAGGGTAGCAGGGTGAAACCGATGGCAACCGATCCGCCGGGAAGTCCCGAACTGCCGCGGATGCCGTTCGCGGAAATACTCGGCATCCGCTACCTCAGCGCGGAGCGCGATCGCGTGGTGGCCGAGATGGAGGTGCGCGAGGCGCTCTGCACGCAGCCGCCGATCCTGCATGGCGGGGCGATGATGGCGTTTGCCGACACGCTCGGCGCCTGCGCCACGCTGCTCAACCTCGAGGCCGGCAAAAGCACCACCACCATCGAATCGAAGACCAACTTTTTTGCCCCCGCGCCGGTCGGCACCCGGGTCATCAGCGAATGCATCCCGTTGCATCGCGGCCGGCGCACGATGGTATGGCAGACGCGCGTCAGCTCATCGCAGGGCCGGCTGCTGGCGATGATCACGCAGACCCAGATGGTGCTCTAGCGCGGCGGGACGAATCCAGCAGCACCTCCATCGCAGCGGATAAAAAGGAAAGCGGGCGCCGTGCAGACGCCCGCTTTCGCATCTTAATCTGCCCGGAAGCTAGAAACTGAGGCCCGGCAGAGATTGGGTGCCTTCCTTTTGAACCGCTTGCAGAGACTCGGGATCGAGCCCAACCGCCGCAACGATGGTCGGCGCGATCTGAGCCGTCTCGACCGTACTCGTAATGGTGGTGGCACTCAGCCCTGGATTGGACACCAGCAGCATCACGTTGGTGTCGTCATGCGCGAAGCCGCCATGCTCGGCGACCTTCTTTTTCCCCCCGGTATAGATGACACCGACGTTGGTGACCACGGCGATGTCCGGAACTCGCGGATCGCCATTGGGAGGCACGCCCGGCGTACCGAAGATGAGGCGCAGCGAGGGACCGCTGAAAATCTGCCCGATACCCGCGATGTTGTCCGTCACCGGAGAGCTGCTTTCGAGAAGCGCGACGGCGTTTGCGGTCTGACTCGAATCCTTGAGCCAAAGTAGCGAGACGTCGTCTTCGGTGGGACCGATTTGATTTATCTCGGAATCAGGTAGATAGGTGCTGCCGAGAATATCCGAGGGCGCTTTGCCCATGTTGTCGGCCGGGATGCGCAGCAGACGATTCGGATCGATCGGCGACTGCCCATGCTTGGCGGTGATTACGAACAGCGTGCTGTTGAGAAGCCCCTGCTTCTTGAGCTCGGCTTCCATCAGGCCGATCGAATTGTCGGCGAACTCGATCTCCTGTAACAGGGAGCCGCTCGGAGTCCCGGCGGAGTCTGTGTAACCGCCAGTGGTGGTGTACGGAGCGGGCGGCGTTCCGTACTGGTAAACGAGCTTTTGGCCGATGCTGACGGCCTGAAAATTCATGCCGAATACGGTCGGCACCGGCGCCCTGGCGCCGCCATCGTGCGTCTTGCCATCGATCTCGTTGAGAATCGCCTGCACCTTCAGACTGTCGTAGCACTGGATGTTCTGAAAGCTGCCGGTGTAGTCGTCGGTCGGATCCTCGACCGTGTCAGGCAGTGTCGACGTCGCACACTGCGGCACGTCGCTGGGCATCGGGTTCTGGGGGATGTAGTTCTTTACCTCCGAGTTGATCTCGGGACCATAGAAGTCGTCGAGATTGCTGCCGTCGCCGGGGCCCGCAACCGCCACGTAGGCGGGATGTTTATCCGACCAGGCGGCGTAGCCGCCGGCGTTGTGAAGCACTCCGAATACAGTGTTGGTCCGAACGAAGTTGTACGGGTAAACTGGCGCGCAGTTGTTGTAGGGGTCTCGCGGCAGGAAGTCGGGATTGATCGAATTCAAACCGCCGTCTCCGCTCGGCGCGCCGCCATTGAGCAAGCTCTGATCGAAATCGATGCCTTCTTCATACTCGGTGCGGGTTCCGTTGGGCTGGTTCGGGGTACAGGTGCCGCCCAGCACGCCGTTGCCGGTGGTATCCTTCGGCGGCGCGAGGACGCGGTCATAGGCGACGTCGTAGTACGCGCCAACCGTACGCGGCGAGCCGCCAGTCACGATCGCCATCAGCCCGGGGAACGAGTCAGACGGCTTGGACGTGGACGCATCGACGTAATCGACGGCCTGCTTGCCAAGCGCCGCCAGATGGGGGCAATAAGGCAGGCCCCCGTTCACCCCGCTTATCCCTTTCGAGCAATTGAGGAGATCCAGCGCGTGCATGCCGTCGATACTGATTAGCAACACGTGACGGATACCGTTGCGGTTGTTGATATGCGCCGGTCCCTTCGGTCCTGCGTATGAGGACGGCGCAATTGAAGCCGCCAGAAAGATCGTTCCGGCGGCGGCTGCGATAACCTTCCTTCCAAGCATGGGTTAACCTCCTGCGGCGCAGGTGTAGCAGGACGTTATTAAGGGGAATTTAGGTGCCGGTTAACGTTGAGACGGAAATTCGATTGAGATCCGCTACGGCGCGGTTAACGCTTCGTTGTCTCGATCGATTGATCGCGCCGACCCGGATGGTGCTGTAGCGCGGCGGGATAACCGCCGCTCAATGCCCGGACGAAGCGGCCGGCGCCCGGTAGCCATGCCTGGGCAGCAGCAGGGCCATCGGCAGCACCAGCACGAACAGCGGTACCAGCAGGAAGATCGTATCGTTGTAAGCCATCATTTGCGCCTGCCGGGAAACCATGCTGGATACCATCGCCATACCCTGGTTGTGCCACGGCTCAGGATTCAGGGCGCCGAACTTCAGATATCCCGAGAGGCTGGAATGGAGCTGCCGGAAAGCCGGGTTAAATGAATTGATATTCTGCACCAGCATCGCTTGATGATCCTGCGTCCGTCGCGCCAATACCGTGGCCAGCAAAGCATACGCAAGATTGCCAGCCTCGCGCCGCATCAGGGTGTAGAGACTCGCCGCGCCGGTCATGTTCGCGTGCTCGATAGTGCTGAGCGAGACGGTGCTCAGCGTGACCATCGTGGCCCCCATCCCCGCTCCGGTCAGTGCCAGCACCGGCAGGAAGCTCCAGAACGAAACTTCGAGCGAAAAATGCGACAGCCACCAGTACGCCACCAGCATCATCACCAGCCCGCAGGCTACGGTTAATCGCGGGCTGACGTAATTGTAGAGTCGGCCGACGATCGGCATCACCATCAGCATCATGAGCGCCCGCGGCATCAGCACCAGTCCGGCCTCGAACGCCTGATAGTGCATCAGCTCTTCGGTGAGCTGGGGCAAAAGAAAGCTGGTCCCATAGAGCGCGAAGCCCACCAGCATCCCCATCGTAGAGCCGACGGTTAGCGGTACGTTGCGCAGCAACCGCAGATTTATTACCGGTTCCCCCTGCGCCAGTTCCCATACGACCAACCCGGTGAGGGTGACCACCGCGATCGCCATCCCCAGCACGATCCAGTGCGAGGCGAACCAATCCACCTGCTGGCCCCGTTCGAGCACCACCTGGGTGGTCGCAAGCCCGATGGTAAGTAATGCAATCCCGCCCCAGTCGACGTTCTTGATGCCGCGCTTGAGGTAGGAGGGATCGCGCACGAAGACGCTGACCATCGCGAGTCCGGCGATGCAGATCGGCACGTTGATGTAAAAAACCCAGCGCCAGTCGTAGCGGTCGATAAGCCATCCGCCGAGCACCGGCCCGATGGCCGGGGCCAGCACCACGCCCATCGTGTAAACCGCCATCGCCATCCCTTGCTCGGCGGGCGGGAAGCTTTCGCGCAGAATCGCCTGTGCGACCGGGATTAAGCTGCCGCCGCCGGCGCCCTGGATTACCCGGTAGAGCAGCATCTGGCCGAAGGTTTGCGCGGTTCCCGCCAGAATCGAGCCGGTGATGAACAGGACCATCGAGAACAGGAACAGGCGTTTGCGTCCCAGCACCGTCGACCACCAGGCCGACATCGTCACCATGATAATCTCGGCGATACTGTAGGCGGTGGAGACCCAGGTGATGGTCAGCAGATTGACGCCGAAGGCGCCCATCATGTGCGGCATCGCGACGTTGACCACCGTCACGTCCATCACCGACAGAAAAGTGCCGAACATGACGGCAATCGTCACCAGCCATTTGCTGGTGGGCGAGCCTTCCGGCAGCCGCCGGTCAATGCGCTCGGACGATATGGCTGAAGTATCCGGCACCGCGGCTATTCGGGTCGGGAAACTGCCGGCTCGGTACGAGCCTGACCGTCAGTCCGGCTGCGGAAGCCCTCAGTCAAGGAGCAACTGGGGCCGCTGCTTGCGATCGAAATGCGATTGATAGCACCTTATCACTCGCCTGCCAGTTTATCAGCGCCGGGCGCCGGATGCCGCATCGTGCTGGGCGCTCAGCAGTATTTGCCGGTATCCGCGAAGAAATCGAATTTGACCGGGCTGGCAACTGCACGGCCGTCCGATTAGTCATTTTGCATCTTGATAGACCAGAGGTTACCGATGACCCGCATCGAACTGTCGGAGAAAATCGCAACCATCAAACGCCGCAAGAAGCTCACCTGGAAGGAGATCGCGGCCACAATCGGTCCGGGCTCGCCGGTGTATTACACGGCGGCCTTGCATGGCCAGATGCAGCTCTCCAAAACCGAGGCGGAGAACGCCGCGCAGGTGCTCGGCCTCGACGAGGACGAGACGCTGATGCTGCAGGAGGCGCCGTATCGCGGTTCACTGCCGACCACGGTGCCGACCGATCCGCTGCTCTACCGGTTTTACGAGGTCCTGCAGGTCTACGGCACGACCTGGAAGGCGCTCATCCACGAGGAGTTCGGCGACGGCATCATGAGTGCGATCGACTTCAACGTCTCGCTCGAGCGCCAACCCGACGAGCACGGCGATCGCGTGCGCCTGACGATGAGCGGCAAGTTCCTGCCATACAAGCGCTACTGAGCGGCGGCCCGGGCGGAAGATGTCGTCCGGCGTTCCATTGCCCAAGGCTGCCCAAAGATCCGGCGCGGGTCTGGCTCGACTCGGCGGGTAGTGCTAAATGCGGGATCGGGCAGCCAACGGCACCGGTGGCCAACGGCACCCATAGGATGATGGGCTAGTCGATCGCACTCGAGAGCCGCAGGGACGGAACGATCGCGGCGCTGGGGCGCCGCGCAAGGAGCTTGGGCGATGGGCATTGAACTGAGCGAGCTGTTTGATGTTCGACGCGGCACGCAGAAGAAGCGCATCTTCTGGGACGAAGAACTCTACCAGCTCGAGATCGAGAAAATTTTTGGCCGCTGCTGGCTTTTCCTGACCCACGAATCCGAGATCCCCAAGCCGGGCGATTTCTTCTGCACCTACATGGGCGAGGATCCGGTAATCGTCGTCCGGACCAAGTCGGGCGAGCTGCGCGCCTACCTCAACACCTGCACTCATCGCGGCAATCAGCTCTGCCAGGCGGAAGGCGGCAATACCCGCGCCTTCGTCTGCAGCTATCACGGATGGTCGTTCGATCTCGATGGCGCGCTGGCGACGATGCCGTTGGAGGCCGACGCCTACCATAACCTGCCCGACAAATCGAAGCTCGGATTGCGGCGCGTGGCGAAGGTCGAAAGCTTTGCCGGGTTCATCTTCGGATGCTTCGACCCGCAGGCGCCCCCGTTGCGCGACTACCTCGGCGAGATGGCCTGGTATCTCGAGACTTTCACGGCGCGCGGCGGAGCGGAGCTGCTGGGTCCGCCGCTCAAGTCGGTGCTGCATTGCAACTGGAAGGTGCCGGCCGAGAATTTCATCTGCGATTCGTACCATATCGGATGGACTCACGCGGCGGCGATCAAGGTGATCGGCGGTCCGCTGGCGGCGATGTCCGGTAATGCGCAAGTCCCGTCGGGAATCGGCATCCAGGTTACCACCCGCCACGGCCACGGCTTCGGCGTCATCTGGGACGCCGCCACGGCGCTCCATCGCGGCACCGCCTTCCAGGAATTCCTGCTCGCCAAACAGCCCGAAGTGGCGGCGATGCTCGGCGAGATGCGCGGGCGGCTCTACCGTGCGCACTGGGATGCGGGCCTGTTCCCCAACTGTTCGTTCCTTTACGGCACCAACGTCTGGAAAATGTGGCATCCGCGCGGTCCCCATGAGTGCGAAGTGTGGACCTGGACACTGGTCGAAAAAGACATGCCGGCCGATCTCAAACGCAAGATCCAGAAAGAGGCGCTACGCACTTTCGGCACCGCGGGAACCTTCGAAAGCGACGACGGGCAGAACATGAACGGCTGCACCTTCACCAACCGCGGACCGCACGCGCGGCGCGGTGAACTGTACGGCACGATGGGCATCGATCGCGAAGCGGCCCATCCCGAGCTGCCGGGACTGATCGGCGACAGCAATTACTCGGAAATCGCGATGCGCGGGTTCTATCGTTTCTATGCCGAGATCGGGCAGGCGCGCGATTGGGCCGAGGTCATCGCCCGCACCCAGGCAGCGGCCCCCGCGGCGGCGGAGCGGGAATCGCGCGCGCGGGCGTCGGCGGCTTCGCGCGCGTGACGAAGGCGCTGACGATGGCGAAGCCGGTCGGGCTCGAACTCTGCCACGAGATCGAGCAATTCTATTTCAGGGAAGCCCGCCTGTTCAGCGACAAGCGTTACCGGGAATGGCTCGGGACGATGGTGGACCGCGAGGTGCACTATTGGCTGCCGATCTTCGAAGAGCACTACCGCGCCAATCGCAAGCCGCCGCCGGAGTTTCCGCCGGCCGTTTACGACGACGATTACGCCGACCTCGAGCAGCGTATTGAGCGTCTCGAGACCAACCTGGTGTGGATGGAGGATCCGCCCTCGCGCATCCGCCACCTGATCACCAACGTCGAGGCCTACCATACGGATCGCCCTGACGAGATCGAGACCTTTTCGAACTTTCTGGTCAGCCGCAACCGGCGCGAGCGCGAGCAGACCATGCTGATCGGAGGCCGCGAAGACCGGCTGCGCAACACTGCCGACGGCTGGCGGCTGCTGCGGCGCAAGATCGTCATCCCGCAGCGCGTCGTCATGGATACCAACCTCTACTATCTAATCTAGCTTCGCGGCTTCGAGGACGCTCCAACATGAGCCGCGGGTATTTCCTGATCGAAGAAAGGTGGAGCGAAAGGCTTTTCCGGGCCATCCCGCGGCGGCCGCTGAGCCTGCGATGAGCGTCGAACAGCGGGTCGACCTCAGGCGCCATCCGGCGACCCAGCGCGACGCAGTGCGCGCGATCGAGGTGATGGTCCGGCGATCGGCAAGCGCTGAACTCCAGATGACCTTCCGCGTCGATGGCGATATCCCCCGGCTCCGCGTCGCTGCGCCCGGCGTGCCGCGCTTCGCCACCCAGCTCTGGCGCCATACCTGCTTCGAAGCCTTCATCGCGATAGATGGGCAACCGGCCTATCACGAATTCAACTTCGCTCCCTCGAGAGAATGGGCGGTTTATGCCTTCAGCCGTTATCGCGACGGCGGCCCGCTCGCGGACGAAATCCTGCGGCCGGATATTGCGCTCCGCTCCACCGGCAGTCGGCTCGAGCTCGACGCGCGTATCCGACTCGACGGCCTCTCCGCCGTCCATCGGCGCGCTGCCCTGCGGGTCGGACTCTCGGCGGTTATCGAGTCGCGCGATGGGCTCTCGTACTGGGCGCTGCGCCATAACGCCGACCAGCCGGATTTTCATGACGCCGCGGGCTTCGCGCTGCTGCTTGAGCCGCCAGGTCCCTAGTGCGAGCTCTCGCCGCCGTGGAGTAGTGCGTGTCAAAATGAGAATCCGATGAAGCATCTACCACCACGAGGTCTCAATCGGCGGCGCGTGGAGCAGCTTCTAGCGAAAACGAATCACCACCGTTCCGCCGCCGACCGAATCGACCTTATCTCCCGCCGGCTGCTTGGACGTCCCTACCAACCAAATCCGCTGATTGGATCGGCCGACACCGCCGAGGTGTTCACGGCTGCCCTCGATGGATTCGACTGTGTCACCTACCTCGAAACAATTCTGGCTCTCGCGCGCGCCGCGAACGTCGATGATTTCACCAGGTGGCTGCGAAAGATTCGGTACGAACAGGGTCACGTTTCATGGCGGCGGCGAAACCACTATATGACGCTCTGGATTCGCAACAACGTACGCCAGGGGATAATCAGTCCGGTTGCGATGCCGACGGTCCCGACCATCAGCCGGGAACGCGTTTTGAATGTGGTATCCGGACTCGACGCTCGCCGGACGCGCGTGAAATGTATACCGAAGTCGGCGGCGACGCGCCTCGAAGCGTATTTGCAAACCGGCGATCTGATGTTTTTTGCCTCGACGCGCACGAATCTCGATGTGTTTCATGCCGGAATCATCGTGGGCAATGGCGAAAGAGTCCTGATGCGTCACGCGTCGCGCAGCCATGGCGCCGTCGTGGAGCAGGGATTAAGAGAGTTTCTCAAGGAAAATCGGATGGCCGGCGTCATTGTGATGCGGCCGCAAGCGGCGACGCGGCGGGGTGGAAGGTGAATCTTGTCTATCCAAAGGATTACTCATCCGCGAGTATCCAGTTGCTGGTCGATGCCGCCGACTCCGAGGTGCTCTTTGTCGGCGATCCGCGGGCAGCCGTCGAGCCCGGGCCGCGCACGTTTGAGCGAATGGCGCGCGTCATCCGTGAAAGCGGCGCCGGCTGGGTTTATGCCGACGCGGCAGGCCATCCTCATATCGACTATCAAAGCGGGAGCATCCGGGACAATTTCGATTTCGGTTCGGCAGTTGCGCTGTCCGTGCAAGCTGCGCGTCAGGTGCGAAGCGACGAGAACTGGCAATGGGGAGCACTGTACGACCTGCGGTTACGGATCTCGGAGAAGTACCCGATCGTGCGGATTCCCGAACCGCTATACAGCGCCGCCGCGACTGATGAGAGGCCGACGGCTCAAGGGCACTTCGATTATGTGGATCCGCGCAATCGCGATTACCAACTCGAAATGGAGCGTATCGCGACCGCTCATCTCAAAAGAATCGGCGCCTGGTTGCGTCCGCATTTCAAGCAGGTCCCGGCCGCAGCCGAAACATTCCCGGTAAAGGCCAGCGTCGTGATCCCGGTTCGAAATCGCGAGCGGACAATTCTCGACGCCGTGCAAAGCGCGCTTGGCCAGAGGACTGACTTCGACTTCAATGTGCTCGTCGTCGATAACCATTCGAGCGATCGGACGACCGAAATTCTGCGCGGCGTCGGCGATTCGCGTGTCAAACATATCGTGCCTGCCCGCCGGGACCTTGGCATCGGCGGATGCTGGAACGAGGCGCTTTACTCAAGTGACTGCGGACAATACGTCATCCAGCTCGATTCCGACGATCTGTACGCCAGTGACGGCGTGCTCCGGCGCATCGTCGCGGAACTTGAAGCGGGTCCGTATGCGATGGTCATCGGCGCTTACACGCTGGTCGATTTCTCGTTGCAGGAGATCCCGCCGGGCCTGATCGATCATCGCGAATGGAGTCGCGACAACGGAAGGAATAATGCCCTCCGCGTCAACGGGCTTGGCGCGCCGCGGGCTTTTGATACGTCGATTCTGCGCGGTGTCGGATTTCCGAACGTCAGCTATGGCGAGGATTACGCCGTGGCGCTGCGCATCAGCCGCGATTATGAGATCGGCCGAATCTACGAGTCGCTCTATCTGTGCCGCCGATGGGAGGGCAACAGCGACAACGCGCCGCCGCTGGAGGTTGCGAATCGATACGATCTTTACAAGGACTGGCTCCGAACCATCGAGATGCGGGCGCGCCAACGGGAATGATCCACGCTATCGAAGGACTGTTCGAACGGCAGGCGCGGGCATGGCCGCAGCTCGCGAAAGGCCTTGAGGGCCTCGCGCGGGCGGAGACCCGGCCGCTACGGATCGATTGGTTCGAGGTCGTCATCCGCCACATCCCCCATCGCGTGGCTAGCACCACAGCGCCGGTCGATCGCGAGTCGATCGCGAAACGTCCGTGCTTCCTATGCGAGGGAAATCTGCCCGCGGAAGAGGAAGGCCTGCGGTTTGACGATGACTTCACGATCTACTGCAATCCATTTCCAATCGTGGAGCGCCACCTCACTATCGCTCATCGCGAGCACGGCGCGCAGCGTATCGCGAATCAGTTCGGCCAGATGCTCGATCTGGCCGCGGCCCTGCCCGGATATTTCGTCATCTATAATGGTCCGGAATGCGGCGCGTCGGCGCCTGACCATATGCATTTTCAGGCCGGCTCGCGGCAATTGTTTCCGATCGAGCAGGACACCGCTGGACTGACCGGCCTCAGCGTGCCGAACTACGCAAGAAAGGTATTGTTGTTTCGTGGACGGGATCGATCCGGTTTGATCGATCAAATGGATCGCGCCATCGATCTGCTGGCGGAAATTACCGGCAAGCGCGCGGAGCCGATGGTCAACATCGCGGTCTTCTATCAAAGCGGGGAGTGGGTCACGTATCTGTTTCCGCGCGGCAAACATCGGCCGGAAGTCTTTCATCGCGGCGAGCTGACGGTGAGTCCGGCCACGATCGATTTGTGCGGAATATTCGTGGTGCCGCTGGCGCAGGATTTCGAACGAATCACGGCTGACGCGATCGCCGCAATTTTTCGCGAGGTCACTTTGCCCGACGCTCAGTTTCGGGAAGTCGCCGCGCGGCTGGAGAGTGAGCATTGATCGTCGCGGTTGGGCTGATTGAAGAACGGTCCGCAGTTGAAGTCGAATTGACGGGCACCTTCATCGATGCTGCCGGCCAGCGCTACGCTGCCGGGCGCCACCGACTTACTGCCGAAATCACGCTCAGCCCGTCGGACCCGGCCTCGTGTGCGTTTGCGCTGGACGACGTCACGATCGGAATCGGCTTTCATTGGGAACGCCAGGAGCGCCAGGTATTCCGCGGGGCTTTGCGCCTGGTGAAACGGGCCGCCGGACTGACGGCGATCAATGACGTGTCGCTCGAGGAGTACGTCACCAGCGTGATTTCATCCGAGATGAGCGCGTCCTGTCCGCTTGAGCTGTTGAAAGCGCACGCGGTGATTTCGCGCAGCTGGCTGTGGTTTCCGAAGTCAAATCCGCCGCGCGTCGCGAGCCGGCACAGTGAAGGTCTCGATTCTCACGAAATCCGTCGCTGGTACGGCCGCGAAGCGCATGCGGATTTCGATGTCTGCGCCGACGACCATTGCCAGCGCTACCAGGGGATCACGAAAGCCTTCGCTCCGGCGGCAGCCGCAGCAGTGGGCGCAACCAGCGGCGAGTTGCTCCGTTACCACGGCGGTATCTGCGACGCGCGGTTTTCCAAGTCCTGCGGCGGAATAACCGAGCGCTATGCGACCGCCTGGGAAGATGAAGATATCCCCTATCTTGAATCGGTCTGCGACGGCCCGGCGCAATCATCCGCCGCTACTGCTGAGACATGGATACGCTCGCGCCCGCCGGCTTACTGCAACACCGACGATGCGGAGTTGCTGTTACGCGTGCTCCCGGGATTCGACCAGGAGACGCGCGATTTCTATCGATGGCGGGTCGCCTACACGCCCGCCGAGCTGGCCGATCTGATCAGCGCAAAGCTGGCCGTGGAGCTTGGTCAGATTCGCGACCTGCAGCCGCTCGCGCGCGGACCTTCAGGCCGGATATCGCGGCTGAAGATTACCGGAGAACGCGATTACGTCATCATCGGCAAAGAACTGGAAATTCGCCGCGCCTTATCGCGCACCCATCTTTACAGCTCGGCCTTCGTCGTCGACCAGGTGTCTGGCCGCTTTGTCTTGACCGGAGCCGGCTGGGGACATGGCGTCGGCTTGTGCCAGATCGGCGCGGCAGTGATGGCAAACCAGGGCAAGACTTACACGGAAATTCTGCAGCATTACTATCGTGGCACGACGGTCAGCGCCTGACGCCACGATCTACATGCGTCGCACGGGGAGTTCGACATGGAAATCAACGGGATCGCTCACGTCGATGTTACCGTAACCAACTTCAAGGAATGTGTCGCCTTCTATCGGCGCCTGCTGCCGTTCATGGGCCTCAAGCACGTGGTCTACGATAACGACGATTATTTCTATTGTATCGGCGGGCGAACCGGATTCGCTGTGCGGCGCGCGGCCGAGCGATATCAGGACCTCCATTTCGATCAGACCCGTCCGGGAATGCATCACGTATGCTTTCGCGCACGCGCTCGTGAGGACGTCGCCGCGGTTTACGAACTCGCGCGCGAGCTCGGCGCGAAGATCGTGCGGGCGCCCGCGCAAGGACGCTGGGCACCCGGTTACTACTCGACCCTGTTCGAGGATCCCGACGGGGTGCGCGTCGAGGTCAATCACATCCCCGGCAAGGGGCTGCTTGCCCCCGGCGCGACCAATTCCGCCTAGTCCGGCATCGGCTCTATTGATCGCGAGTGAAGCCTCCACCACTGGCGGGCGCGCGAAGGGCTGCCAGGGGGAAGATTTGTCGATCATCGGAGTGTCCAAGCGGGCGCTTAGCGCGGCGCGCCGCTTGCCTAAGCTCAAGGCGCGCATAGAATGGAGCGAATGCTTTCCCGGTTAAGGGGGGTCCGTGGCGCTTACGGGCCAGCCGGATATGCTGTGCTGGTCGCGATATTGGCGCTGGCCCTGTCTCCTCACGCGCAGCGCTTCCCTAGCCCGACCCATCTGCGGTTCCAAACGCGGATTTCCCGCCGACATAGCGAAGCCCGCGGCTGCGCCATCGCCCGTGCCGCAAGCGACTCCGGATGGCGTCCGTCGCTCGCCGACCGCAGGCTGAGCGCGATAGCTCCGGGCCGCCTTCCGACGCTCGCCCCGCGCGGGTCGATTTTACTGCGCGCGCCGCCCTCTCGGATTCGCCAATCAGTCTGATCGGACTCACCAGTCGTCCGGACGCACCGCGGCCGGAAAGACGGCCAGTCACGCCGATTTTCGGGACTGGCGCACATGTTGCGTCGCAGAGGCAACCCGCTTGCGGACAAAAGGCAGAAGCGGGCTATGTTTCCGGCCGTGCGGCGCCGGGATGGGGTTAAAGATGTTTCGTAAGCTGCTGATAGGATTGGGTTTTCTTTTGATGCTGGCGGGCGCCGCCGCGGCAGCCGGCTCCGGCCCGCTGATCCCAAGGCAGCCGCTCCGGCCTCTCCCGGGACCCGCTTTGGGCAAGCCGGCTGCTCCTTTTGGAAGCATCGCTCCCCAGCCCCTCCCGGCTCTCAAGTTACCGCAACACTTCGAGAATGATCCGACCGTGGTCCAGGAGCAGCTCAAGCAGTTGATCGAACAGGCAATCGCCAACAATCCCGACCTGCAGGCGGCACAGTACGCGTCCCAGGCCGCGGGCCATCGTGTATTGCCGGCCGGAGTCCCCGAAGATCCCTACCTGGGCTACCGGATGAAGGACCTGCCGACCAACTTCTCCATGACCCAGGAAAACGCGACCGAAAAACAGATCGAAATCACCCAGCGTTATCCGTTTCCGGGCAAGCTGACGCTGCGTCGGGAGGCTGCGGGCAAGCAGGCCGAGGTGGCGCAGGCCGACGCGCGAATCGCCCGGCTCCATCTGATCACCGCGGTACGGCTGGCCTTTGCCGACATCTTCGTGGTCGACAAGGACATCCAACTGGTCCTCGAGCAACAGCGGATGCTGCGTCAGTTACGCGATATCGCTACCTCCAAGTACCAGCTCGGACCCGGGTTGCAGGAGGACGTGCTCAACGCCGACGTCGCCCTGGCTCAACTCAATACGACACTGGTCGAGCTGACGCGCAGGCGCGACAGCCGGCTTATCCGGCTCGAAGTGCTGCTTAGCCGCCCCAGCGTCGAGGTCGAGCCGCTGGGCACGTTGCCGCCGGCCCAATTGCGCTTTCCCGCCGAGCAACTCGAAGAGCTGACGCTGGCATCCAATCCGGAGGTCCAGCGGCTCGGACGCGCGGTCGAGCGCGATACGCTCAACGAGCGGCTGGCCGCGCGCGCGCCGCTGCCCGACATCCTGCTCTACATGGCCTATGGGTCGCGCAACGATCCGCCGGATCAGACCACCGTGACCTACGACCACGGGGTTCCGATAGTCACCCAGACCAAGGCGCCGAATCGGGCCGATCTGATGACCGGGCAGATCATGTTTGACATCCCGATCTTTTATTTTTCCAAGCAGCGCGAGCAGCTTTACGAGGCCCAGGCGACGCTCGGGCGCACGCGCGCCCGCCTGATGGCGGCGCGCAACACGGCGCTCGGCATGCTGCACGACCTGCTGGCGCGGCTGGCGGAGCATGAGGAAACCGCGCGCTCTTACCAGCAGGAAGTGATCCCGCTGGCGCGCAGCGAAGTGAACGCTGCGATCAGCGCCTACCGCGTCGACAAGGTCGACTTCCTGACCCTGCTGGCGGCGCAAGACAATCTCGAGAAGTACCAGACCGCATACTGGCACAACGAGGCCGATCGCTATCGCGACCTCGCGCAGATCGACGAAGTGACCGGCGAGGCGGGGGCTAGTCGATGAAACGGCCGTCGCTGATCGCGATCTTTGTGGCGGGCCTGGTGCTCGGCATCGTGCTGAGCGCCGTGGTCCTGCAGCACCTGATGAGCGCCCGTGAAACGGCGCTCGCCCCGCCGGCAAGCGCGCCACCGGTGCGGCCCGCGGCGGCGGTTCCGCGGGCGGGCTTCGTGCCGGCCTCGCACGAGACGCCGACGCCGGGCCACGGCCCCGTCGCGGCGCCGACGCGCGGCGAGATTCGAATCGATCCGGCGATGCTGCAGAACCTGGGCGTGCGTACCACGCTGGTCGAGCCGCGGGTGGTGACTGAATCGATCCGCACGACCGGCTATGTCGACTACGATGAGCGGCTGGTGAGCCAGGTCAACGCGCGGGTCAGCGGCTGGATCGAGAAGCTCTACGTCGCCTACACCGGCCAGCCGGTGCGCCGCGGCGAGACCCTGCTCACTCTCTATAGTCCCGAGCTGGTATTGACCCAGGAGGATTACCTGCGCGCGCGCCAGCTTGCGGCTAGCGGGGTGGCGGGCGATCGAGAGGGCCAGACGCGCCGCGACGGCTCCGATCTGATGTCAGCGGCGGCCACGCGGCTGCGGCTGTGGGGCATCGCGCCGGCCGAGCTGCGCAAGCTGGCGCAGCGCGGCACACCGTCGGAGACCTTGCCGATCGAGTCGCCGTCGAGCGGGGTGGTGACCGAGAGCAAAGTGGTCGAAGGCGCTCACGTGCGCGCCGGTGACGAGCTCTACACCATCGCCGATCTCTCGCGAGTGTGGGTCTATGCCGACATCTACGAGAGCGAGTTGCCCAAGGTACGCACCGCGCAGCATGCCGAGGTCAGCCTCGACGCCCTTCCCGGCCAGCACTTCGACGGCATTGTCACCTACATCTATCCGTCGGTCAGCGAGCAGAGCCGCACCATACGGGTGCGGCTGGAATTTTCCAATCCCGGCCTGGCGCTGCGCCCCGGGATGTACGTCAACGTCACCCTGCTGGATAGCGGCTCGGCGCCGACGCTGACGGTGCCGGTCGAAGCGGTGCTCGACTCGGGCGTGCGCAAGGTCGTGATCGTGGCGCTCGGCGGCGGCCGCTTCGCGCCGCGCGAGATCAAGGTCGGGACCCAGGCCGAAGGCTATTTTCGGGTATTGCACGGGCTCGAGCGGGGCGAGCGGGTGGTGACCTCGGCACAGTTTCTTATCGACTCCGAATCCAATCTCAGCGAAGCGCTGAGCGCGATGACTCTGACGCCGCCATCGGGCTCGCCGGTGTCGTCGCCCGTACCGCGCGCCGGCGAGCGGAGGTAGGGGCGATGCTCGAGCGGCTGATTGAAGGCTCGGTGCGCAATCGCTTCCTGGTGGTGTTCATAACAGCGCTGATCTCCGCCTGGGGCATCTGGGCGCTGGTCAACGTCAAGCTCAACGCAGTACCCGACATGAGCGACGTGCAGGTGATCGTCTACACGCCGTTCGTCGGCCAGCCGCCGCAGGTGGTCGAAGACCAGGTGACCTATCCGCTGGTGCACGCGCTGTTGAGCGCGGCCAACGTCAAGGTGGTGCGCGGTTTCTCGTTCTTCAACTTCTCGCTGGTGTTCGTGGTGTTTCGCGACGGCACCGATTTCTACTGGGCGCGCTCGCGGGTGCTGGAGTATCTCAACTATGCGGCCGCGCAGTTGCCGTCCGGGGTGCAGCCGCAGCTCGGGCCCGACTCGACCGGCGTGGGCTGGGTCTTCGAATACGTACTCGAGGATCCGACCGGCCACTACGATCTCCAGCAGTTGCGCTCCTACCAGGACTGGCATCTCAAGTACGAATTGTCGACGGTGCGGGGCGTGGCCGAGGTCGCCTCGCTGGGCGGCTTCGTCAAGCAATACCAGGTCGAGGTGGACCCGCGTAAGCTGGTCGCCTACAAGCTCTCGCTGGCGCAGGTCAAACGCGCGATCAAGGCCAGCAACAACGACGTCGGCGGCCGGGTGCTCGAGCGCGGCGGCGAGGAATACCGCATCACCGCGCTCGGCTATCTCCATTCGCTCGACGACATCAGATCGATCGTACTCGGCACCGGCCCCGGCACCGGCGCGCCGATCTACGTGGGCGACGTGGCCGACGTCCATCTGGGGCCTGAACTGCGCCGCGGCGTCGCCGACCTCGACGGACGCGGCGAGGCGGTGGTCGGAATCGTCGAGATGCGGGCGGGCGAAAACGCCCTGGCCACCATCCGCCGGGTCAAGCAGCGGATCAAGGAGCTCGAACGCGACCTCCCGCCGGGACTGAAGATCGTGCCGATCTACGACCGCTCGCAGCTGATCGAGCGTTCGGTGGAGACCCTGCGCCACAAGCTCATCGAAGAGTGTCTCATCGTGGTGGCCGTGGTCGCGCTGTTCCTGTTCAACTTTGGCGCGGCGACGGTCGCCGTACTCACCATCCCGGTCGGCCTGCTGATCGCCGCGATCGTCATGTACTACGCCGGAGTGAGCGCCGACATCATGTCGCTGGCCGGCGTGGCGGTCGCGATCGGCGCGATGGTGGACGCGTCAGTGGTGATGGTCGAAAACGGCCATCGTTATCTGGCGGAGGGCAAGCTCGAGCACGACCGCGCGATCGTCAGGGCCGCGACCGAGGTCGGCCCGGCGCTGTTCTTCTCGCTGCTCATCATCACCCTCAGCTTCATTCCGGTGTTCGCGCTGCATGCCCAGGCCGGCCGCCTATTCAAGCCGCTCGCCTTCACCAAAACCGTGTGTATGGCGGCCGCGGCGCTGCTCTCGGTGACGTTGACGCCGGCTCTGATGTCCTACCTGATGACGCGCGGTGGCGCGCTCACCCATCACGACCTCGCTCACGAGGGCAACCTGCTCGACCGCGTCATGCGGGGCGCCTACCGGCCGTTGCTGCGCTGGGCGATGGCGAATCGGGCGGCGGTCGTAGTGCTGTTCGTGGCGCTGCTGCTGAGCACGGTGATCCCATGGTCGCGCATCGGGATGGAGTTTCTGCCGGCGGTGTTCGAAGGCGACCTGGTATACGCGCCGACCGCCTATCCCGGCATCTCGATTACCCAGTCCAAGCTGCTGCTCCAGCGCGCCGACCGTATCCTGATGCGCTTCCCCGAGGTCGAGCACGTGCTGGGCAAGATGGGCCGGGCGGAAACCGCCACCGACTCGGTGTCGCTCTACATGGGCGAAATTCTGATCAAGCTCAAGCCGCGCGATCAATGGCCGCGCAGCATGACCCCGGCGCGGCTGGTCGACGAGATGGACGGCGCGCTCAAGTTCCCGGGCATCATCAACGCCTGGTCGATGCCGATCAAAGAGCGGGTCGATAACGTCAACACCGGGGTCAAGACCACGCTCGGTATCAAGCTGCGCGGCGACGATCTCGCGCGCCTTGAGCAGATCGGCCGGCGCATCGAGGAAATCCTGCGTCCGTTGCCCGGTACGCGCAGCGTGCTCAGCGACCGCGTTAACGAAGCCAACTACATAAATTTTCACATCGAGCGCCGGCAAGCCGCGCGCTACGGCTTGACCGTCGGGGACATCGAAGACACGGTGCAACTCGCGATCGGCGGGCTCAACGTTACCACCACGGTCGAGGGCCAGGAGCGCTACCCGGTCAACGTGCGCTACCCGCGCGAGCTGCGCAGCACGCCGGGCACGCTGGGGCGGGTGATCCTGTACACCAAGTCGGGGCAACAGGTGCCGCTCAGCCAGGTCACGCGGATGGAAAGCGTCGAGGGGCCGACCGCGATCAAGACCGAGGCCGGCGAGCTTACCGACTGGATCTATATCGATCTTCAGCCGGGAGTTGATATCGGCTCCTACGTGCGCCGGGCGAGCCGCGCGCTAAACGTGGTCGCGCTGCCGCGCGGCTACTCGATGGTATGGAGCGGCGAGTATATCTACCTGCGCGACGCCGTGCGCACTCTGCTATACGTGACGCCGATCTCGCTCATCATCACTTTCATCGTGCTGTTCCTCAATTTCGGCACGGTCGCCGAATCGCTGATCGTGATGCTGTGCGTGCCGTTCGGCGCCAGCGGCGGAATCTGGGCGCTGTACCTGCTCGGCTACGACATGAGCATCGCGGCCTGGATGGGCATGCTGGTGCTGGTGGGATTCGCGGTCGAGGGCGGCGTGGTGACGCTCATCTATATTATCAACGCGCTGCACGCCGCCGCCGACGCCAAGGGCTCGCGCCTGAGCGCGGAGGAAATCGAAACTGAGCTCCAGCGCGCCGCCGTCGATCGGATGCGGCCGCGAGTGATGGTGCTGGCGCTGCTGACCCTCGGCCTGCTGCCGATCTTCTGGGGCCATGGCGCCGGCGCCTCGCTGATGCGGACCATCGCGGCGCCGGTGATGGGCGGCATGCTCAGCACCGTGGTGGTGATCTTCCTGCTGCTGCCGCCGATCTACGCCTGGTGGCGGATGCGGTTGGCGCGCCGCGCGGTGCACCATACTGCGGTCGACCGGCTGTAAGCGGAGCGCCGAAATCGTCGTCGCTCGAGATCAGATTCGAGCAAGCCGGTTGGATTCAGCGAGCGGCCCAAAAGACCACACGTTGTAGACAATTATACACACCGGGAATCCCGCGGACGGGGTTACGTTCCAATAAATCAGCAATTATGTGGAGGGCTCGCTGGCAAGTGAAGTGCGTGCTTACCACCACGAATTATCGCCAAACTTCGACCGTTGAAGCTCTTGAATTTCGTGACAGCCGCCATCGTCTTTTGCTGTGCAAGAGGAATAACCCGGCGCGTTCGGTCCAGGTGACTTGAGATGTTAGGTGGTTTTACCGGCGTTTGTTTGCCTGCCCGTGGTGTGCTCAATCCCTGCCGCCACGGCTACGATCCGCCCTTTCCGGCCTGACAAATTCGGAACGGAAAAGGGAAGAACTCCCGTTGGGTTTTTTGCGGCACTGTGCGGATGTGTGTCGCGCGTGGAATGCAGCCCGGCCTTTGGTTCAGGAGGGCATCATGCCTGTATACAATGATCGTTCTAGCGATGAGGGACTCTTCTTGCCACGGGTTATCGAATGCCCCGTATGCGGTGAGAAAGCTCGTTCGTTTCGCATCCGCAGAGTGATGAATCTGCGCACCGTGGTTGGCGAATTCTACCACCGGACTGCCACTTGTGCCGGATCGATGACGCCCGACATGCCGGCGGCCATGGATCTCTTGCGCCTGGCCGTCGAAGGAGTTGCAGAATTTCACTGATCCCGCCTGCAGCGTCGAGCCGAATGACCGTGATGGTCGGAGCCCGTTGCGAGCGCCGACCATCACCGAGGCCTCCTCAAAGCCCGCCGTCGGGTTGACCGCCGCGACAACCGGATCGCACCAACGGCGAAAGCGTGGCTGGTGCGATGGGGTCGCGTCGTCTGCCGGCACGATTCGTTCCCGATTGAGAGCAGCGGCTAAAATGTATCAGCCTGCCCTTCGATCAAATTTCTTTTCTGGATAGCGCCGTTTTCGATTCGGAGCTAATCTCTTGCTGATTCCAGGAGCCCAATCGATGAAACGGTTTAAGGTTCATGCCCTGTGGGCGCTCGCCGCGGCCGCGCTCTTCGGATGCAGCTATGCGAGCCAGCCGAGCTACGATTTTATGGCGAAACGGCCAACGGTGGTGCTGGTCTACGATTTCCAGGCTTCGCCCAACACTGTTTTTGAGGACCCAAGCTTAATTGCAGAAGGTGCCCGCAATTTCGGCGCGGCGAGCCTACGGGCGCGTCAGGCGGCAATCGGCCAGCAGATCCGAATGCGGATCCACCAGAAGCTCATCGATGGAATCAACAGTTTAGGTCTGCCGGCGCAGCCTGGCGATCCTTCGCGGCCGGTCGCGGCCGGCGCCTTGATAATTCGCGGCGAGTTCTGGACCGCGAGCCCGGATAATCTTCAAATCCGGGACATCGTCCAATTCGGGAAAGACCAGTCGACCGTCGACACCAGCATCTATGCTCTCGGGGCAACCTCGCCGGATAAATTGGTGCCACTGCTTCATTTTCTCACAGTAGCCGAGGCCGGCGCGATGCCCGCGGCAACGGAGGACAACAAGCAGCGCGGCGCCTCCACGGCAGCAAGCAGGGGCAGGGGGCAACGGCGGATCGAATCAGTAACCCTCGACACCTACCGATCACAGGTAGATCAGCTGGCCGATCAAAGCGTCAGTCAGGCAATGGCGAGTCTGTCGCAATATTTCGCCAACCGGGGATGGATCAGCGGCAGCCAGGTGCGAACGCCGAGACTTTAGGCTGGTAACGGCGGCTCGATCCGACGGAACGTCAGTGCCGCGCGATGCCGACAATCCTCAACCGGGCCCGCCCACTGCGATTTTGTGGATGACCCCCGGATTCCGCCGGACACGGCGGCAACGAAACGCGTCTTCTCGCCTCAATTGACCCGTCGCACGGCGGGCGGCTTCCACGATCCGTCGAGCGCGGCCTTTTTTGGCCAGTAGGTTCGCATCACTACATAGATTGGTCCGTCCGGAGCCGGCAGCCGACGCGGACTATATGACCGAGATATATCGGTTGCCGATCAACTACCAGGCTTGTTACTGCAGCCCTCGACGCAAGCAGGACAGGCCCGGGTCGCCGCCGATGATTGTAACCCCGTCGTCACTATCGCCGAGGCGAGCGGGCCACGACCGCGCCACAATCGTCTAATCCGCCCGACAGATAAATATAAGCGAGTCCTGCCGTGTCAAGTTTTGCTAGACACTTCGCCGACACTTATCATCTTGCCACGGCATCAATCTGATCTGGAAGCTCTGCGCATCGCGTCCCCGGATGTAGCGCGTTTCAGGTCGACGTTGCGGCAGCGCAGGGCAGCGGGTCTTATCGAACGCCACCGACTCGCTTTGCGCATCAACTTATCGATTTTACTTGATTTTTTTGGAGCCACCCGTCGGATTCGAACCGACGACCTGCTGATTACGAATCAGCTGCTCTACCAACTGAGCTAGGGTGGCCCATCTTCGCCGGCCAGAAGGCGAAGATAACCTATCAGACCGATCTCCGGAAGGGAGTCGCGAGGCACAGCCCTCGTGAACTCCAGCGCGACCGCGCCGGCCGGCTGATTCGCGTTCCCGACGGTCTACTTTCGCAGCGCTGATGCATATGACACGCTGCTGCACCGTGGGTGCAGCGTGAAGATCGGAATTATCGGCGCGATTGGAGTGGGAAAAACCACCGTGTTCCAGGCGCTCACCGGACTCCCGGCGGCGACCGGGCAGGCCGAGGCGAAGAATCGCGCGCGGCCGGGACAGATCAAGGTGAGCGATCCGCGGCTCGATCTGCTCGAAAATCTCTACGGCTCAAAAAAGAAGCTCCCGGTCGAACTGACACTGCTCGATTTTGCCGCGAATCCGAAGGAGCATGGCAAGCTGATCGATCCGGCCCTGTTCGTCCTGGCGCGGGACCTCGACGCCCTGCTGATAGTAGTCGCGGGGTTTGCCAATCCGGGTCCGATCGGCGCCGCGCTCACCGCGGTCGACGACGAACTGGTATTCGCCGACTTCGATCAGGCCGAACGGCGCCTGGAACGGGTCCGCAAAGATCGCAGCGCTTCCGACTTCGAACGCGCCGCGCTCGAACGTATCCTGAAATGGCTCGAGACCGGGGCCCCGCTGCGCACCCTCGAAATGACCCCGCAGGAAGAGCGGATCTTCTCGAGCTTCGGTTTTCTTTCGCGCAAGCCTGCGCTGGTCGTGGTCAATTGCGAGATCGAGGACGCCGCTGCCCCGCCCGACCCGGCCGACCGCGAGTTGGCCGCCGCCCGCGGACTGGAATTGTTCAAGCTGGCGGCCGCCTTCGAGGCCGAGCTGTGGGAGCTTTCCGCGGGTGAGCAGGCCGACCTGCTGCGCGAGGCGGGTCTCGAGGCGCCGGCCCGCGATCGGCTGGAGGCCGCGCTCTATCGACGCCTGGGGTTGCTGACCTTCTATACTGCCGGTGAGCCGGAGGCCCATGCGTGGTCGCTCACTGCCGGCTCGACCGCGCTGGAAGCCGCCGCGCGAATCCATACCGATATCGCCCGCGGGTTTATCCGCGCCGAGGTGGTGAGTTTCGAGGATTTCGCGGCGCTGCGCACCGACGCCAAGGTAAAGGAGGCCGGCAAGCTCAGGCTCGAGGGCAAGGATTACGTGATGCGCGACGGCGATATAATCCATATCCGCTTCAAAATCTGATCGCGATGCTCTGTTAATCGCCGCGCTCGAACGGTATTCTAAGCGACTCTATGAAGCTTGTGTGACCAGGCCGGCGCGTCCGGTCGTCCCACGCTAGCCAAAAAGGTCCCCAGCCTGTTCCGAAGCTACCCCCGATTACATGAAGCGCCTTGAAACTCTGATCATAGTCCTCGCGCTGGCCTTCTATATCTGGTTTTTGCGGCGTTTCGGGCTCGCCCAGGTGCTTGGTTACGTGCGCCTGGTCGGCTGGGGCCTGATGTTGACGATTTCGCTCGAAACCGTCTCCCGTTTGTTCAACACGCTCGGCTGGCGGGTGACGATCCGCGATTGTCCGCGCGAGCTTTCGTTCCTCGAGCTGTTTGCCGCGCGCATCTCGGGCGAGGCGGTCGATTACGTGACGCCCTCGGCCCAGCTCGGCGGGCAGCCGGTGATGGCGATGATGGTGCGGCGCAAGCTGCCGATGGCGCGCGGGCTGGCCAGCGTGGCGGTTGCGGCGCTGGCCGAATCGATCGGCCAGATCCTTTTCATCAGCGCCGCGTTGCTGGCCGCGCTGCCGCTGGTATGGCATCTGCACGACCTGTTCTGGCCGGTGCTGGGCGGATTCGCGGTGGCGGTCGGGCTGGCCTACGGCTTTTACCTGCTGCAGGTGAAGCAGCCATTCGCCCTGTTATGGCGCGCCGCCGACAAGCTTGACCTGCCGATGATGCGCGGGGACGATGTTCGCCGCTCGGCCGACGAAGCCGACGCGCTGCTGCTCGATTTTTACGCTCATCGCCGGATGCGGCTGGCCGCCTCGTGCATCTGCTACTTTTTCGCCTGGGCCATGGGGCCGGTCGAAATTTATATTCTGCTCCATCTCCTGTACGAGCCCGCCACCGTGCAGGTTGCCCTGCTGGTCGAGGCCCTGGGGTTACTCATCGAGCGCGCGACCTTTATGATCCCGGCCAAGCTGGTAAGCCAGGAAGGCGGCAAGGCACTGATCCTCGCGATGCTCGGCTATTCGGCCGACGTCGGTTTCGCAATCGGATTTCTAAGACGCATCAAAGAGATGGCGTGGGTGATGTTCGGGTTGGGGACGCTCGCCGCCCATCGGCTGATAACAGACCGCGCGGAACGCCTGCTACAGACCGAGGGCGCATTCCAGGGCGCGGAGGGAGATTAGCAACGTGAAATTCGCAATCCACGCGGCCGCGGCCCTCGCCGCGGCGGCATTCGCCGTAACCGCCAGCGCAGCGCTCGCCGGAGTGATCGTCGAGGAACAGGAAGTTG
>Ga0307374_10000830_pt1 | contig 57914 bp, 55 predicted proteins | sample OX3MG_FD_202532 | JGI IMG/M metagenome (GOLD analysis project Ga0307374, IMG submission 202532) | Soil microbial communities from Risofladan, Vaasa, Finland - OX-3 | ecosystem: Environmental > Terrestrial > Soil > Coastal area > Acid sulfate soil | place: Finland: Risofladan, Vaasa | collected... | reverse complement strand
GGCCCATGGGTAAGCCGACCGGTTTCATGGAGTACGGCCGCGAACTGCCCCGCCGCCGGCCCGTCTCGGTTCGTCTGCGCGACTGGCGCGAGGTGTACGAGCCCTTTGGCGAGGAGGCGACCCAGCAGCAGGGTGCACGCTGTATGGACTGCGGCATTCCCTTCTGCCACGACGGCTGCCCTCTGGGCAACCTGATCCCGGAGTGGAACGACCTGGTGTACCGCGGCGATTGGTCCGATGCCATCGAACGCTTGCACGCGACCAACAACTTCCCCGAGTTCACGGGGCGGCTCTGCCCGGCGCCCTGTGAGGCATCCTGCGTGCTCGGGATAAATGAGGATCCCGTCACCATTGAGCGGATCGAGTACGAGATCATCGAGCGCGCCTGGTCCGAAGGGTGGGTCACCCCGGTCGTCCCCTCCGTGCCGACGGGTCGTTCGGTCGCCGTGGTCGGGTCGGGCCCGGCCGGGCTCGCTGCCGCGCAACAGCTGGCACGCGCGGGTCATGCGGTCACGGTCTTCGAACGGGCGGAGAAGCCGGGTGGGCTACTCCGCTACGGGATTCCCGAGTTCAAAATGGAAAAGGCGGTACTGGACCGGCGGTTGGCTCAGATGGAATCCGAAGGGGTCTCCTTCGTCTGCTCGACGTCGGTCGGGGGCAGCGCGCCCGATGAGCCGGGAGCCGAACGGTACGCGGGCGCCGCCTGTGCTCCGGGCGTCCAGGTCCGGTCGGCCGCCGAGGTCCGGGGCGAGTTCGACGCCGTGGTGCTCGCCGGCGGTGCAACCCTGCCCCGCGACCTCCCGGTGCCCGGCCGGGAGTTGGCCGGGGTGCACCTGGCCATGGAATACCTGAAGCCTTCGAACCTGGAGCGTGAGGGCGCTCTCGCGACAACGCCGATCTCGGCACGCGGGAAGCACGTGGTCATCATCGGCGGTGGCGACACCGGTGCCGACTGCCTGGGCACCGCCCACCGCCAGGGTGCCGCGTCCGTACACCAGCTGGAGATCATGCCCGAGCCGCCCGACAGCAGGGCTCCGGACAACCCCTGGCCCCTGTGGCCCCTCATCCTGCGCACGTCGTCGGCTCACGAGGAGGGTGGCGATCGCCTCTTCGCGGTCACCACGACGGAGTTCGTCGACGACGGCAGCGGTGCCGTCCGTGCCTTGCGCGGTCACCAGGTCGAAATGCGCAACGAGGACGGGCGTCCTGTCTTCGAGCCCGTCCCGGGCAGCGAGTTCGAGCTCGAGTGCCAACTCGTCCTTCTCGCCATGGGCTTTCTCGGCACCGAGCGTGGCGGGATCGTGCAGGAGCTCGGCCTGGAGGTCAACGCGCGGGGCACCGTCACCACCGATGGCAACTGGGCCACGAACGTGGACGGGGTTTTCGTCTGCGGTGACCAGACCCGAGGGCAGAGCCTGATCGTCTGGGCAATCGCCGAAGGGCGGTCAGCTGCCGCTGGGGTCGACCGCTGGCTGATGGGTGACACGGCGTTGTCGGCGCCGATCGTGCCGGGCCAGTTGGCGCTGCGTTGATCGCGGTCACCGGCCTCGAGTGGAAAGCCCTGGCCGACCACTATGACGCGGTCGGCGGCGTGCACCTGCGGGAACTCTTCGCGCGCGACCCGTCGAGGGGCGAGCGCCTGACCGCGTCGGCGGCCAACCTCGTCCTGGACTACTCCAAGCACCGGATTGACGACGAGACCCTGCGTCTCCTGATCGCCGTCGCCCGTGCCGCGGGGGTTGAGGCCCGCCGGGACGCCATGTTCGCGGGGGAGCACATCAACGCGACCGAGGACAGGGCGGTGCTGCACGTCGCCCTCCGCATGCCCATTGACGCGCACCTCGTGGTGGACGGTCAGGACGTGATGCACGACGTCTACGCCGTTCGGCAGCGCATGGGCGATCTGTCCGACCGCATCCGGAGCGGGGAGTGGCGTGGGGCCACGGGCGAACCGATCCGTGCCGTCGTCAACATTGGCATCGGAGGATCCGACCTCGGTCCCGCCATGGCGGCGGAGGCCCTGGCCGATTACGCCACGTCGGGACTCGTCACCCGGTTCGTCTCGAACGTTGACCCGGTGGACCTGTACGCGGCCACGGCCGACCTCGACCCGGCCACCACGCTGTTCGTCGTGAGTTCCAAGACGTTCACCACCCTGGAGACCCTGACGAACGCGGCGGCGGCCCGCTCCTGGCTCCTCACGGGGCTGGGTCCCGCGGCCAGCGACGATGCGGTGGCCAAGCACTTCGTGGCCGTCTCGACCAATTCGAAGGCCGTGGCCGAGTTCGGGATCGATCCCCAGAACATGCTCGAGTTCTGGGACTGGGTCGGCGGGCGGTACTCCTACGACTCGGCCATCGGGTTCTCCCTCATGGTGGCAATCGGCCGTGACGATTTCGCCGACATGCTCGACGGCTTCCATCTCATGGACGAGCATTTCCGCACCGCACCGCTGGAAGAGAACCTGCCGGTCATTCAGGGGATGCTCAATGTCTGGTACAACAATTTCTTCGGCGCGGAGACACACGCCGTGCTGCCCTACAGCCACCGGATGGCGCGTTTCCCGGCGTACCTGCAGCAACTCACCATGGAGTCCAACGGCAAGTCGGTCCGGCTGGACGGCGAGTCCGTAGACACGCAGACAGCAGAGATCTTCTGGGGCGCGCCCGGGACGAACGGCCAGCACGCCTTCTATCAGTTGCTGCATCAAGGGACGAAGCTGGTTCCGGCCGACTTCATCGCTTTTGCCGAGTCGACGCACGACAGCGGGAGCCAGCAGGACCTCCTGATGGCCAACTGCCTGGCGCAGACCAAGGCGCTCGCCTTCGGCAAGACGGCCGAGGAGATCGCCGCCGAGGGGACCCCACCCGAGCTTGTCCCGCCCAAGGTCATGCCAGGCAATAGGCCGAGTTCGACCATTCTCGCCCCCAAGCTCACCCCATCCATCCTCGGGCAGCTGGTTGCGCTGTACGAACACACGGTGTTCGTCGAGGGCACCGTCTGGGGTATCGATTCGTTCGACCAGTGGGGGGTGGAGCTGGGCAAGGAAATGGCGAAGGCGCTGGCCCCCGTTCTCAGCCAGCAGGCTACCCCCGACCTGTCCTCCCAGGACTCGTCGACCGCAGGCCTGGTGCGGCGCTACCGCGCCCTGCGCGGCCGCCCGACCTAGCCGTCCCGACCAGGCACATACGTCAAGGTGCGGGCGAAATGCTGCCCGGCGGCGGGACGGTGCCGGGCCCCTTCACGGAGCAGGCGAGGGCCGCCGGCGTGTTGCCCGGGGCAGCCAGCGTCGGCAGGGAAGGGAACGTCGGACTCCGCTCGCCGAGCGCGCCCAGATCAAGGAGGTCGGTCAAGTCGTTGGCGTTGGCGTCGCGGAAAGTGAGCGCGGGCAGGTTCCACTTGCGCTCCACGAGAGCCAGGATGGACGTGTGGTCAAAGACGACGTTGCTCACGTAGTCACGCTTCGCATAGGGCGAGACCATCATGCCCGGCACGCGGAATCCGTACCGCTCGAAGCCGTCGTACATGGACTCACCGGGGGCGACAATCGGGAGGATCGCGTCGGGGGCGAGGCAGACCGGCGGCGGGACGTGGTCGTAGTAGCCCCCGTGCTCGTCGTAGGTGATCACAAGGGCGGTCCGCTTCCATGCTGGTGAGGAGCCCAAGGCGTTGACCACCTCGGCCATGAAGGCCTCGCCGACCACCATGTTCTGGGGGTTCTCCTGGGACTGCGTCCCGTAGTCGGGCTCGACCAGGCAGAACCCGGGCAGGCTCCCGGTCGCCGCATCGGTGAAGAACTGGCCGATCGGCTTCTTCTTCACGAGCGTCAACCCGGTGTCGAGCACCGGATCAAGTTCGGCACTCGCCCCGAAAGGAAAGGAGGTGTAGTAGTCGGTCCACGGGATGCCGAAGAACGAGAGCATGTCGAAGATCGTCGGAGTCGGCGTGGCCAGGAGCGCATCCTGTATGGCGTTGTCCAGCGTCGGCGCCGTGCTGATGTCGTCCGTCATGCCCGAGGACGTTCCCGCGATCATGAAGCGCCGGTTGGGGTCGGTCTGCCCGAGGACCGACTGGAACCATCGGTCGGCGATCGGGAACGTCTTCGCCAGGCTGTAGGTGAACGGGAGATCGTCACCGGCCCAGTAGCCCATTGCCACGCCACCGACGTCACCGGCCACCTGGGGGCTGATGGGGGAGCGGACGAAGCCGTCCATTTTCCCGTTGTTGTAGGCGAGGTGGCTGGTGCGCCACTCCTGACTGGGTCGAGCGTGGAGCTGGCAGGTCGTCGGCATGTGGAAGGCGTGCTGGAGCCGTCCGTCCGCGTAGGGATTGGTGGAATTCGGACGGCCATGCATGTCGAGCGGCCAGCCATCACCCCGGCCGAGCATGCCCAGCAGGTTGTCGAAGGAGTGGTTCTCCATCATGACGACGACGATGTGGTCGATGCCGGGCATCGTGTCGGTGCCGGGGAGCAGTCCCGGGAAGGGGAGCGACCCAGGCAGGCGGAACGTGTCACGGCCGAGAACCTCCAGGGCGGCGCGTTGGTGCGCCGTCACGCGGAGGGCGCCGTCAGTTCGCATCGCCCCAGCATCGGCGGCGGCGGTGGCGGATCGAACGGGCCCGAGGATCCCTGCCAGCGCCACCCCGGCTCCGCCACCCAGGAAGGCCCGGCGTGTGAGCCCGCGGGTTGGCCCCCGACCGTGTTGTGCCAGATCAAAGAAAGTCCGCCGACCGCCACCCGCCTCCACGCCGTGAGGGTACTACCCCGTCCCGTGCTCGAATGACGCTGATGCCTCCCACCCACCGACCGCGCCCGCTTCAACGCACTTCTCTTACGGCCACCCTTGCCGCGGCGGGATTCGTGGCTGCTGGCGAAGAGGCGGACGAGCTTGTGAAGCGGGCCCGAGGTGACGCCGATCTCCTCGCGTCACTCCTCGACCGGCGCCTGGCGGGCGAGCCGCTCGCGTGGGTGACGGGTCGCGTCACCTTCTGCGGCGTGGAGATCCGCGTGGACCATGGTGTCTACGTGCCACGCTGGCAGAGCGAGGAACTGGCACTGCGAGCCGTCGCGCGACTGCCTGATCGCGGCGTCGCGGTTGACCTCTGTACCGGGTCAGGGGCGATAGCCGCCGTCCTCGCGCACCATCGTCCCGAGGCGCAGGTGGTCGCGACCGACAACGACGTGCGGGCGGTGAAGTGTGCGCGCGCCAATGGGGTCGCGGCCTACCACGGCGACCTCTTTGCACCCCTGCCGACAGTGCTCCAGGCACGGGTTGACGTCGTGGTCGCCGTGGTGCCCTACGTCCCGACGGCCGAGATGGCCTTTCTGCCCCGGGACACGTTCACGCACGAGTCACCTGCCGCCTACGACGGGGGCCCCGACGGGATGGCCCTCCTGCGGCGTTCATTGCGCGAGTCGCTGCCGTTCCTCCGTGCGGGTGGGGCGCTCCTCCTTGAGCTGGGTGGTGACCAGGCAGCACTTCTCACGGGAGACCTGCAGGAGGGCGGCTTCGGCGACATTACGGTCCTTGTGGACGACGAGGGTGACCCCCGCGGCGTGGAGGCGACGCGTCACGCCCACGGGCGGGTGGCGCCGACATAGCTGTCCGGGCCGAACATTGATGCCGGCGTCGTCGGTGCCGGCTCAATCCGCACGAAGGCGCCGGTGTGCGGCGCATCAATCATGTCGCCGCCGCCGATGAACAGGCCGACGTGGGTGACGTCCAATGGCTCGCTCCCGTAGAACACGAGGTCGCCGGGGAGCGGTGCGGATCCCGCCGGCAGACGCGGCCCCGCATCGAATTGGTCCTGCGCGACCCGCGGCAGCTGCACGTGTGCGGCGCGATAGGAGGCTTGCGCGAGGCCCGAGCAGTCGAATCCGCCCGGACCGGTCCCACCCCACCGATAGGGCACCCCCAGGTTGGCTGCGGCGTAGGTGATGGCGGTGGCCGCGGCCACACTGAGCGCCGGATCGTCGTGCAGTGATTGGGCCACGACGAGGGCGATGCCACCCCGCACCGCGCCGGACAGCAGCGACGCCAGGGCGAGCGGCCGTGCACTCGGGGTGAGCAGGCAGAGTCGGGTGGCGATGTCGGTGAGATCGCCCTCCGTGGTGGGGTCGATGAGGGCGGCGCCGGCCAGGAGCGTCCAATCCAGTCCCGGGCAGGTGCCAGCCGCCCAGCGGGCCGCCGCGGCGGCCGCCGGGGTCAGGATGGGCGCGGCGGCGGTCGTCGGAGTTGGCGGGGACACGCTGGTGACGGGTCCGAGGGATACGCCGGCCACAGCGCCACCGAGCACCACGGCTCCCGTGCCGAGCGCGCCCACGCACGAGCCGATCAGGGCCACAAAGGGAATGGACATGCCAGGGAACGGTCGGGCGCTGGGCAGGACCGGTGCGCACTGGACATACTTGGAACCGGATCCGGCCCGAAAGGACGACAGCATGCGCAGCACAATGCAGGACGCCCCCCTGTTGATCAGCGACATCCTCCGGCACGGTCAGCAGAACCACGGGGACAGCACGGTCATCACGGTCGAGGCGGGTGGGCACCGCTCGGCGACCTTCAACGAGGTGGCGGCCCGGGCCGAGAAGCTGGCCAAGGCCCTGAAGCGCCTGGGGGTGGAGGACGGCGACCGCGTGGGCACGTTCTGCTGGAACAACCAGGGACACCTGGAGGCGTATCTCGCCATCCCGTCCATGGGAGCGGTCCTGCACACCCTCAACATCCGCCTGCCAGCGGAGCAGCTGGCCTACGTCATCAATCACGCCGAGGATCGCTTCATCATCGTCGACGCGTCGCTGATCCCACTCCTGGCGGCGGTGAAGGACGATCTCAAGACGGTCGAGACGATCATTGTGGTGGGTGAGGGTGATGCGTCACTGCTGGGCGAGACGCTCTCCTACGAGCGCCTGCTCGCGGCCGAGGAGCCCGGCTTCGACTGGCCCGTGTTGGACGAGCGTGCCGCCGCCGCCATGTGTTACACGAGTGGCACGACGGGCAACCCCAAGGGCGTCGTGTACTCGCACCGCTCGACCTATCTCCACACAATGGCGGAGCAGTCGGCGTCCTCCATCGGCATGACGGAGAAGGACCGCATCCTCGTGATCGTGCCGATGTTCCACGCCAATGCGTGGGGCACGCCGTACGGAGGCTGGATGGCCGGGACCGACATCATCATGCCGCAGATGTTCCTGATGGGAGAGCAGCTCGCCGCCATCTTCAACGAGCACCACCCAACGCTCGCTTGCGGTGTGCCCACCATTTGGAACGGGCTGCTCCAGCTCAGCTCGCCCGTCGACATGTCGTCGGTCCGCGCCATCACAGCCGGGGGTGCGGCCGTGCCGCAATCACTCATTGAGGCCTTCGAGAAGCGCTTCGGCGTGACGATCGTCCAGGGATGGGGGATGACGGAGACCAGCCCGCTGGCCGCCTTCGGACTCCCGCCGGCCCGCCGGCTGGAGGGCCACGACGACATGTACTACAAGATCAAGGCCGGTCGCGTGGTCGCCGGAGTCGAGGTCAGGGTCGTCGCCGAGGACGGCACCGTCATGCCGAATGACGGCGAGTCGGTCGGCGAATTCGAGATCCGCGGACCGTGGATCACCGGCGCGTACTACAAAGATGAGGACCCGTCGAAGTTCCATGACGGGTGGCTCTGCACCGGCGACGTGGGAACACTCGATCAGCAGGGTTACATGACGATTTCGGACCGGACCAAGGACGTGATCAAGTCGGGCGGCGAGTGGATCTCCTCGGTCGAATTGGAGAACGCCGTCATGGCACACCCCGACGTGTTCGAGGCCGCCGTGATTGCGGTGCCCGATCCCAAGTGGTCCGAGCGCCCGCTCGTGCTGGTCGTGCCGAATCCCGGGCGGACGCCCGCCCCGTCGGACCTGGTTGAATTCCTCACCGGGCGGGTCGCCCGGTGGTGGCTGCCCGACCAGTGGGCGTTCATCGTGGAGGTCCCCAAGACCAGCGTCGGCAAGTTCGACAAGAAGGTCATGCGCGCGGCCCACGCGGCCGGCGACTACGAGGTGCACTCCGTCCCCCTGCCCAAGTGACCCCCGATCTGTGACATCCGCCCAGGAGGCGATGGCCGATGTCGCCGGCCGTCTCGAAGGTGTCGTCGAAGAGTTGACGGACATTGCGCTGAGTGCCCTTCGCCGCGCCACCTCGGGAGATCCGGACTCGGCCGAGGCCGGCGAGGCTCTGGCCGTCGAGCGGCGGATCAATCGCGCCCGCCGGGCCGTCGAGAAGGCCATCGTCGTCCTCGCTGCGGGAGGCGCCGGCGCGCTGGACGAAGATCCGTAGCCCAACGCGCCTGGTGAACTTGCGTGCCTGTTCCCTCGCCTGCCTAGGCTCACCGCCGTGAACCCCCCGGATCATTCAAGCCGCGCCCAGCGCTGGCCCGCCTTCGACGGAGTCCGAGGCCTGGCCGTCCTCGCCGTGATCTGTTTCCATGTCTACCCGTCGTTCTTCAAGGGCGGCTACACCGGCGTCGACGTGTTCTTCGTGCTGTCCGGCTTCCTGATCACCAGCCTGTTGACCGCGGAGTACGACAAGTACGCCGACATCAGCTTTGGCAAGTTCTACGCGCGGCGCGCGCTGCGCCTGTTGCCGGCGCTGGCCGTGGTCATGATCGCGGCGGTCGTCCTGGTCTTCGCCTTCGGCAAACTCGAGCCCTTCCGTCACGAGACGCTGATCGGCTTGCCCTTCGTGGCGTTCTACGTGGGGAACTGGGCCATCGTCGTGCAGGCAGCGGCTCTGGGCGTGCTTTCCATCACCTGGACCCTTGCCATTGAGGAGCAGTACTACCTCCTGTGGCCGTTAGTCCTGTCGAGATTGCTTCGCCGACTCGACCGGCAGCATCTGGCCTACACCCTCATTGGTCTCGCCGCGGTCGAGATGGTCGTTCGGCTGGTGCTGTCCTACTCGAACGTGTCGTACAACGTCATCACGTACTCAACGGCGACCCACTCCGATGGCCTGCTCCTCGGGAGTGGCCTGGGTTTGCTGTGGTCGATGGGCGGCGCGTGGAGGCTGCGGTCTGAGATCGCCCGGCGGGCCAATGCCCTCACGATCGTGGGCATCGCCGTCCCGGTGCTCGTGCTCTTCTTCGGCACCCCGAGCCTGCACAAGGTCAACCTCTGGGTGGCTGTGGTCGTCGTGGCGACCGGCTTGCTGTTGCTCGGTCTGGTGAGTCGGGATGACGGTCTCATGAACCGCGTGATGGAACTGCCGCCCCTTCTCTGGGTGGGCAAGCGGGCCTACGGCTTCTACTTGTGGCACTACCCGATCTTCCTGGTCGTCTACTACGAGATCACGTCCATACACAGCCATATCCACCTCGTGCAGTTGCTACTGGTCCTCGCCGGCACGTTCGTCGTTGCGGGGCTGTCCTACCGGTTCGTGGAGCGGCCCTTCCTGGACCGCAAGGCGCGGTTCAGCCGGGTGCAGCTGGAGGCGTCCACTTCCTGAGACGGGTCAGTCGACCTCTTCGAGCTCCCGCTCAATGTTGTCGAACTCGGCCTCAATCCTCTCCAAGGCTGCTTCGTCACCCTGGGTCTTCGGACCCTTGAACCACTTGCGAGCGCTCAGGAGCCAGTAACTACCCGAAAACAGCAGGACGACTCCCACCGCCACCGGCGCGTAGTTGAAATTGTCCCGGTTAATGGTGCTGAAACCCACTTCGGGCAGCATGAACAGGACCGCGATGAAGCCCACCCAGATGATCCCCACCCAACCAACGAGTGGGCTCCAACGCCCAAGGCTCCATCGGCCTCCCTGCCAGGCCTTTCCTTGTAGCCGCCGCAGCAGGGTCGGTAGCACGTAGGCGATGTAAAGGCCGATGGTGGCGATGGACGTCACGGCGCCGTAGGCCACGCTGCTCCAGAGAGAGGGGACCGCCAGCAGGAAGGCAAAAACGACGCAGAACCAGATCGAGTTCGTCGGTGTCCTGGTGCGCGGGTTGATGCGGTGCCAGTACTTGTGACCGGGAACGGCGCCGTCTCGGCTGAAGGCGAACAGCATCCGGGAGTTGGCGGCCACTGAAGCCATGCCGCAGAAGGCCTGGGCGATCACGACGATCACCAGGAGAAGCTCAACGCCGAGGCGGGACAGAGCGTTCTGCCAGATCGCCACAGGGGCCGTGAGCTGGGGGGCGATGGCGGCATAAGTCTTGGGGTCGCTCGGAATGACGGACGTGATCGCGAGGATGAGGACCCAGCCGGCGATCAGGGAGACGACGATGGAGGTCACTATCCCCCTGGGTGCCGCCAGGTCGGCATTGTGCGTCTCCTCTGACATGTGGGCGGAGGCGTCATAACCAGTGAAGGTGTACTGCGCCATGAGGAGTCCCACCATGAAGACGAACCACGGCACACCCAGGGTCGACTGATTGGTGAACTTGGTGAACATGAAGCTGAGGGACGCGTGGTGGCTCGGGACGAAGAACAGCACGATCGCGATGGTCACGACACCCAAGACGTGCCACCAGGCGCTGACGTCCGAAAGGAAGGCGATGATGCGCACCCCAAAGGTGTTGAGGACGCCGTGCACGAACAGGATCCCGGCGTACACGACGAGAACCCAACCCACGGTGTTGTGGAAGCCGGTCGTCAAGTTCAGGAAGACCGAGAAGAAGGTGGCAAAGCCGTAGTCGATGCCCGCGGTGACGGCGACCTGTCCAAGCAGGTTGAACCACCCGGTGAACCAGCTCCAGGCGCCGGGGTTGTTCTTGGAGAGCTTGGCGGACCAGTAATAGAGGCCACCCGCCGTCGGGTAGGCCGAGGCGATCTCGGCCATCCCGAGACCCACAATCGTCGTCATGACGCCGACAATGATCCAGCCCCACACAATGTCGACCGGACCGCCGTACGTCATGCCGAAGTAGTAGAGGGTGAGGCATCCCGAGAGCACCGAAATGATCGTGAAGGAGACGGCGAAGTTTGAAAACGCCCCCATCCTTCGCCGCAACTCCTGGGCGTACCCCAACGAGTGGAGCTGGGCCACGTCGCTGTCAATGGGCGGGATGCCGCTTGCAGGGCCGGTCGTGGTGGTCATCGGGCCTCCCTCTTGGGCCTCCGGCCCAGCAAGTCGATGCACGCAATCGCGATGTCCTATCGGAACAGGCTTGAACGGGAGTGTCAAGGATTTCCGCCGAAGGGTCGACGTCCTCGCCGCGGACGCCGCCAAAGGTTTGGTTCGGCTGCACCGGGGTGCGAGAGGTGTCGGACCGCGCACGCACCACCCGCGCCGTAAGGAGTCGATCACGCGGCTGAACGCGAAGACCTTTTGTGGACGATGGTGAGTCAATTCGGATCGATCGGCGTGCCTCCGGCATGGCAAGCGATGCGATCGGTTGGCGTCTTGCCATCACTGGGACAACCGAAGGGGAGGGATCGGGGGAGCGAGTTCGCGGAACATCGCTAAATGGTTCGTAAATTTGGTCCGGTCCGCCACCCTGTGGGAAGGACAACCCCCGTATCTTTGATGGTGGGAGGGGGATCGGGGGAAGTAGTGAGGAGGGCCCTGCGGCTGCTGTGCGCGGCCGCGACACTCATCGGAGCGGTGGGACTGACGGTGGGCGGAGCTCGGCTCCTGTTCCGTTCCACTCCGGCCTTTGCCGATGGCGCGGTCCCGTGCGCTGCGAACACCACCCCGACAGACCCCGGAGCGGGCTTTTGCGCCAACTACAACGGTGACGTCACCTGGTACGGCACCTATGGATCCCCTTCGGCGCCCCTGCCTTCGACCGATGGGTTCGGATTGTGCGCCGAACCGCCGGCAAGCGGTGGTCACTTCCCCCAGCCCAGCTACGACTACGTACTGGGAGCTCCGCCCGCTGGTGCAGGGGGCGACCAGAATGCCTTGGGTTTTGCCTTGAGTGAGGGTGCTGCTCTCGGGTGGTGGCACGGCGTCCCTGGACAATTCACCTCGGCGCAGGCCGCAGTCGCGGCCAAGCTCCTCTACGACCAGGTGGCCTGGGGGTCGGCCATCCCCGCGCTCGACCCGGGGGTCGGTGCCGCCCTGGCAGAGCTGAGGGCCTGGTTCGCGGAGGCGAGAGGGACTTCCGCGGCTCCTCCCACCATCTCATTGGGCCTGACCAACGGGGCCTCCTCCTTCGCCGGGAGTACGACCGTGCTGGCGCACATCCAGTTCGCCGGATCCAACGGCCCCGTCGTCGGGCAGGAACTCTCGTTCGGTGTCACCAACGGCACGTTCAACAGCGCTTCGGGGCCCACGTCCGTCGTCGTCGCGACCGACGGCAACGGCAATGCCTCCGTCGCGCTGTTCGCGTCGGGTGGCGCGCCTGTGGTCGTGACGGTCGCTACTCCCGCCGCAGCGCCGATCGGACATCCCGGCCTGGACTTCTACCATCCCACCACGGGCGACCTCCTCGCTCAGACGGTAGCCGGGTTCGTGGCGCCGGTACCCCTGAACGCCAACGCGACCTTCGCCACGGCGTCACCGCCAACACCACAGTCAGGGACCGTTTCGGTGCAGAAGTCAGGCGATGATCAGGCGTACTACGGGGTGGGAGGGGCGACGTTCCAGGTCCTCCAGGGCTCGTCGGTGGTGGCCACGCTCACCACGGATGCCTCTGGCACGACGCCGACCTCGGCGCCGTTGCCGATCGGGAGCTACACCGTGCACGAGTCGGTCGCACCGACCGGCTATTCCGTGCAGCCCGACCAACCGGTCACGGTGACCGCCAACCAGGACACCGTGGCGGCGTTCACCGGCAGCAGGCAGGAGCGGGTCATCCCGTCCACCGTAACCATCAACAAGCGCGACGCCCAGAGCGGTGCACCGCTTGCCGGAGCCGACTTCGCCGTGGCGTACTCCAGCGCCGCCAACGGCGTCTTCGACCAGCAACTGGGGACCTGCACCACCGACACGGCCGGCGCGTGCCAGCCGGCGGGCAACGATGGCCCGACCGACCTGCTGCCCGGCGCGTACCAGGTGCGCGAGCTCCAAGCGCCCTCCGGCTATGCCCTGGACCCGTCGACCTCGGTGCAGAAGGTCGTCCTGCTCCCGGGCGAGTCGGGTTCGGTCACCTTCTCCGACTACCAGCTCGGGAGCCTCAAGGTGCAGAAGAGCGGCGATGACGCCTCTTACGCCTCGGTGACGGGGGCTGTCTTCACCGTCTCGGGCCCGAACCCGGCTACCGGCATCGTCGGTTTCCTGACCGTCGGGCCCGACGGGACGTCCAACACGATCGCCGGCATGGAGCCGGGAAGCTACACGGTGACCGAGTCGACGCCACCCCCGGGCTACCAGGCCATGGCCCCGGTTACGGTGGCTGTCGCCTCGGGAGCGGCAACCACGACCCTTGATGTCCTTGACCACGTGACACCGGCGGTTCTCACCATCTTCAAGGTCGATCGCCAGACCCTGGCCCCTCTCGCTGGCGCCAGCTTCACGGTGGCCTTCGACGCGTTCCACTCAGGTGACTACAGCGTCGGCGCCGGGTCGTGCACGACGGGATCCAACGGCGCGTGCAGCCCCGCAGGGAACGACGGCAACAACGCGATGTACCCCGGGAACTACCGGATCACCGAGGTCGTGGCACCACCCGGGTACACCCTGAACCCGGCGACGGCGACGCAGGACATCACCCTGACACCCGGAGAGGTCGACGTCGTGCACTTCAGCGATTCCATGGTTGTCAGCGCGTCCTTCCAGAAGGTGGCGAGCGGCAATGTGAACCCCTCGCTGGTGACCCTGGCCGGCATGGACGTGACCGTGCGGCAGGGCACAGCGACGGGTCCGATCGTCGGCTCGTGCACCAGTGGCGCCAGCGGCAGCTGCGCGACGCCGGCCGTGTTGGACACGGGCTCGAGTTACTGCTGGTCCGAAATCGCGGCACCCGCCGGGTTGAGTGGCGGCGCGCATGGCTGCTTCGTCGCGACCGACACCCAGGCGGCCCATCCGATCACCGTCGACGATGCCGGTGAATTCGTCGCAGTAGCCGCGTTAAAGGTCGATACCACCAGCCCTGACGTGGGTCTTCCAGGCGCGACGTTCGACCTCTACCGCAAGGACGGCGGCGACGGCCCGGGGATCGTGCCCAGCGCGCCGGCCGACGCGGCGAGCGAGCCGGGCGAAACGTGGGTGGCCCGGTCGGTGACGGGCAGTGACGGCACGGCTTCGTTCCCACTCCAGTACCCGGGATTCGCCTACTGCGTGGTTGAGGTGGTCGCGCCGGTCGGCTATTCGGCCAACCCGGGACAGCACTGCACGGCGGTGCTGAGCGGCTCGACCTCGACACCACCGGCGCCGACCAGCGTGACCGTGAGCGACACCCCGGCCATGGTGAGCCTGGCGGCGCACAAGTTCAACGCCCTTCTCCCCAACACCGGTATCCCCGGTGCGACCTACGACCTCTACGCCGAGGGGAGTGCACCACCCGCCACTGCAAAGGTGACGGTGCCCGTCGATGCGAAGAAGATCCCCGGGGACTCGTGGTTCTCACGAGGGACAACGGACGCACATGGGGACCTCGCCTTTCACGTACCGGCCGGCTATGCGTGGTGCTTGATGGAGCACGCGGCGCCGTCGGATTATGTGCCGGACCCGGCGCTGCACTGCAGCGGCATTGTGACCACATCGTCGGCTCCCTCCTCCACCACGGTCGCTCTCCCCGAAACGAGATCCACCGTTTACGTGGCGGCCCGGAAGTTCAATTCGCGCCAACCGGACACGGTGATCGCCGGAGCCACCTACGAGCTGCTCGTCGTCGGACCGATGCCGGCGGGCTACGACGGTGGCCCCGCTTCGGGTGCGCCATCAGGTGCGGCCGTACCGGCCGGCGACACCTACTGGGGACAAGGGACTTCCAACGCCCAGGGTCTCCTCACGTTCGCGGTTCCCGCCGGGTACTCCTGGTGCTTGCACGAGCTCTCGGCGCCCGCGGGCTACGACACGGATCCGGCGTACCACTGCACGTCGGTCTTGACGAACGACTCGCCCTCCACCGCCGCCTCCATCGCGCTCCCCGAGGTACCAGGCCCCGGCGGTCTGGCCTACACCGGCGGCCCCAGTCCGTGGCTCCCGATCAGCGGTGCGCTCCTTGTCCTGGGAGGAGTAGGGCTACTCGTCATTCGACGCCGGTTCCCCGAACGACGCGACGCGGAGTAATTCCGGCAAGCTGGGCGCATGGAGATTGCGCGCCTGGGTCCCGGTGACGACGACCGGGTGGTGGCGGCAGCCGACCTGTTCGACGGCCCCGCCCGGGCGGACGCGGTACGCCGCTTCCTCGGAGAGCATGGGCACCATCTCCTGATCGCCTACGAGGATGATCACCCCGCGGGCTTCGTCAGTGGGGTGGAGGTCACACATCCCGACAAGGGAACCGAAATGTTCCTGTACGAGCTCGCCGTACAGGATGCACACCAGCGCCGTGGCATCGGGCGTGCACTGGTCGAGGAGCTCGCTGACCTCGCGCGTCAGCGGGGTTGCTACGGCATGTGGGTCATCACCGACGAGGGCAACACGGCGGCGCGGGCGACGTACGCCACGACGGGTGCTGACGCCGAGCACGGGCAGGTGGTATTCGTCTGGACCTTCTGAGGCCGTCGTCGCCAGTCGTCGTCCTCACACCGCCGGATCTGCGGTCCGCTCACCGGGCACGCCCGGAATGGGTCACCGCACGGTTGGGCGCGCTACCCGCCTGTGCACTCGTTGATCGCATTGATGAGGGCGCGCAGCCGGGAGAAATGCCAACGGTCGAAACGGAACGCCAGCCGCGGGAGCTCAGGATGGTCGTTGCTGGAGCGCTCCGGCGGGAAGGCCGAGGCAACGCGGATGGTGCCACGCGCAATGATGTCGGCGAAGCGCCGGTTGAGATCGGCCAGTTCGGCACGGCTCGGCGCCGTCTGCACCCGCAGGACCAGGAGGTCGCCGACCCAGCGACACGAGTGGTAGTTCCGGTAGAAACCCAGGATTTCAGCGGTCGCCTCTTCAATGGTGGTCGTGATCTTGAAGAGCGCCGAGTCCTCGGGTGAGACCCAACCCGACGCGATGGCCTGCTCGGTGAGGAAGTGGCGCCATCCTTCCCAATAGGTCCCACCCGGTGTTTCCAACATGACGACGGGGGCGGGCTCCGCCTTCCCCGTCTGCAGGAGAGTCAGGAGCTCGAAACACTCGTCCTGCGTGCCGAAACCACCAGGGAGGATGGCGTACGCGTGCGATTCCTTGATCAGCATGAGCTTGCGAGTGAAGAAGTACCGCATCTCGACCAGCTTGGGATCCTGCGCAATGAAGGGGTTGGCGTCCTCCTCGTGGGGGAGCCGGATGTTGACGCCGAAGGCGTGCTCGCGCCCCGCCCCTTCGAGACCGGCCGCCATGATGCCGGGCCCGGCTCCGGTCACGACCATCCAATCGGCGGCGGCCAGCTTCGCCGCCAGATCGCGGGCGAGGATGTAGACGAGGTCGTCCGGCTCCGTACGGGCCGAGCCGAACATGGTGATCTTGCGGATGGAGCGGTACGGACGGAACACGCGAAAGGCTTCGGCCATCTCGGCCAGCGCAGCGCCGGCGATCTTCAGATCTCCCACGGCGGTTCCTTCTCGCGCCAGGTCGTCCAGGGAGCCGATCATGGCCATGAGTTCTCGGGCTTGCGCGGGGGAGAGGTTCTTGCCCTCGGCGATGGCCTCGAAAGCACGCGAACGGAAATCCTCGTTCGTGTCGGTGGTCACGTGCCCACAATGGCTTCGGCCATCGCATACAGGGTCGATCGGCGGACGAGAGGCCGGCCCAGCGGCGCCACGAGCGATTCAAGCTCCTCCACGCCCATCCTCTGGCCATGGAGCGCGCCGGCTGCCCGGGAGATGTTCTCGTCCATGAGCGTGCCGCCAAGGTCATTGACGCCGGCCTGCAATACCTGGCGTGCGCCCTCAACGCCCATCTTGACCCATGAGACCTGAATGTTGTCGATGTCGCCGTGATAGGCGATGCGCGCGACTGCGTGCATGAGGAGCGCTTCGCGGAAGGTCGGGCCCCGCCGCGCCTTGTGCTGGAGGTAGATGGGTGTTGCCATGTGCACGAAGGGCAGCGGCACGAACTCGGTGAAGCCGCCCGTCTCTCGTTGGAGGGACCGGGTGCGAACCATGTGACGGGCCCAGCTGATGGGGCGCTCGACCGAGCCGAACATGATGGTGATGTTGGAACGCAAACCGACGGAGTGCGCCGTCCGGTGGGCTTCCAGCCACTCCTCGGTGTCGATCTTGTCGGGGCAGATGATGGCGCGGATGTCATCGTCCAGGATTTCAGCGGCGGTTCCCGGGAGCGTCTTGAGACCCGCGCCCTTCAAGCGGATCAGGTACTCGGCCAGCGGGACGCCTGATCGGCGCGCCCCTTCGGTCACTTCCAACGCGGTGAAGCCGTGAATGTGAATCCTCTCCGAGGCGGCCCGCACGGCTCCGAGCACATGCACGTAGTAGTCGCCGTCGAAGTCGGGATGGATCCCACCCTGCAGGCAGACCTCCGTTGCACCTTCCGCCTCGGCTTCGGCCACCCGGCGGGTGATCTCGTCCAGCTCCAGGAGGTAGGGCGCACCACGCAGGTTCAAGGAGAGAGGTCCCTTGGAGAAGGCGCAGAAACGGCACTTGAAGGTGCAGACATTGGTGTAGTTGATGTTGCGGTTCTGTACGAAGGTCACGGCATCGCCCACCACCTGCCGGCGCAGGTCGTCAGCCACCTCGGCCACCAGCCGGACTTCGGGGCCACGGGCCGAGAACAGCGTGACGATCTCGTCTATACCGACTTCTTGCCCGAGCGCGACGCCATGGAGCACCTCGGCCACGGCTCCACCTCGGCGTGGGGTCCGGGTTGTCTGCCCCGCGATCAGTTCCGGTGGCGCGTCTTCGCCGCCCGAGCACCACGCCGCATCCCGTGCGAGACCTTCGGCGTCCGAGGCATCGAGCACCGGGAAACAGAGGTCCGGGTCCAGCCACGCACCCGGGTCCTGGGTGAACTCCGGGTAGATGGTCAGGCGTGCGGCGAGCACATGCCCCGCCTCTTCGGTCGCCCGGCGCAGGATGTCCACGGCGGGCCAGGCACGCTCGGGGTTCACGTGATCCGCGGTGATCGGTGACACACCGCCCCAGTCGTCAATGCCGGCCCGCAGGAGGGGCGCAAGGTCGTCCGAGAGGTTCGGGGGTGCCTGAAGATGGATGCCGGGGGGGAGCACCAGGCGGGCTGCCGCGATGGCCCACTGCAATTCCTCCGGCGGGCAGGGCGGCTCCTTGGCCATGGTGGTGCCGCTTTTGGGGAGGAAGTTCTGCACAATCACTTCCTGGACGTGCCCGTGCCGGCCGTGCGACTCGGCAATGGCCCGCAGCGCCGCGAGGATGCCCGGCCGGTCGTCACCGATGCCGACGAGGATGCCGGTCGTGAAGGGAATGCGGAGCTCACCGGCGGCCTCCAGCGTGGCCAGCCGCCGCGCCGGTTCCTTGTCCGGCGCGCTGCGGTGCGCGGCCAACCCCTCAACGAGTGATTCGAGCATCATGCCCTGGCTGGCCGACACCGGTCGGAGTGCTGCGAGCTCGTCGGGAAAGAGTGCGCCCGCATTGGCGTGAGGGAGGAGGCCGGTCTCCTCCAGAACGAGGCGGCACATGGCGGCGAGGTAGTCGACCGTCGACGTGTATCCGTGGTCGTCCAGCCAGGTACGCGCGAGCGGGTAGCGCAGCTCGGGCCGTTCACCCAGAGTGAACAGCGCCTCGTAGCATCCGTGCTCCTGGCCGGAGCGCGCGATGACCAGGACCTCGTCGGGCGTCAGGTACGGCGAGGTCAGCCGGGCGGGAGCCTTGGCGAAGGTGCAGTACCCGCAGCGGTCCCGACACAGCATGGTCAATGGAATGAACACCTTGGGTGAGTACGTCACACGGCGCCCGTGGGCGCGGTCGCGCACGGCGCTGGCCATGGTGATCAGGTCCGGGAGGGGAGTCTGGAGGAGCTCGGTGTCGGAGAGCATTGGGGCCAATCTAGGGGCGCTGGCCAGAAGCAGCGTCGTCCACCAACCAGATCACCTCCGTCGCGTGCACCCGGTTGGCCGGAATGTCGCTCCCGGCCCGGACGGCCGCCACCGCCTTGGCCTTGGCCGCCCCCGACACGGTGAAGACGGCGACGCGGGCGGCGTTGATCGCCGGCAGCGTCAGGGTCAGCCGAGGATGGGGGTTCCGCCCGTTGGGGTCCTCGGTGGCGGCCATGAGCACCTCCGGGCCGGCCTCGAGCGTGGGGGCACCGGGGAAGAGCGACGCCGTGTGGCCGTCGGGGCCCAGCCCGAGGTGGATGAGATCCATGCCCTGTCCATCCAGGAGATTCCGGATCACCGCCTGGTACCGGGCCACGCAGTCCTGGAGCGGTCCTTCAGTCGGCATAGGGGTGAAAGAACCCACCGGGCCCACACGGTCAACCAGCGACTCGCGCACGAGCCGCTGGTTGGCGTCCGGGTCGTCGGGCGCCACCACGCGCTCGTCACCCATGTAGACGTCGACGAGCGACCAGTCGATGTGGGCCGCGCCATCGAGTGTGGCGCCGGCCAGTTTCTCGTAGCACGCCCGCGCCGTTGGCCCGCCCGACAGGACGACAGCGAACCGTGACCCAGACCGTTTCGCGAAGGCCTCTGCCACGGCGTCCACGAAGGCCGCCGGCACGTCGGGAACCGGCGCCGGGAGGTCAGCCATCGGGAATCGCCCGCGCGGCCACGGACAACCGCAGCCGGCGACGCCCATTGAGAGTGGGTATGGCACCGTACGCAGAGCTTGGGTGGATAGGACCCGCTCGCCGGGACCGCTTTCGTGGCTCCGGCCTCCATCGGCGGTTCTTCATTCCAAAAAAAGGTTCGGTGTTCGGTCCGCCGGCAAGCTGGCCGCCTCAGGGATTGGGACCGAACACCGAACCTTTTTGAGAATATGCATGGCCCGGCCGGGGCACAGGGCAATCGACCGAGAGCGCAGCACTCGTCCAGAGAGCTGCACCTGCCCGCTGCCCACGATCGAGCCGCCGCGCACTAACCGGGTGCCGGCGTCCCGGTCTCCATCCCCGGCTGGCCTGTCTCCAGTGTCACGGCGTGGCCACCGAATTGATTGCGCAACGCGGCGAGGAGCTTGAGCTGGAACGAGTCCTCGTGCTGGGAAGCGAAACGGGTGAAGAGTGAGGTCAGGATCACCGGGGCCGGGACGCCGCGGGCGACGGCCTCCTGCGCGGTCCAGCGTCCCTCACCGGAATCCGCGACGACGCCTTTGATCTCGTCGAACCCGGCGTCGGCGCGGAGGGCTCGCTCGGCCAGGTCAAGGAGCCAGCTGCGCACAACCGAGCCGTAACGCCAGATGGAGGCGATCTCGTGCAGGTCGAGATCGAACTCCGCCGCCGCCCCCATGATCTCGAAGCCCTCGGCGTAGGCCTGCATGAGGCCGTACTCAATCCCGTTGTGCACCATTTTGACGAAATGGCCCGCTCCGGCAGGGCCCACGTGCGCGTAACCACCCTCAGGAGCGAGGGTGCGGAAGGCCGGTTCGACGATCGCCACCGCCTCCTTGGTCCCCCCGACCATGAGGCAGTACCCCTCGGTGAGCCCCCAGACACCTCCCGAGGTGCCGGCATCCACAAAACCGATGCCCTTCTCGGCCAGCTGGGCAGCGATATCGATGCCCTCTTTGTAATTGGAGTTCCCGCCGTCGACGATCACGTCGCCGGCGTCCATCAGCTTGGCCAACTCCTCAATGGTGTCGTTGGTGGCGGGGCCGGCCGGCACCATCACCCACGCCGCCCGGGGCGCCGTCAATTGGCCGACGAACTCCTCCAGGGTGGCCGCCGGCACGGCACCCTTGGCCGCCACCTCGTCGCGCGCTTTGGCGTGAAGGTCGAAGGCCACCACCTCGTGCCCACCCCGCAGGAGGCGCTCGGACATGTTGGCGCCCATCTTTCCGAGGCCGACCATGCCGATCCTCATGTGAAGGTTGCGGCCTTGTCCGTCAGTGACTGCAACAGTTCGTCAAAGGATTTCGCGAAGGAGCTGACCCCTTCGTCTTCCAGCGTCTGCTCAACATCCTCCATGTCGATGCCGGCGTCGGCCAGCTGAGCGAGCACCGCCGCGGCAGCATCGGGGTCGGCGTCCACTGTGCGGGCCAGCGTGCCGTGATCCAGGAACGCCGCAATGGTGCCTTCGGGCATGGTGTTGACGGTGGAGGGCCCGATCAGAGTGTCCACGTAGAGCAGGTCGGCGTAGGACGGGTTCTTGGTGGAGGTCGACGCCCACAGGGGTCGTTGCACCCGCGCCCCCTGCTCCTCCAGCGCGGCCCAGCGCGGCGTCGAGAAGGCCGCGCGGAAGCGCTGGTAGGCCTGCTGGGCCTGCGCCACGGCAGCCTTGCCCCGGAGGCCGAGGATGTGGGCGTTCCCGGCCTCACCGCCGGCCAGCTCCTCGAGCCGGCGGTCCACCTCGGTGTCGACGCGGCTGACGAAGAACGAGGCGACGCTGGCCACGCGGGACAGCTCGGACTCCCGGCCGGCCGCGACCAGCGCCTCCAGGCCGGCGATGTAGGCCTCCATCACCCTCTCGTAGCGGTCCAGACCGAAGATCAGCGTGACGTTGATGCTGTGCCCTTCCCCGATCATCGTCTGAATGGCGGGCACACATGCCTCGGTGGCCGGGATCTTGACGAACAGGTTCGGCTTGGCAATCCGCGTGTGCAACATCCGCGCGTCCCGCTCGGTGCTGGCGGTGTCGTGCGCGACCACGGGGGAGACCTCCAGTGACACGTAACCATCCTCGCCGTCGCTCTCGTCATAGGTCGGGCGGAGCAGGCCGAGTGCGCTGTGGATGTCGGTGATCGCCATCTCCCAGTAAGCGCTCTCGACGGTGTGGTCGCGCATCAACTCGCGGAACTGCTCGTCGTAGGTGTCCTGCCCGCTGATGGCCTTGGCGAAAATGGTCGGGTTCGACGTGACGCCCCGCACGCCCTGGTGCACCAGGTCGGCGAGCTGGCCCCCCTCAATCCAGTCGCGCCGGAGGTTGTCAAGCCACGGGCTCTGCCCGGCGATGTCGTACAGGTCGTTGAGTCGGGTCATACGCCGCCCTCTCAGCTCTCGGCCAGGAGGGCCAGCGCCCTCTCGACCACATTCGTCACGGTGAAACCGAAATTTTCCATGGCCACGGCGTACGGAGCCGACGCGCCGAAGCGGTCGAGCCCGATGGAGTCGTCGGCATAGCGCTCCCAGCCAAAGGTGGACCCCGCCTCCACGCTGAGCACCGGCACTCCGGGCGGAAGGACCTCGTCGAGGTAGTCCAACCCCTGCGCCTCGAACCACTCCCAGCACGGCAGCGAGACAACGCGCGCGGCGACCCCCGAGGCCTCCAACAACCCGGCGGCAGCCAGGCAGAGCTGCACCTCGCTCCCGGTACCCACCAGCACAATTTGCGGATCCCCCTCGGGAGGATCAGCCAGCACGTACCCGCCCTTCTCCATCCCGGCCGGCGCACGTGCCTCCGTCTCGGCCAGTACAGGGACGTCCTGTCGGGTCAGCGCCAACCCGATGGGCCCGTGGCCCTCGACGGCCAGCCGCCACGCCTGCGCCGTCTCGTTGGCGTCAGCCGGCCGCACGAGTGTCATCCCCGGCATGGCGCGCAAGGAAGCGAGGTGCTCGACGGGCTGATGCGTCGGGCCGTCCTCGCCGAGGCCGATGGAGTCGTGGGTCCACGAGTAGATGACGTGAGCACGGGACAGCGCAGCGAGGCGCACCGACGGGCGCATGTAGTCGGTGAAGACGAAGAAGGTGCCACCGACGGGTAACACCCCGCCGTGCAGCGCCATGCCGGTCATGACCGCACCCATGCCGTGCTCGCGCACGCCGTAGTGGAGTTGCTGCCCACCGGGCGATCCGACCGATTGGATCGCCGCACCCTTGATGGCCACGCCGTTGTTGCCGGTCAGGTCCGCCGAGCCGGCCATCAGGCCCGGCAGGCCCTCGACCGTCGCGTTGATGCACTTGTTGAACGCCTGGCGCGTCGCCAGCTTCGTGCCGGCCTCGAACGTGGGGAGGCGGTCCGCCCAGCCGGGGAGGCCATGACCCGCCTGCGCCGCGTCCCAGGCCGCCCGGTCGCCGTCCCACTCGTCGAAGCGGCGCTCCCACTCGGCGCGCGCCGCCGCGCCACGGGCGACCTCACGGCCGTAGAACGCGCGGACCTCATCGGGCACCCAGAAGGTCTCGTCCGGCGGCAGCCCCAGGATCTCCTTCGTCACGCGGATCTCGTCGGCCCCGAACGGCGAACCGTGGGCCGTCGCGGTGTCCGTCAGTTTCGGTGACGGCCACCCGATGTGACTGCGGAGCACCAGCAGCGTCGGCTTGGCGGCGGCCCCGTCGGGCGGCTGGTCGTCGAGCGCGTCCCGGATGGCCGACTCCAGGCCGTCGACGTCGTTGGCCATCTCACCCAAGTCGTGCACGCGCCAGCCGTAGGCCTCGAAGCGCTCGGGCACATTGTCGCTGTAGGCCAGCTCGGTGGGGCCGTCAATGGTGATGTGGTTGTCGTCGTACACCGCGAGGAGACGCCCGAGGCCGAGGTGCCCCGCCAGTGACGCCGCCTCGTGCGAGATGCCCTCCATGAAGCAGCCGTCCCCGGCGACCACGAAGGTGCGGTGATCGCACACCGACGCCCCGAAGCGCTCCCGGGTGAACCGCTCGGCAATGGCCATGCCCACGGCGTTGGCAAAGCCCTGTCCGAGCGGGCCGGTCGTCACCTCCACCCCTGCGGTGTGGCCGTGCTCGGGATGGCCCGGCGTGCGGCTGCCCCATTGGCGGAACTGCCGGATGTCGTCCAGGGAGAGGTCGTACCCCGTCAGGAACAAGAAGGCGTACAGCAGGATGGAAGCGTGGCCGTTTGACAGGACGAACCGGTCGCGGTCGGGCCATTCGGGCGCCAATGGGTCGTGACGCATGATGCGGGTCCACAGGACGTGGGCGAGGGGCGCCAGCGCCATGGCCGTCCCCGAGTGGCCGGACTTCGCCTGCTCGGGCGCGTCCATGGCCAGACCGCGGATCACGTTGATGCCGAGCTGCACGAGAGCGGGGTCCTGGACAACCTTCGGCACAGCGGTCTCCGTCGACGACGCTGATCCTGCCATGGACCGTCAACCCTACCCACTTCTCGGTAACCTCACGCCTGATGACACCCACCCCTCACCGGATGCAGGTGCCTCCCAACAGCGACCTCACCCTGGGCATGGTCTGCGTGGACAAATCGACACCGGGGCGGTGCACGTGGCGAATGTCGGCCGATGAGCGGTTCGCCAACCCGGCCGGCATCATGCAGGGCGGCTTTCTCGGCGCGTTCGCCGATTCGGCCATGGGGGCGGCCGCGGTCACCAATGTGGGGGAGCGCAAGGTGTTCGCGGCGAATGCCGAAATGAAGATCAGCTTCCTGGCCGCAGTGCCCCCGGGCGCCACGTTGGAGTGCACGGCCGAGGTCGTCTCAAGCGGCTCTCGCGTCGCCTTCGTGGAGGCATCCATCACGGCGGACCAGCGCCTGGTGGCACGGGCGAGCTCCACCTACATGTACAGAGAACGCCAGTAGACGAAGCCCCGGTGCTTGCACCGCCGTGGCGCACCGACCAGGATGGCGGGCCTCATGGCACCTTCACCACCAGGGGCAGACGAGAAGCCACGGGGCCTGCGCAACGCCGGCGACGACGCCTTCCAGCTCACCATTGACTACGTCAAGCAGGAGACCGTGCAACCGTTGCGCGGCCTCGGACGCTTCATCGGGTGGGGGCTGGCCGGCTCCTTTGCCCTGGCGATCGGGATCCTGTTGCTCCTGGTCGGCGTGCTTCGACTCCTGCAGGACCAGACCGGGAGTGCGCTCACCGGCGACTGGTCCTGGGTGCCCTATTTCGCCGTCAGCATCCTCGGTGCGGTCGTCGCCGGTCTGGCGGTCTGGCGGATCACCGCGGGGCCTGGGAAGGCCTCCCTGCCCCGCGTCGCGTCGGCGAACACGAAAGAGGAAGGAACCAACTGATGGCAAGGCCAGGCACAACCGGGAGGCCCATCACGCGCGCCGACCTCCAGGCCGCCTATTCCAGGGTTCTCGGTGAGGGTGAGGCCACGGCGCGAGCAGCCGCACCTCGCGGGTTGGCCGTCACCGGCGCCATCGCCCTGGTGCTGCTCACCCTGGCCTTCCTCGCCGGGCGACGGCGCGGCCGGAGCCGTTCAGCCGTGGTCGAGATCAGGCGGCTCTGATCCCTTCCGTGGACACCCTCCTGCGGCGCCTGGCGCGCACAGCCATCCGGCGTGGCATGGCCGGCGATTGGGCGTGGCTTGCCATAGCCGCCAGCACCTTCGTCCTCCGTCGTGCGCTCAGTGCGGACCGCGGCAGCGTCGTGTCGTCCCTCAAAGTCTCCCCGGGCGAGCGCGTGCTCATCACGGTCCGCTCGCACGACGAGCCGACCGGTGAGTCGTTCGAGCTGTCGGCGGAAGACCTCGCCTCCTTGAGCTGAACGCCATGGCGAACGCCCTGCGGGCGGGGGAGCGCGTCCTCCTGATCGATCCGAAGGAGCGGCGTTACCTCCTCACCCTCGTCGCCGGCGCCACCTTCCACACCCATGCCGGGGTGATCGTCCACGACGACATCATCGGGGGGGACGAAGGGCGGACGATCACCGGCTCGACCGGACGGCACTTCCTGGTCCTGCGACCGACGTTGAGCGACATTGTGCTGAAGATGCCGCGCGGCGCGCAGGTCATCTATCCGAAGGACCTCGGTGCCATCCTCATTGCGGCCGACATCGCCCCGGGGGATCGCGTGCTGGAGGCGGGGGTGGGCTCGGGCGCCTTGTCGATGACCGTCATCCGCGCCGGCGCTTCGGTGGTGGGCTACGAGCTGCGCGAGGACTTCGCCGAGCGGGCCCGCGCCAATGTCGCCGGCGCGCTCGGTGGTGAGGCGCCCTACCGCGTTGAGATCCGGGACGTCACCGAGGGGATAGACGAGCGGGACCTCGACCGGGTGCTGCTCGATATGCCCGAGCCCCACAACGTGGTCGCCCCGGCGGCCGCCGCCCTGCGTCCCGGCGGGATCCTGCTGGCGTACTTGCCGACCATCAACCAGACGGCGTTGCTGCGTCAGTCACTCGACGCGGAGGGATCCGGATTCGGCTTGTCCGAGACGCAGGAGATCATCAGGCGCACCTGGCACGTCGAGGCCCGCTCGGTCCGGCCCGACCATCGCATGGTGGGCCACACGGGTTTCCTCACGACGGCCCGCCGGCTGGCGGACTAGTCGCGCTCTATGAAGATGCACTCCCCGGGACACTCCTCGGAAGCCTCCACGACGGCGTCCTCCAGGTCCTCGGGTACGGCGGCCATGCCACCCGATCCACCCGGGTCGTTCTTGGTGGAGTCCGCCTCTTTGACATAGGCCAGGCCGTCGTCCAGAAGGGTGAACACGGCCGGCGCGATCTCCTCACACAGACCATCGCCCGTGCAGAGATCCTGGTCGATCCAGACCTTCATGTCGTCGTCTCTCTCCTGTCAGATTCCCGCAGCGCCGGTAGTACCGCCCGACCGGCAACGCGGACCGTACCGAGGCATCCCGAACGCCGTCAATATGACGCCGTGGGCCTACTCATCGTAGTCGGCGCACCCCTTGCGCCGAGTCCACCCTCCAGGTGCGTGGTGGCGGCGCCGGGACCCCACCCCAGGGCTAGGGTGAATGTCGTGAGCATCACGCCGGACGAAAACGAGCTGGCGGCACAGGCCGAAGCGCTGCGAGCCGAGCTGGCCGACGCCGAGGATGAGATCCACGCGCTGCGGCGCCGGCTCCAGGAGAGCCCCGGCCGCGTCCAGGCTCTGGAGGAGCGGCTGCTGGAGAGCAAGGGGCAGCTCGCCCACGCGACCTCGCAGAACGAGAAGCTGACCTTCACCTTGCAGCAGGCCAAGGAGCAACTTGCCGCGCTGCGCGAGGAGGTGGAGAAGCTCACCCAACCACCGGCCGCGTACGGCACCTTCCTCGGTGTGAACGAGGACGGGACGATCGACGTCTTCTCCAGTGGTCGCAAAATGCGTGTCACGCTCCACCCCGACATCGACCCTGGCATCATCCGCAAGGGGAACGAGGTCGTGCTCAACGAGTCGTTGAACGTGGTCCTCGTGCGAGACGGGGAGCTGAGCGGCGAGGTCGTCACCCTCAAGGAGCAATTGGAGGACAAGCGTCGCTGCATCGTCTTCGCGCGGGCCGACGAGGAGCGGGTGGCCGAGCTGTCCGACGAAATGGTCGGCACCAAGCTGCGGGCGGGGGATTCACTCCTCATGGACATCCGCACCCAGCTGCTCATTGAGAAGCTGCCTCGCCCCGAGGTCGAAGACCTCATCCTTGAAGAGGTGCCGGACATCACCTACGCGGACGTCGGCGGCCTGGACGCGCAGATTGAGGCCATCACCGATGCGGTGGAGCTGCCGTACCTGCACCGCGACCTCTTCGCCGAATACTCGCTGCCGGCCCCCAAGGGCATCCTCCTCTACGGGCCGCCGGGTTGCGGCAAGACGCTCATCGCCAAGGCGGTGGCCAACTCGCTGGCCAAGAAGGTGGCCGAGACCACCGGGAACACCAACGTGCGGAGCTACTTCCTCAACATCAAGGGGCCCGAGCTCCTCAACAAGTACGTCGGAGAGACCGAGCGCCAGATCCGGCAGGTCTTCCAGCGCGCCCGTGAGAAGGCCGACGAAGGCATGCCCGTCATCGTCTTCTTCGACGAGATGGAGTCCCTCTTCCGCACCCGGGGCACCGGCATCAGCTCGGACATGGAGTCGACCATTGTGCCGCAGCTCCTGGCCGAGATCGACGGGGTGGAGTCGCTGCGTGACGTCATTGTGATCGGGGCCTCCAACCGCGAGGACCTCATCGACCCCGCCATCCTGCGCCCGGGTCGACTCGACGTGAAGATCAAGATCGAGCGGCCCAACGTCGAGGCGGCGGCGCAGATCTTCAGCCGCTACCTCACCTCGGACCTCCCGCTGGACACCGATGAGGTCGACCGCCTCGGTGGGGGTGACGCCTTCAAGGCGGTCGCCGCCATGATTGAGAACACGGTGGTCGAGATGTACCGCGAGGACGACGAGAACCGCTTCTTGGAGGTGACGTACCAGAACGGCGACAAGGAGATCCTCTACTACCGCGACTTCGCCTCCGGGGCCATGATTGAGAACATTGTGCGCCGGGCCAAGAAGCTGGCCATCAAGCGGGTGATCGCGGGGGAGTCGGGCGGCATCAAGACGACCGACCTCCTGGAATCGATCCGCCAGGAGTACAAGGAGAACGAGGACCTGCCCAACACCACCAACCCTGATGACTGGGCACGGATTTCGGGCAAGAAGGGCGAGCGCATCGTCTACGTCCGCACCCTGCTCACCGAGGATCGCGAGGTGCACGGCGGGCGGGCGATAGAGCGGGTCGGGACCGGGCAGTACTTGTAACTGCGCCGCCGAGTTGTAGCGTCGGCACATGGCCACCACCAAGGTCTGCGGCATGGAGACCGAATACGGCATCATGTCGCCCGGGCCCGAGCAGAACCCGATCGCGGCATCCTCGGTGTTGGTCAACGCGTACGCCGCCGACATTGAGCAGAAGATCGGCTGGGACTTCGAGGACGAGACGCCCGGCAACGACGCGCGTGGTTTCGCCCGCGAGGGCTCCTTGGCGCCGATGGTCGAGACGCACCTGGCCAACACCGTCCTGACCAATGGCGCGCGCTTCTACGTCGACCACGCGCACCCCGAGTACTCCACGCCCGAATGCCTGACCCCGCTGGAATGCCTCATTTATGACAAGGCGGGGGAGGAGGTCCTGCGGCGCGCCATGGAGGCGGCGGCCCGGCGCATGCCCGAGCAACCGGCTCCGGTCGTGCACAAGAACAACTCGGACGGCAAGGGCAACTCGTACGGCTGCCACGAGAACTACATGATGGACCGCGCCGTCCCCTTCGCCAAGGTGACCGAAGGGGTGGTGCCGCACTTCGTCTCGCGCACCATATTCATCGGCTCGGGCAAGGTCGGGGTGGAGACGCCCGCCCTTGACGCAGCGACGGTGCCCTACCAGATCTCCCAGCGGGCCGAGTTCTTTGAAGAGGTTGTCGGCCTGGAGACCACGCTCAAGCGCCCGATCGTCAATACGCGCGACGAGCCCCACGCCGACCCCAAACGCTTCCGCCGGCTGCACGTCATAGTCGGGGACGCCAACATGTCGGAGATCGCCATCCTCCTCAAGGTGGGCACGACGGCCATTGTGCTCGCCATGGTTGAGGACAACGCCATGCCGGTGCGCGACCTCACGCTGTCCGACCCCGTGCGCGCCCTCCACCAGGTCTCCGCCGACCTCACCCTCCGCCGACCGCTGTCACTCAGCGACGGCTCCACGGCGACCGCGCTGGACATGCAGTGGGAGATCTTCGGCGCCGCACGCAAGTACGCCGAGGAGTCCGGGCTGGGCGCCCTCGGCGACGGCGACCCCGGCGAGGTGGGCGGACTGATCCTGGACCATTGGGAGTCGGTCCTCACCGGGCTCGAGTCGGACCCCGCCGCCCTGTCCGACACGCTCGACTGGGTGGCCAAGCAGCAGGTCTTGCTGGCGTACCAGGAGCGGCACAACTGCACCTGGAGCGATCCCCGCGTGGCTGCCCTCGCCCTGCAGTACCACGACCTACGACCGGGGCGGTCCATTTACGACCGCCTGGGGTTGCGCCGCCTCATCACGCCTGCCCAGGTGGCCAACGCGGTCAGCGAGCCACCGGAGGGGACCCGGGCCTGGTTCCGCGGGAAGTGCCTGGCCCGCTGGCCCGACGCGGTGGTGACGGCCAACTGGGATTCCCTCGTGTTCGACGTGGGGACCGACCCCCTCCGGCGCGTCCCTATGATGGACCCACTCAAGGGGACGGCCGAGCACACGAGAGCGCTACTGGCCGAGAGCACGAGTCCGGCAGACCTGTTGGACCGACTCAACTCCTGACGAATCGATATAGGAACGGACGATCGGAAGACGATGGCAGAGCAAGAGCAGAAGAAGAAGGGCACGACGAGCGATCGCACGGCCACTGAGACCGAGACCGAGTTCGAGGATGCGCCGGCGACATCGGAGCGAGGCGAGAAGATCAAGGCTGAGCTTGACGACCTCCTCGACGAGATCGACGAGGTCCTGGAGGACAACGCCGAGGAGTTCGTGCGTAACTATGTGCAAAAGGGCGGGCAGTAGTCACCAGTGGCGCTCCCACTCTTTCCCCCGGAGAGCGATCCGGGGCCCGATTTCCTCAGTCTCCTGCGCCAGTCGGGCGCAGCAGCCGCCGCGCGGCCTGACGCCGGAGCCTCCGGCTCGCAGTCGTTGACGAGCCACGCCACCACCGTCGTGGCCCTGCGCTTCGCCGACGGCGTCATCATGGCCGGCGACCGGCGGGCCACCTCGGGCAATGTGATCGCGCACCGCGGCGTGGAGAAGGTGTTCCCGGCCGACCGCTACTCGGCCGTGGCCTTCGCCGGTGCCGCCGGCATGGCCCTCGAGATGGTCCGCCTGTTCCAGGTGCAGCTCGAGCACTACGAGAAGGTCGAGGGCTCCACGCTGTCACTGGAAGGCAAAGCCAACCAGCTGGCGCAGATGGTGCGGCAGCACCTGCCCATGGCCATGCAGGGCTTTGTCGTGGTGCCGCTCTTCGCCGGCTTCGACACCGGTCGCGGCACCGGGCGCATCTACAGCTACGACGCCACCGGTGGCCACTACGAGGAGACCGACTTCCAGGCGACCGGCTCAGGAGGGCGCGACGCGCGCTCGACCGTCAAAGCCGGTTGGCGGGAGGGGCTGACCCAGGACGAGGCGGTCGAGCTGGCCATCCGCTCGCTGTACGAGGCAGCTGACGAGGACTCGGCGACGGGCGGCCCCGACCTCGTGCGCGGCATCTACCCCTTGGTGGCCGTGGTCGACGCCGGCGGTTATCGCCAGGTGCCCGAGGAAGAGGTCGCGCAGTACTTCAGCACGCTGATCGCGCGACTCGCCGAGGAGCGCCCGTCATGAGCATGCCGTACTACGTGGCACCCGAACAGGTGATGAAGGATCGGGCCGAGTACGCCCAGAAGGGCATCGCCCGGGGCCGCTCGCTGGTGGCCGCGACCTACGACGTCGGCATTGCCATCGTGGCCGAGAACCCGTCGCGCTCGCTGCACAAGATCAGCGAAATTTACGACCGCATCGCCTTCGGTGGGGTCGGCAAGTACAACGAGTACGACCAGCTGCGCGTGGCCGGCGTCCGCCATGCCGACACCAAGGGCTACGCGTACAGCCGCGAGGACGTGGACGCCCGCTCGCTGGCGAACCTGTACGCGCAGTATCTCGGCAATGTCTTCACTCACGAAATGAAGCCGCTCGAAGTCGAGATCCTCGTGGCCGAGCTCGGTGACGGGGACCGGCCCGATCAGCTGTACCACATCGCCTACGAGGGCACGATCACCGACGAGGAGTATTTCGCCGTGCTGGGGGGCGATGCCGAGACGATTACCGAGCGCGTGGCCGCAGCCTGGAAGGCGGACTGGGACCTCTCGACCGCTCTCAAAGCGGCGACCGCCGCCCTGGCCGGGCCCGATCGCACCCTGACCGGGCCTGATCTGGAAGTGGCCACCCTCAGCCAAGGGAACGGACGCCGCGCCTTCCGGCGACTGGAAGGCGAGGAGCTGGCGCAGCTTCTGGCATAACCCGCTGTACGGTGGCTCTGTGGAGCGACGCATTTTCGGGATTGAGAACGAGTACGGCGTCACCTTCACCCTGCGGGGCCAGCGCCGATTGAGCCCCGACGAAGTGGCCCGCTACCTCTTCCGCCGCGTGGTCAGCTGGGGGCGCTCCTCCAACGTCTTCTTGGAGAACGGGGCTCGCCTCTATCTCGACGTGGGCAGCCACCCCGAATACGCCACACCCGAGTGCGACAAGATCAGCGATGTTGTGATCCACGACAAGGCGGGGGAGTGGATCCTGGCCCAGCTGGTCACCGGTGCGCAGGCCCGGCTGCGCGAGGAGGGCATCCGCGGCGAGGTCTACCTCTTCAAGAACAACACCGACTCCGTGGGGAACTCCTACGGGTGCCACGAGAACTACCTCACCGAGCGCAACGACGAGTTCAACCGCTACACCGAGGTGCTCATCCCGTTCCTGGTCAGCCGCCAGATCTTCTCGGGGGCCGGGAAGGTGTTGCAGACCGCCCGCGGGGCCGTGTTCTGCCTGAGCCAGCGGGCCGAGCACATTTGGGAAGGCGTCTCCTCGGCGACGACGCGGAGCCGGCCCATCATCAACACCCGCGACGAGCCACACGCCGACGCCGAACGCTTCCGGCGGTTGCACGTGATCGTGGGCGATTCCAACATGAGCGAGTACGCGACCTTCCTGAAGATCGGCGCCACCTCCATCCTCCTCGCCATGCTGGAGGACTCCTCGACGGTGTTGCGGGACCTCACCCTGGAGAACCCCATCCGGGCCATTCGCGAGATCAGCCACGACATCACGTGCCAGCGCCGGGTCCGCCTGGCCAACGGCCGCGAAATGCGGGCGCTGGACATTCAGAGCGAGTACCTCGAGCGCGCCCTCAAGTTCCGCGACCGCAAGGGCCTCACACCCGAAGAGGACATCGCCCTCGGCATGTGGGAACACTGCCTCAAGGGTCTGGAGTCCGATCCGTTCTCGCTCTGGCGCGAGTGTGACTGGGTGGCCAAGCACCGCCTGATAGAGCAGATGCGGGCCCGCCACGACGTGCCGCTGTCACACCCCAAGGTGGCCATGGTCGACCTGATGTACCACGACGTCGACCGCGGCCGCGGCCTGTACTACAAGCTGCAGCAGCGTGACCAGATCGACCGCACCTGCACGGACGAGGCCATTTCCGAAGCGATGACGCAACCCCCCAGCACGACCCGGGCGAGGCTGCGCGGGGCATTCGTCAAGCGGGCCAAGGAGCGGCGCCGCGACTTCACGGTCGACTGGGTGCACCTCAAGCTGAACGACCAGGCCCAGCGCACGGTACTGCTCAAGGACCCGTTCAAATCGCACGACGAGCGGGTGGAGCGCCTGATCGCCTCGCTGTAGCCGCCGTAGAGTGAGGGGGAGATGCTCAACCTCGATCCCGGAAAACTCCTGATCATCGCCGTGGTGGCCATCGTCCTCCTCGGGCCCGACAAGCTGCCACAGGTGGCCCGGCAGCTCGGTGCCGCCTGGCGGTCCTTCAACGAATTCCGGCACCGGATGGAAACAGAGGTGCGCGGCTCCATTCCCGATCTGCCCTCCACTCACGACATTGCACGGATGGCCCGTTCACCGGCCGCGCTGTTGAACCATCTCTCCACCATGGACTCGAATACGGCGGCATCCGAAGAGGCGAGTGGCACCGAACCTTCCACCGACGGCGAGTCCGGCGGGGCGCCGGCCTTCGGCTCCGACCAACCCATGACGCCAGCCCGATCCCCCCGCCCGAGCGAGGTCACCTCCCCGGGCGACCCCAGCCTCAACTGACCGGTCGGCGATCCCATCATGGCCATCCCCTTCATCGGCACGCGCAAGGACAAGCCACACCCCAACAGCATGACCCTGGGCGAGCACCTCGGGGAGCTCCGCCGCCGCCTCGTCATCTGCATCCTCGGCTTCGCCATCGCGGCGGTGGTGTGCGCCGTCCTGTATGAGCCGATCCTCCACTTCCTGATCCGGCCGCTGTGCACGGTGGACGCCGCGGCGGTCCGTCGCAACCACTCGGGGACGAACGCGCTCCTCTTCGGGCCTAACGGCTCGTGCAACCTCTTCGTCACCTCGCCCCTCGACGGCCTCTCCCTGCGCGTCAAGATCGCCGTGTTCGGAGGTCTGGTCTTCGCCTCGCCGGTGATCCTGTTCCAGGTGTGGCGCTTCGTGACCCCGGGGCTGCAGGGGCGGGAGAAGAAATACGCCATCCCGTTCGTCTCCGCGGCCTTCACGCTGTTCCTGGCCGGCGCGGCCACTGCCTACTTCGTCCTCCCGCACGCCCTCGGCTTCCTCAAGTCAGTGGGTGGTCCCAACCTGCAGACGATTTATGACCCCATCCCGTACCTCGGGCTCATCCTCTTGATGATGGGTCTGTTCGGGCTCACCTTCCAGTTCCCCGTGATCCTCGTCTCGCTGGAGCTGGCCGGTGTCGTCACGCCGGCCCGGCTCCTCCATTCATGGCGTTGGGCCGTCATCCTGATCACCATCGTGTCGGGCGTCTTCACCCCGAGCTCCGATCCCATCTCCATGCTGGCCCTGGCCCTACCGCTGGTCGCCTTCTACTTCGCGTCCATCGGCATCGGGAAGCTGTTCGGGCGTTGACCGCCTTCCCGTGGCCCGTCCAACAGGCGGGCGGGGGAGCGCAGTTCGAGGCACATCTCCCGTTCCCCCCCGACGAATTCCAGCAGCACGCCTTCCGGACCATTGACGCCGACCGCTCCGTTCTCGTCTCGGCTCCCACCGGATCGGGCAAGACCCTGGTGGCGGCCTACGCCATCCATCGGGCCCTCGGCGCCGAAGGGAAGGCCTTCTACACCACCCCCCTCAAGGCGCTCTCCAACCAGAAGTACGGCGAGCTCGTCGCCACCTATGGCAAGGCGCACGTCGGGCTGCTGACCGGCGACACGGCGGTGCGGCCGGACGCCCCCGTCGTGGTGATGACGACCGAGGTCCTGCGCAACATGCTGCTCGCCGGGTCCAACCTCCTGGCCGGCCTGCACACCGTCGTGCTGGACGAGGTGCACTTCATTCAGGACCCCTACCGGGGTGGCGTATGGGAGGAGGTGCTGGTCCTCAGCCCGCCCGAGGTCCGTTTCGTCTGCCTCTCGGCCACGGTGAGCAACGCCGACGAACTCGGGGGCTGGCTGCGATCCGTGCGCGGGGAGACCGACATCATTACCGAGCGCGAGCGTCCCATCGTCCTGCGCCACCACTTCGCGGCGCACCGGCGGGAGGACGAGGAGACACTGTTGCTCCCGCTGCTTGAGGACGGTCGGCCCGGCAGTGAGGGACTGCGCCTGGACCAGGCCGTGCGCCGCGCCTCGCACGGCCGCCCGGTGCACTGGCAGCACAGGGGCAAAGGCCCACGCCTGCCGTACCGCGCCCCGCACCGCACCGAGTTGATCACCGCCCTCAACGCCGAGGAGATGCTGCCGGTCATCGTGTTCATCTTCAGCCGGGCCGCCTGCGACGACGCGGTGCGCCAGGTCGTGCGCGACGGCGTGCGCCTGACCGACAAGTCAGAGCGGACCGCCATCCGCGGCATCGCCGAACGCCGGGTGGACATGCTGAGCGACGAGGATCTCGACGTACTGGGTTATGGGGAGTGGGTGGAGGGGCTCGGGGCCGGCGTGGCGGCACACCATGCGGGCCTGGTACCGGTCTTCCGCGAGACCGTCGAGGAGTGCTTCGCCGCCGGCCTCCTCAAGGTCGTCTTCGCCACCGAGACGCTGTCGTTGGGTATCAACATGCCCGCCCGATCCGTGGTGATTGAGCGCTTCACCAAGTACGGCGGCGCGGGTCGGGCCACGCTGACGTCGGGGGAGTACCTCCAGCTGACCGGGCGGGCGGGTCGCCGCGGCCTGGACGAGGAGGGCCACGCCATCGTCCTGTGGTCGAACGAGACGACGTTCGCCGAGGCAGCCCGGGTGGCCTCGGCTCCGCCACCGGACCTGCGGTCCTCGTTCCGGCCCAGCTACAACCTCGTGGTCAATCTCGTCTCCCAGTTCGATCGGCAGACGGCCACCGACGTGCTCCGACGGTCGTTCGCGCAGTGGCAGGCGAGCAAGCCGGACCAGCTCACCCAGCAATTCAGCCACCGCATGGCCGTGCTCGAACAATTGGGCTACATCAGCACGTGGGCCCTCACGCCGGCGGGCCACCGGCTTTCGCGGATCTACCACGAGTCCGATCTCCTGCTGGCCGAGGCGCTCGAGGCGGAGCTCCTGGACGGGCTGGAGCCCTCCGTCCTCGCCGGCGTGGTCTCCGCCGTGGTTTTCGAGCCCCGCCGGGCCCGGCGGGTGATCGGGCACGGGCCGCCGCGTGGGGCCAACGCCCGCCGGGGGCGCCGCAGGAGCCCGCTGGCGGACCGCCTGGGTGAGAAGCGGGCGACCGAGCTCGGGGCGCGCTGCGAGGCCCTGGCCGGCCTGGCCGAGCACATCAGGGTGGCCGAGGAACAGCATCTGGTGCCCCGCACGCGCCAGCCGGCGGCCGGGCTGGCCACCGCGGTGACGTCCTGGGCGCGAGGTGCCTCGTTCGAGACGGCCCTGGGCGTGGCCGCCCGTGATGTCGGCGAGCTCGCTCCCGGCGACTTCGTCCGCACCATGAAATCGGTGGCCGATCTGGTGCAGCAGGTGGCCTACGCGTCGGCCGACCGCGCGACCGCCGCGGCGGCCCGCGAGGCGGTCGACCTGCTGCTGCGGGGAGTCGTGGCGGCGGGCGTCCCGGCCCCCTGACCCATCCGCGACCGCCGCGTCACCGCAGTTCTATGGTTGGACGCCCATGTTCCCCTACGCCGACGAACACTTCACTGCCGACGAGGAGGCCATCCTCCGCCGCTACGTCACCAACCTCCACCTGCCCGTATTTGCCCTGGTCAACCTCCCTGAAGTCGTCAAGGGGGCCCTCTTCGCCCGCTACTCGCGATCGCCCAAGAGCCTGCGACGGCTGTTCCTCGACGAGTTCGTCCGCGACCTCGACATCTCGGGCGACGTCACCGTGGACGCCACCGTCGGCCTCGAACGCGCCGAGCAGCTCTACGAGAAGGTGTTCGTCGAGTACGGCGACGATTCGGTGGCCCAACTCGGCGGGGTGCACCTCGCGTGCGAGCAGTCGTCCAACGTGCTCTCGAAAATATTGGAGTGGGGTCGGCTCATGGCCTACCTGGAGCAGTCGACCCGTTACATCGCGTACAACCAACGCCTCGCCAGCGGCCACTTCCGTTACTACCGACCGCCGGAGATCCTCGAGTCGCCCTATGGCGCCCGCTACGTCGGCGACATGGACCGCGTCTTCGATACGTACGGCGCCCTCCTCCCCACCATGCAGTTGTTCGTGGCCGACCGCTTCCCTCAGGAACCCGGTGACTCCGACTTCGTGTACCGGCAGGCGACGAGAGCCAAGTCGCTCGACGCGTTGCGCGGCCTCCTGCCGGCGGCGTCACTGTCGAACATCGGCCTCTACGGTACGGGGCAGTCCTACGAGCAGCTGCTGTTGCGCATGCGCGCGCACCCGCTTCCCGAGGCTCGCCAGTACGCCGACCTGATGCTGACCGAACTCCGCAAGGTCATCCCCTCGTTCCTCCAGCGCGTCGACGTGGCCGAGAGGGGAGGGGAGTGGTCGGACTACCTGGCCGGTACCCGGGACGCGACCGCGCGCGTTGTCTCCCGCCTGTGGCCCGAGGGAGTGGGCGAGGACGGTCTCGCCGACGGGTTCGACGGCGAGGTCACGCTCCTCGACTTCGATCCGGAAGGAGAGGAGAAGGTCCTCGTGGCGGCCTGTTTCAGCCATCTGGACTGCTCCGAGCGCGAGGCCGCCCGGCGGGTCGCCCGCCTCGGCCACGACGACCGCGTTGCCCTGTTGGCCGCCTACGTCGGGGATCGCCGGAACCGGCGGCACCGCCCCGGACGCGCCTTCGAGCGCACCGACTACCGCTTCGAGTTGGTGACCGACTACGGCGCGTTCCGCGACCTGCAACGGCATCGCATGCTGACGATTGAGTGGCAGCCGTTGGGCATCGGGCTCGGCTACGACATGCCCGACCTGGTGGCCGAAGCCGGTCTCGGCGAAGGCTATGCCGATGCGATCGCGCGCGCCGAGGATCTTTACCGCACACTGAGGGGCGACTTCCCCGAGCAGGCGACGTACGCGGTCGCGCTGGCGCACCGCATCCGTTACGTCATGCAGTGCAACGCGCGCGAGGCCATGCACCTCATTGAGCTGCGCTCGGGTCCGCAGGGCCACCCGGCCTACCGCCGGGTCGCCCAGGACATGCACCGCGCCATTGCCGAGGACGCGGGGCACCGGGCGCTGGCCGACGCCATGAGCTTTGTCGACCACGGTGCCACCGATCTGGAACGCCTCGAATCCGAGCGTCGCGCTGAGCGTCGGCGCTCGGAAAAATCTGCAACCCACTGACCAGGAAGAACCCTCAACGGCCCTGGTGACGGGCTGTGGCGGCCCCTTGACGGCGCCACCCTTGAATTGCCTATTGTACGGCGCAGTCCCACACGCCCTGACGGAAACGACAGCGACATGTTGCGCCGGAGGGGGGGATGCTGTGAGAGGCGGAGGGTGGCCCTGGGGATCGAGTAGAGAACGTCTGGCGTAGTCGGCCTGGCCGGCTGCGCGAGATGGCGCCAAAGATCCCCGGGCCCAGCCGCCTGCACATTCCTCATCCGCCGCTGCCCAGCGAGCCCGGGTAACCGTGCCTGCACACGCGTCCATCGTGCGTTTGATACCCGTCGGTGAACGTCTATGCTCCGGCGGCAAATGGCGACCAAGAAGAAGGACATGGCCAAAGATCTGAAAGAAGAAACGGCCCCCGTAGAGGAAGTCGACGTCCTTGATGACGTCGACGACCTGGAGGTGGACCTGGACGAAGACGCCCTTGAGGACATTGAGGAGGAGGACCCCCTGGACGACGACGTCGACGTTGCGGTCATTGACGACGAGGACGACGAGCTCGAGGACGAGGTCGCCGAAATCCTGACCGCCTCGCCCGCTGCGGTCGTTGAGAAGACCGGTGAGGCCGAGGACGAGGAGGAGGAAGAGGAGCCCGACGACGAGGATGTCGAGGCCAGCCTCGACGTCATCCTCAAGGAGCGCCTGGTCGTCGAGGACGAGCCCGAGGACGAAGAGGCGACCGACCAGGAGGACCGCACCGAGGGCAACGAGCGGGTCCTGCCCAAGCAGCCCGACGAGTTCGTGTGCCGCTCGTGTTTCCTCGTCAAGCACCCCAGCCAGCTGGCCGACAAGAAGAAGATGCTCTGCCGGGACTGTGTCTGACGACACCGAATCGGGCCCGGAAGGCCCGAGTCCCCTCCGACGGACTCTCGAGATCCTCGTCTTCGCCCCCGTCGGTGCCGCGATGACGGTGGCCGAGGAGCTCCCCGCACTCATCGCCAAGGGCCGTCAACGCGTCGAAGGACCGCTGCGCAACGCCCACATCGTCGGACGTTTCGTGGTCACCAAGGGCCAGCGGGACATCGGCCAGCGTGTCGAACGGCTACTGCACGGGGAGCCGGCCTCGCCGGAGACCCCCGAGCCGGCGGCCGAGGCGAAACCCGAATCGCCGGCCCCGGCCAAACCTGCCCCCGATCCGGCTGATGGAGCCGCGGTCGAGCGCGCCCTGGCTGGCTACGACACGCTCTCGGCCTCGCAGGTGGTGCGCCGCCTGGAAAGCCTGGGGCCCGACGAACTGCGGGCCCTGCAACGTCACGAGGCGTCGCACCGGAACCGGCGCACCATCCTCAACCGCACCAGTCAACTCCTCGGTGGTGCTCACACCGACGGGACGGCGCGGCCCCCCACCGACCCCAGCACGGAATAGTCCGGTGGAATCGGCGCGCCGCGCTGAGGAGGAAGACCTCGCCGTGTGCCGCCGGCTCCTGGTGTCCGCGCTGGACGCCGCACAATCCATGCGCGGCGGTACGGCTCTCACCGGAGACCACACGGTGGACGGGCTGCTGGCCCGCTGGACGGCCCCCGTGGCGGCGCTCTACGTCGGGGTCTTCGAACACGCCACCGTGGGCCTCGCGGCTGCCACCACCTTCCGCCGCGGTGGCAGGGTGGGGCGATCGGCGCGCATCGAGTGTTGCTACGTGGAGCCGGGCGCTCGGGGGGTCGGCGTGGGTGGCGCGCTCATGCACGCGCTGGTCGAATGGTGCACCGGCCGGGGAGCCGGCGACATTGACGCGCTGGCCCTGCCGGGGGATCGCTCGACCAAGCAGCGCCTGGAGGCAGCCGGGTTCACCGCCCGGCTGCTCACCCTCAACCGCTCGCTGGACTGAACCGGTGCTCGGTGACCAGGCGGCGCGGCGGCGGAGGAGGGATGCGAAGGCCGAGGAGCTTGGCCAGGGCGGGCACTGAGCCTGAAGCGTGACGGGCCGCCTGCTGGGCGACCTCGTCGGCGGGAATCCCGGTCGGCTTGACGGTCCGCCGCACCGGTGAGGCCACGACGGCGTCCAGCAGCCGCAACCAGTCCTCGGGGGCCACCTCGGCTGTCATGGCCTCTCCAGCCGCGGCGGCCAGCCGCACGGCCAGATCGGCCGGGCACCTCGTACCGGGCTCAGGGGCGCGCATGGAGGCTTCCAGAGCCTGGAGGATGCGCCCGTCGTTGATGGCGTTCGTGATGCGGGCGAGCCACTCCTCCCGTACGGCGGTCACCCGTCGTTCCAGGGACTCCTGGAGGCCCTTCGCCATGGTGCGACCTTCTTCGTCAAGGATGACGGTGCGCGACGCCGCGACGACGGCCCGCAGCTCGCGCAGCCGGTACTCCTTGCCGGCCGTCTGGGCGACCAAGGCGCGGTCCTTCCAGTCCGCCAGCTTCACGCCGGGCAGGAGCTCCTCTGCCATCGCCATCAGCGCGTCCGCCGACGCAGCCGGTGACCCCGAGGCCCGCGCCGCGGTGTTCTGCGCGTCAATGGCCTGGCGCACGGCGGGGATCCCGCCGCGCAGCAGCTGCTCGGCCACCGGGATCTGCTCGGGTCGTAATGTGGCCAGCATCGCGTTGCGATGCACGGTCGATGTCGGGGTCGTCGGCCGCTCGCCGCGTCCGGGCCTGCCCTCGCCCTCTCCGGGCCGTCGGGGTCCGGGCCGGCGGGCGCTAGGTCCACGTGGGCCACCTTCGGTCGATCCGGTACCGGCTGCCGCCGGGCGCTCACCGCGCCGGCCGCCGCCCTTGCGCTCGCGCCGCTCGCGACGGTCGTCGCCCTCGTCGTCTTCATGGCGCCGCCCGCGCTTGCCGGGGCCACCCGCCAGGATGACCGAGACGTCGGGGGCGCGGCGCGGCGTGCCGACCACCTCAATCCGACCTTCGACCTTCTCGGGTGATCGGGCGGGCTTCACCGACGTGACCGACATCACGTCAATGCCCTCGAGGCCGGTCTCGATCTCCGCGCGCAGGACGGAGCCGGGAGCCTCGCCGGTGGGAACCAGTGCGCCGTCGAGCACGCCCTTGGGCTGGCGCGCGCCCGCGGCGCGCCAGGTCCATGTTCCGTCGCTGTTCTTGCTCGTCAGCTCAATATCGATCCGGCGTGACATGCGGCGGACACGCTACCTCGCCAGGCACAGCGTCCGGGAACGACCACCCTGCGGTGCAGCCGGAGAGCCCACCAGGTCCCGTAACATGGAGGCGCGTCAACTGCGGGCACCTCCCGTGCCCTGCGGCGCAGCCCCCCGCCCCCAGGAGGAACCGATGACCGACGACACCGAGCAGCCCCGGACCGGGGATGCCCCCGGAGCTGGGCTCGCCGGGCTGACCGACGCCGGCACCGAGCCGGCCACGGCACCCGTGCCACCGCCGGTGCCGCCTCCAACCGAGCCGCAGTGGCCACTCCCGCCGAACACCCCCTCAGCTGCCCCCGCTCCGCCGTCCTGGCCGGGCTACGGCTACGGGACACCCCCGGGGTCCTCGGGCCCCTATGGCCCGGGCAGCCCACTCTTACCTCCTCCCGCCCCACCGACCACCGCGGGAGGAGGGCGGAAGTGGGTGGCTGTCGCCGCCGTCTCCGCGCTCGTCGGTGGCGCAGTCGGTGCGATCGTCACCGCGGTGTCCGACAACGGGAACGGCAACAACCCCGCCGTCATTCAAGAGAGCAACGCGGCGCCCGGGGGAGCGGTGCTGAACGGCAACGTCACGATCCCCGAATTGGTCAGGAAGGTCATTCCGGCGGTCGTGTCGATTGACGTGAAGTCCGGTGGCAACGAAGACGAAGGCACCGGGATGATCATCACCTCTGACGGTGAGGTCCTCACCAACAACCACGTCATAGAGCTCTTCACCCAGGGTGGCAACTCCGGCAACATCACCGTCACCGAATACGGGCAGAAACAGCCCCTGGCAGCCACCCTCATCGGCTACAACGCACAGCAGGATGTGGCGCTCTTGAGGATCAACAACGCGGCCGGGCTGCCGACCGTCACCTTCGGCAATTCGGGCAAGGCCGTCGTCGGGGATGCTGTCGTCGCCATTGGCAACGCCCTCGGGCTGGCGGCCGGCACACCGACGGTGACGCAGGGCATCGTCTCCGCCCTCGGGCGCTCCGTCTCAGCCGGCGGCGCCGGCACGGTGTCGGAGAACCTGCAGGACCTGATCCAGACCGACGCGGCGATCAACCCCGGCAACTCGGGCGGACCCCTCATCGATACGGAGGGTCAGGTGATCGGCATGAATACCGCCGTCGCCGGCACCACCCAGGACGGCACCAACTCACAGAACATCGGCTTTGCCATCCCCATCGCCACGGTCGAGCAGTTGCTCCCTCAGCTGCAGAAGGGCGGGCAGACCGCCAGCGGCGGGGGCTACCTCGGAGTCGACATCACCACGCTGACCCCGGCGCTCCGTCAGCAGTACGGCTTCACCCCAACCGCGGGCGCGGTCGTCCTCAACGTCATCGCCGGCTCACCGGCCGCCCGGGGCGGGCTTGCGCAGGGTGATGTCATCGTCGCCGTGGACGGCCATGCCGTGACGTCGGCCGCCGGCCTGCAGTCCACGATCATGAAGGCGAAGGCCGGTCAGAGCGTGCAGATCACTTACTACGTGGGCGCCGACAAGCACACCGCGAACGTCACGCTGGGCAGCCAGGGCCAGGCGCAGGGGTAGGAGAGAGGCCGGGGAGCGGACTGGCGCTGGTGTCGGCGCGTTGCACCCGTCAGAAGACGAAGCCTATGTGTCGAAGTTCCGGTCCGGGTGCCGGGGCGGGTAGTTCATGGTGTCACCGGTCGGCTGCCAGCCGCTGGCCTCTATGTCCTCCAGGACGTGCACCATGTTGTACACGTCCTCTTCATAGGAGAACTTCCCGTTGCCGGCGTAAATGAGGCGCGAGTAGCCCGACTGGCGGTACGGCGTCCCGTCCGGCCGGGTCCGGGGCATGATCTGCGTCCACTTGACCACCACGTCGTTACCCTCAATCGCGGTGAACTCGACGGGGAACTTCCAGTCTTCCATACCGACCATTGAGTCAACGAGCCACTTGGCGATGACTTCCTTGCCTTCCAGCCGTCCCCAAGCGCCGTCAATGTACACAGCACCGTCGGTGTAGAAGTCGGCCAGCGCACCGAACGCGTCGGGCTCCAGGCCTTCGTCAATGCGCCGTCGCAGCTCGTGATAACGGTCGACCGTCGCTTGCACTTCCTCACGTGGGTATGGCATGGCCTCCACCGTAGGCTTCGCTGGACGCGGCGAGCACCTCCAGCGCGGTCGCACGGTCTTCGAATCCCATCACCTCGGTCGACTTCTGGGGCTCCAGGTCCTTGTAGATGCTGAAGAAGTGCTCAATCTCGTTGCGCAGGTGAGGCTTCACATCGCCGATGTCGTGGGCGTCGTCGTCTGCGAGTTGTGCCCGGGCGGTGGCGACCACGTCGGCAAAGCGGGCCAACGAAGGGTTCAGCACGGGGTAGCGCTCCACGTCGACGAGGGTTGCAGCATCACATGGCTGCATGTCCGGCTCGTCCCTCCTCACCGTGCGTCGCTCTGCTCTTCTCCAGCGATCGCACGGTACCAGTGGACGCCTTCGGCCGGTCCCGGTGGGGGAGGAACGGCCGTCGGATCTCTCAGACCGGCGAATCAGCCCGAATGACGACCGTCCCCGACACCTTGTCGTGGAGAGTCTGCTTCCTGGGGTCCCACAACGGGAAGAGCATGTCAATGACCCAGGGAACGAAGAACACGACCGCCATGAGTTCCTCGAACGCTGCGCGGCCGAGTGCAGCGCCGTAGCCGATCGGCCCGCCAGTCGAAAGCCTCACCGCCCTGACCTTCGTCACCATCATGCCGACCGTCTGACCTCGCGTGCTGCCGCACATGAGCATCCCGTAGACCAGGATGATCAGGGGGGACAGCACGGCGCCCACTCCTCCCCAGTGAAAGCTGGTGGTGTGCGTCGTGCCGCCGTTGAAGTTGGCCGTGAGGTGTTGGTACTGGAAGGAGTGTGTGAGCGCAGATATGGGCGCGACCACTGCACCGAGGATGAGCCAGTCGATCAGCCACCCACCGAGCCGGGCGCCGTAGCTGGCGAGGGGCGGCCCCACCCAGTCCTGCGGCGTCGTGTACAGCAGCGGGGGAGCGCTGGTGGGATACGGCGCTGAGAAACCCTGTGGAGGTGGTGGGGGCACCGGAGGGGGTGGCGGGGGCGCAGGCGTTGACAGTGGAGGCGGTGGTGGCCGGTAATCAGGGTGCTGCTCTGCTGGATACCACTTCTGATCGGCTGCCATCCACCAACCCGGGCCCTGTGACGTATCCGACATCGGATGCCTTTCCACTCCATCGGCAGGCGGAGTGCACCACTATGACACCGGTCAGCCGCGGCACCGCGAGTGCGCGACACGCAGAGGATCGATCAGCCCCCCTTTGCGCCTCCGCCAACCACGAACTGCCGGAAGCCCCCCGCGCCCCCACCGAATCCGCCACCACCTCCGAAGCCGCCGAGAGTGCCTCCGGTGTTGGATGACGGCACCGGAACGGAAAGGTCAGCCAGGACCACCTCGGTTCCCTCCGTGAGCCCGGAGCGGATTTGGGTGAACGTGCTGCCCACCATGCCTACCTTCACGGCGTGCCGCGTCGGGACTCCGTCCTTGAGGACTTCCACGAACGACGCCGATCCCGCCGTGATGACGGCCGATGTCGGAACGGCCACCGCATCGACCGCATGGCCCGTCAGGATGGACACGTTGGCCGTGGACCCGGCGAACAGACCGGAGACCGAATTGGGAAGGGCGATGACCACGGGGTACGAGTAGGTGCCCGAAGCCGACTGCACCGGACCGACTTGGGACACCGTGCCCTGCAGGGTGCCGGTGAGGCCGTCAATGACCACGTTGGCGACAGAACCCACCTTGACCGAATTCACCTGAGCACTGGTCAGAGTTCCCGTCACTTCATACGCCTGGGTACTGATGATCTCGATCACTTCGGTGGCAGAGTCCGCACCGACGGTGTCACCAGCCGTGATGGCCACGGTGGCGACGGTGCCACTTATCGGGCTGTCGAGTTGAGCCTCGTTGAGCGCTTGCTGTGCTTTCACGAGGTTGGCTTCATCGTCATCAATGGCAGCTTGGTCAGAGGCGATCTGGGCGGGAGTGGCCACCCCACTTGAGGAGGACCCGCCCGGGGTGGCTGCACTGTTCGAACTGGCGACACCATTCGATGTCGAGCCGATCGCGTTGCTCTTCTGCGTCGCTCCGGAATTGCCTGCGTTCCCGGAATTGCCTGAGTTCGACGACGACCCCGATGCACCGGACAAGTCGTTGCCCAGGACTGCCTCGGCACTCTCGACGACATGCTGGTCTGACGAAACGAGTTGCTCGTCTTCGTACGCCTGCTGCAGGGCCGCCTCACAGCCCGCACCGCTCGACATCCCGCCACCGCTCGAGGCCGTGCCACCCGGTGACCCGCTCGTTCCACCTCCACCCGAAGAACCGCCCGAGGGTGGTTTCCCCCCCGTGGGCGTGTTCTGTGGCGCTTGCGCGACAGGAGCCGTCGTTGTTGTTGTGGTGGTCGTGGTGGGACTCGTCGGCGCGGCAGCGCATGCAACCTCGGCCTGCCCGAGGTTGGCGGCCTCCGTCAGTTGATCGGTCGACTCCTGCTTCTGGTCGGCCACCAACATGTTCTGGGCCTGGGCGATTGCCGCGGTGTAGGCCGACGACGAACCCGAAGTTCCCGAAGAAGGTGTGGTTGTCGTTGTCGTGTTGCCTGTCGACGCTGAGGAGGTCTCGGTCGCCTCGTCCTGCGTGAGCTTCGCCTGATCGGATTGCAGGCTGGACTGCGCAGACGACAGGGCTTCGCTCAACGGTGTTGGATCCAGTGTGGCCAGCAGCTGCCCAGCGGACACGGTCTGCCCGACGGTGACAGAGACCCTCGTCACCTTGCCTGCCACTTGGAAAGAGGAGTTCACGTTGCTGACGGGCTCCACCGTGCCGACGATGTCAGTGCTGTTTCCGATTGTCGCACGCACGACGGGGACCAACCGGTAGCCGGATGCTCCGGAGACCCCCACTGCCCAAGCAGTCGCGCCGCCGATGAGGAGCGCGCCGACGGTGATCACCGTCACCATGATCCAACGCCGTCGCCTGGGTAGACGGGGGGATAGGACTCCGTCAGGCACCAGCGCCTCCTTGGGGCCCGCCCCCGCCGCGGAAGCCGAAACCGCTCGCGCACGTCGTCGACCCGGTGGCGGTGATCCGCACGGTGGTGGCGGTGACCGCTCCCGTCGTACTCTGTGGCCCGAAGGCGGCGACGCAGTCACCGATCGCCAGCACGCCCGCAGTCGTGGGTTGGACCTGCGTGATGGTCGTGGACTTTGGCACCGTCACCTTGAGCTTCTCGGTCTTCAAGGTCGGCCTCTTTGGCGCGCTCGTCTTCTTCTTGCTGGCAGAGGTGGTGCCCGACGGTCGTGTGAAACCGCTGAGGACGACTCCGGTCACCGAGACTGTCGTTCCGTTGACGGACGTCACCTTGCCGCTCGCGCTGGTGAAGCCGGCCCCCCCGAAACGCCCGGCCGCGCCGCGGAATGTACCCCCTCCACCTCCGAAGGTCCGTGCACCGCCAGTCCCTCCGGGAGGGAAGCCGGCGCCGCCCGATCCGCCTGTGAACGTCCGGGTCCCGGCGCCGAAGGCGCTTCCGCTGGGACCTTGGCTGCACGAGCCTCCCGATGCCGGCGAGCTGACAGTGACGGCACGAGCCGCAATCGTGGTCTTGGACATCTTCGAGATCGTCCCGAGGACGTTGACGCATTCACCGGCGGAGATCGAAGTCGACGTCAACGTCACCGTCCGGGAGAACTGTGTCGTGCCCGTCCAATTCACCGTCGTCTGACCGGTACTCGGGTTCTGCACCTCCATGGACGAGCCCGAAATGGCGGCCACGCTGCCGCTGGCCGAGCCGAAGGACGATGCCGGCGCGGCTCCGGCTGCCCCGCCACTCAACACCAGGGCGAGCACTCCTCCCATGACTGACGCACCTACGCCGTTTCTCCTTGCCGCACGCATTCTCTTTTCCATCGCGGTGTGTTACTCCTTTGCTTTCGCGGCCCAATGGGCCGGCATGTCGCGTCTGGGGCACTCCATCGAACGCGTGCTCCTACTCACTTCTCAAGGCGTCAATAGGCGCGAGATGCGCGGCCCGACTGGCCGGATAGACGCCGAAGGCGATCCCGATACCGAGAGCTACCAGGAGGGCGAGTGCCGTGGCCGGCGGGCTGATCGAGATGGGGTCGCCGACCACGCCAGGCAGGAAGAGCGCACCCACAAGACCGAGGCCGGCGCCGAGCACGCCACCGATGAGACCCAGGACCGAGGCCTCTACGAGGAATTGCCGACGGATCAGGCGCGGTGTCGCGCCGAGTGCCTTGCGCAACCCGATCTCGCGGATGCGCTCGGTAACCGAGACGAGCATGATGTTCATGACACCGATCCCACCCACCAGAAGAGAAATCCCGGCAACGCCACCGAGAAGGATGGTCAGGGTGCGGTCGACCGAGGTCGCCGTCGACAGCAATGACTGCTCCGAGGTGATGGTGAAATCGGCATTGGCCGTCGACGTGATGTGGTGCAAGGCCAACAACTCGTGGTCGATTTCCTGATACGCCGCCGTGAGATCGCCCGAGGACTTCGCCTGCACGATGATGGAGGTCAGCGAGTTGCGCGAAGTCCCGCCGACGATCCGTTCCGCCGCGGTCGTGATGGGGACGATCATTTGGTCGTCCTGATTCGACGTCGACGAAGCACTTCCCGTCGACGTCAGGACACCCACAATTGTGATCGGGACGCCGGCCACATCCACGGTCTGACCCACAGGGTCGCTCCGGCTGAACAACTCCGACGCGGTAGTGGATGCGAGGACGCCGACCGCCTCGTGATCGGCGACGTCCTGATTGTCGATGAACCGTCCCTGGGCCAGCGTGCGCCCCCGCACGGACAGCCACGCGGGAGTCGAGCCGACGACGGTGGAGGTCCAGTTCGAAGTGCCCGCCGTCAGCGTCTCGGACGACTGCGTCGTGGGCGCCAAGGTCTTGATGTCCGGCGCCACAACCGGCGATCTGAGAGCGTTGGCGTCGGCCATGGTGAGCGTCGAAGCCGTGCCGAAGCCACCGCGGATGCCCGCGGCAGAAGTGGAGCTGCCCGGTGTGACGGTCAACAGGTTCGTGCCGAGTGATGTGATTTCGGAGCTGACTTGCGCCTGCGCACCCTCGCCGAGCCCGACGGTGAGTATGACGGCCGCGATCCCGATCAGGATCCCGATAACGGTCAACGCCGATCGCAAGCGGTGGCTGCGCACGCCGCCGAGCCCGGTGCGGAATGTCTCGAGCCAGGTCATCGCACGCTCTCGAGGTACCGCTGGTCGTCTTCTATCAGCAGACCGTCTCGGATCCCCACCACTCGTCCGGCGGCTGCGGCAACCTCGACGTCATGGGTGATCAGCACCAGGGTGCGACCGGTCTCATGTAACTCGTTCATGAGTCCGAGTACGTCACGCGCCGATACCGAATCCAGGTTGCCAGTAGGTTCGTCGGCGAGGATCAAGTCGGGTTCGGTCACCAGGGCTCGTGCCACGGCGACACGCTGCTGCTGCCCACCGGAGAGCTCGCCGGGGCGATGTTGTACCCGCGAGGTCAAACCGACGCGGTGCAGCGCCGCCATTGCTCGTTCCTTGCGTTCGGCGCGGCTCACACCGGCATAGGAGAGCGGCAGCTCGACGTTCTGCAACGCCGTCAGGGACGCCAGGAGGTTGAACTGCTGAAAGACGAAACCGATGCGACGGTTCCTCACCTCGGCCAGCGCAGCCTCGCTCATGTGGTCCACGTTCTCGCCGGCCAGCGCGTAGGTACCTGAAGTGGGGGAGTCGAGGCAACCGAGGATGTGCATGAGCGTCGATTTGCCAGAGCCCGACGGTCCGATGATCGCGACGTACTCGCCTTCACCAATGTGCATGGTGACCCCGCGCAAGGCAGCGACAGCGATCGTCCCTGTCCGATAGACCTTGGTCACCTGGCGCAATGCGATGACGGGATCCGTCTCGGTCACCCCCCAGCTCCGAAGCTACCGACGCCTCCGCCGGGCGTGACCCCGCCCCCTCCGAAGCCACCGCCCGGACTGAAGACACGACCGGTGCCACCGCCGGTGCCGCCGCCGCCGAAGATGCCGCGGGTTCCGCCTCCGGGGACGCCCTTGAAGGTGAACACTCGCTCGAGGACCTTGTCGCCCGGTTGCACCCCACTGAGGATCTGTGTCTCACCGAGCGCCGCGGCGCCGACGGTCACGTCCTTTGTCACATCCCGTCCGTTGACCACCTCGGTCACCGTCGCCTGGCCGGCGGATCCGTAAGTGATGACCGGAGTAGGTACTTCGACGACGTTGTTGAGTTGCTTAACAATGATGGACACGCCCACCGACGAACCGGCATAGAGACCACTTGGCGAACCGGTGACGTTGATCACCACTGGGAAGCTGGCTATCCCCGAAGTACCTGTCGCAATGAGGGCGATGGAGCTCACCGTGCCGTAGTCGACCGTCGCCGAGCCCGAGGGAGTGATGGTGGCCTGATCGCCCTCGGCAATCTGCCCGATCTGCGTGTCATCGACGGTGGCATTCACGATGAAGGAGTTCGTCTGTATGACGACAACGGCAGCACTAGAGCCCCCGGAACCCGATCCCGAGCCTCCTGTGCCGGAGCCACCTGTGCCGGAGCCACCTGTGCCGGAGCCACCTGTGCCGGAGCCACCTGTGCCGGCTACTTGTTGGCCCACGACAAGGTTCACGGAAGCAACGGTTCCCGCGATCGTCGACGTCAGCGACGCGTCGGTGAACGAAGTCTGTGCCGTGGTCAGTGCTGACTCGGCGGAGGTCACCGCTGCATCGTCCGAGTCGATCTGCGCGGTCGCGGCATTGGCCGCCTGATCACTGGCCAGCCGGTCCTGGGCGGCGGCGAGCTGGGCCTGCGCCCCGTCGACCTCGGATTGAAGGGCAGACGTTCCGACGGTCGCCAGCACCTGTCCCGCGGTGACGGTCTGCCCCGCATGCACATCGATTGCCGTCACCACGCCGGCGACGGCGAAATTGAGATTCGCCTCGTTCGCCGGCTCAAGAGTCCCAGAGGTGGCCACCGTTTGTTGGATCGTCCCAGTGGTCACGTCGACTGTCGTTGTCGTCACGGTGAGGCCGGTCGGTGAGGCGCCGCCGGCGAGCCACAGGGGGAGCCCCACAGCCGCTCCGACCACAACGGCCGCCACAGTGGCGAGGAGAACTATCCGACGTTGGCTCCAGCGACTAGGAGAGTGGAGGAGGTCCTCATCCGACGGCAGAGGCAATTCCGCGGTGAGGTCATCCTGGTCCTGGGCCATCGTCGAGCCCGCGCGTGACATGGGCAAAGTAGACGGCTGGCCCTTCATAGCCAGCAGAACTCCAGCTGTGAGCCCGCTGAATGTTTGAGATGAGGCGCCAGAATCGTGCAGGTCAACGGGCTGTCATGGGGCCCCCAGCACCTCCACAGCTGGCTCTTTCGCCGCTCCAACGCACGACGGTCATGCTGCGGAGCGTGCAACCGAGACCATCCCCCAGGTCTGATCGCACGATCGCCGTACTTCGGCACCCCAGCCCTCTCGGGCGTGTGGCCCTCCCGCCCTGGCCACCCCGAGGGGAGCTGCGGGAAGGAAGGGTGGTCCCGTAGGGGGACCTCAGACGTGCGTCATCGTGGGAGGGGGCTGGTTATTAGTGTCACCACTGCCACGAACCGATCGGAGCACGCGCATGCATCTGGACCTCCACGTTCCCCGCTTCGCCTGGCCGGGGACGCCTGTCTCCCTGGGTCCGACGTTGACGTCCCTCGCCCAGACCGCCGAGGCGATCGGCGTGCGCACGCTGTCCGTGATGGATCACTGGTTTCAAATGGAGATGATGTGGCCGGCCGAGGAGCCGATGATGGAGGGCTACACGACGCTCGGCTTCGTGGCCGCCAAGACGGAGCACCTGCGTGTACGGCTGCTGGTCGGCGGCGTGACCTACCGTCACCCCGGCCTGCTGGCCAAGACGGTGACCACGCTCGACGTGCTGTCCGGCGGGCGAGCCGAGCTCGGCCTCGGCGCCGCCTGGTACGAGCGAGAGCACCGCGGCCTCGGCGTCCCGTTCCCGCCCACGGCCGAACGCTTCGAGCGGCTGGAGGAAGCACTCCAGATCTGCCTGCAGATGTGGAGCACCGACAACGGCCCGTTCGAGGGGAAGCACTATCAGCTGGCCGAGACCCTCTGTTCGCCCCAGCCGGTCAGTTCCCCGCGGCCGAGGATCCTGATAGGGGGTAGCGGCCCCCGCAAGACTCTGAGGCTGGTAGCGCTGTATGCCGACGCTTGCAACATTTTCGGTGACGCCAGCTCAATCGCCAACAGCCTGACCTTCCTCCGGCGCCATTGCGAGGACGTCGGCCGGGACCCGGCGACGATTGAAGTGACGACGCTCATCAACGTTCCCGACAACGCGACGCCGGACATGATCCTCGCCGAGGCTGAGACGTTGGCGGCTGTAGGCGTGGAAACCGTGATGGCCCGATCGTCGGGACCCGAGCCGACGAAATGGTTGGAAGAGATCTGGGCTCCCGTGCTGGACAGGCTCGGAACTATCTCTTCGGGGTGATCGCGGTGCGGCCTCTCGGCCCCGACTACGAGCGATGGAAGCACCAGATCGTACGGACCATTGGGGGGGACCGCGGTGGCCCGAAAGGGCGTCTTGTCGACCGCGCGCTCCCATGAAGAGTCCATCAACGCCCGACGCCTGTGGCTCATCACGACCCAAGACAACATGCGCGCCGTCGACTTCCATTCAACGTTGGGGGATGGACCTCGTCACGCTGTCGCGGAAAGTGAAACCGTCCATCCCGTTCGTCGGCCACTTCGGCATACCTCTACGTCATGAACTCGAATTCGAACTTCTCCTTCGACAGTGAGGTAACCACACCCGCCGGCTTCCACACAGCCGAATCACACCTTCTCATTCACAGGAAGGACTTCGGTAACGGGAAGGTTGATCGCAGTTGGGCCGGTCATCGTGCAGGTGTTGCGAGAAATCCTCGCATCACCTTGCACAAGGAGTTCAGATGCCCACCAACCCGACACGCCTACGTCATGCCCTGGTGACCGGTGCGATCGTCACCGGAGCAAGCCTCGGGGCCGCCGGCCTTGCCTCAGCGGCGACCAACTCGAACACGCCCAGCTCGTCGAGCACCTCCAGCTCTTCGGCGACCGGATCCTCGAGCACCATCACACCGCCGGCCGGCTCCTCGAGCACGCCTCCGGCCAACAGGACCGCCCCTGATCCCTCGACGGTCACACACGGCCCCAACGAGACGCTCCTGACCGGAACCGACCTCCAGAAGGCCACTGCAGCGGCCACCGCTGCGGTCCCCGGAGCCACCGTCATCCGGGCTGAGACCGACTCCTCGGGTGCCTCGCCCTACGAAGTCCACATGAAGAAGTCCGACGGCACTTACGTGACCGTGGAACTCGACTCGAGCTTCAACGCCATCAAGACGGTCTCGGGCTTCGGTGCGGGCCCGGCCGGCGGCTCACCGGGTGTTCCGCCAGGCACGGCACCGTCCGCCACACAGAGCGCCTGATGCCGTGAGCGGCTCATCGGTGGACCCTCGCAGCCGTGCTCGGTCGCGGTTGCGAGGGTCGTGCCGGTTCTGGGCACGGCTGCTTCGCGCACGAACAGGACATTTCCGTGCCTCTCCCCTGTACGCCGATAATGTTCATTATGTTAAGTTAGAAGGAGAGACGAGGAGCGGGCCGGTCAGACGGCGTCGGGACCTATCTCCCCTACGATCGCCCCCCATGGACCTGGCCGGAAAAGTCGCGCTGATCACGGGGGGTAGCAACGGCATCGGTGAAGGCGTCGCTCGACATCTTGCCGACAAGGGTGCGCATGTGGTTCTGGCGGACATTGACGACAGCCGGGGTGCCGAGGTGGCGGCCGAACTGGGAGGGCGGTTCATCCACACCGATGTGAGTGACCCCGAGCAGAGCACGGCCGCGGTCGCCTATGCCGTCGGGGAGTTCGGCGGGCTCCATCTGGCCCACCTGAATGCCGGGGTGACGTCGTGGTGCTCCATGGGGGACGACTTCGACGCCGAGGCTTACCGGAGGGCAATGAGCATCAACTTCGACGGCGTCGTTTACGGGATCGCGGCCTCACGGCCCGCGATCATGGCTTCCGGCGGCGGCACCATCGTGGCGACGGCCAGCATGGCCGGCCTGGTTGCCGTCCCCTTCGATCCCATCTACTCGGCCAACAAGCACGCCGTGGTGGGGCTGGTGCGTGCCATTGCTGAGCCCTACCTCGCCGACGGGATCCGGGTCCATGCCCTGTGCCCCTCTTTCGCCCACACCAATATCATCAAGGGTTCCGAGAAGACACTCATCGACATGGGCTTCCCCATCCTGAATGTCGCCGATGTGGTCGCTGCGTTCCAGCGGATCATTACTGCGGATACCACCGGTGAAGCCTGGTACGTCGTTGCCGGGCGGGAGAGCGAACCGTTCCGCTTCCGGCGGGCCCCAGGGCCTCGGTTGGACTGACTCCTCCGCTCCCCCGCCGGGGGACTGCACGACGCGGTTGGCGCTCGCTGTGGGTGTCCGCCGGCTTCGGCAAAGAAGTGACAGCTCTCGCCTGACCTCATCCATCGGCCTGTACGCTCCCACGCCCGGGGTGAGCACGTGGCGGCTACCATGATTCCGCCCCGGCCTGCATGCAATGAAGCCAAGCGGGCGCGGCGATGGAACCCGCCGGCGAGCGCAGTGCGCTCCGAACCGCCCGTACGGCTGATGGCTCCTGACCACACCGGACAGGAACACCATGCCGCGACAACATCGCTACCCCGCAACGTTCCACCCCAGTCATCGCAGCCCGGCCACGCTGGCCGCTGTCACGCTGGGTGGTGCGCTCGGCACGTTGGCGCGTTACAGCGTCGATCGGGGCCTGCCCACTGCCACCGGCCACTTCCCCACTGCCACCCTTCTCGTCAATCTGTCCGGATCGCTGTTGATCGGCCTCGTACTCCCGATTGCCTTGGCACAGGCAGCGCACCGCCCGCTGATACGACCCTTTCTGATCACCGGCATCCTCGGTGGGTGGACGACGTATTCCGCACTGGCAGCAGACGCCACCACGTTGTTCAAGTCGGCCCATCTGCTGATGGCGTTCGCATACCTGGGTGCCACCCTGCTTGGAAGCTTCATCCTCGTTGCGGCGGGCTTCTATGCGAGCCCGGCTCACACCTATGTCCGCTACCGGCGCGAGAACGGTCGATGACCGCGATTGTGCAGCACGGCCCGAGCATCCTGCTCGCCCTAGCGGTCACCATTGCGGGCGGGATTGGCGCGCTGGCGCGCACCGAACTCAACGACTTCATCGCCCACCGGGTCAAGAGCGATTTCCCCTACGGCATCCTGACGATCAACATCGCCGGATCGTTCGTGCTGGGCATCCTGACAGGCCTGATCTGGTACCACGGACTTCCCGCCAACCTGCTGACGATCGCGGGCATCGGAGTCTGCGGAGGGTTCACGACCTGGTCCACCGCGATCTGGGAGTCCCTTGCGCTCCTGCGCTTAGGCCTCTTCGCCCAAGCCGTCGCCTACACGTTCGGCGGACTCGCTTTGGCGATCGCCGCAGCCGCCGCCGGAATCGCGATTGACGCACTCATCTGACACAGGGTGAGGACCCAAGTTTGGGTCTGTGTCGTCCCTGCTGGCGACCGGTGTCATGACGGGATCGGAGTTGTCGAGTCAGCCGTCCCAAACCAACGCGTGTCTGGCGGTACGGGACCGCGGATCCGTGCGCAGGGCGGGAGGTACATGGACACGAAGGGGCGTTGGTTGATCGTCGTGGCGTTGCCAGTACTGCTGCTGCCGGTCCTGCCCCAGCTGGCTTCGGCCAGCATCGGAGGACCGCTCTCCGGCGACTTCATTGCAACAACGACGAGCCAGGTTAGCGGCAGCGTCGCGGGGCAGCCCTACACCGAGTGGACGTACTCCGGGTACGGCATCGACAACGGCATCACCGGCGACAACGTCGGCTTCATCCTCTGCCGGGGACCGGCTTGTGGGGGGCGACACGTCTGGTACACCGTCTCATATTCGGGCGGCCTCATGACGTGTTCGGCTGGACCCACCGCGAATCCCACGTACTACGTGGGCACCATAACCGGCTCTACGCGTTTGACTGGGGACCGGGGGTTCTGATCTCTTGGCTGCGCTGGCAAAGACAGCGCAGGGCTCCGCTCGCGAGAAGCAAGCACCCGATGCTTACGGTACCGGACAAGTGCCCCACCGAACCGGCGAAGGGGAGCACCCTTGAATCGGCGAAGCCTTGCATGCTGGCAAAAACGGACATAGGGGAAGTGCAGACCTTCCCGAAGCCATGGCGGCCATCCAGCCCTCCAGGTCCTGCTTCGCGAGCGTAGCTACCGCACGGCCACCAGGTCCGGTTCGCCACTCGGCTCAGGCACCAGGGGGGCAGAACAGCTCGAGTTGAATGTTGTCGGGGTCCCGGAAGACGATGACTGATCCGTAGGCCTCGTCCGCGATAGGCGATTGGGTCAATGGCTTGTCGGCGACATCGACTCGTGAGACGCCTTGCGTCTCGAGATGGTCCTGCCACGCCACGAGGTCAGCGCGGGTCGGGACGAAGAACCCGGCGTGGTCAAGCCCAGTGCCGGTCTCACCGAAAAGGCCACCATCATTGGTGTCGTGCCGGTGCAGCACGATCATCAGCTCGTGAGTTTCGTCGGCGAGGACTTTGCCAACGCCGCCCTGGTGGGGTGCGTCCATCATGAACTTGACCCCAAAGACGGCTTCATACCAGGGAATGCTTGCATCGACGTCGGTGACAGTGAGCGCCAGATGGTGGAGCTTGGGGTGGGTGACGGTGGGCATTTCAATCTCCTTCGTTGCTTGCGTGGATCAGATTGCGTGAGCCGGTAATGCATCCGAAGATGGCGAGCTCGTTGGTCATCTTCTGGCTCTCGTGGTTGACGTCTTGGATCTTGGGGTGCGCGTCCCAGGCATCGAGCGGACGTGGGAGAGGAACATGGCCACGGCCTCTTCAATCAAACGGGTCCATCGATCGCCGCCGGGGTCGTTCGAAACCTGCTGGTCAACGAGGCCACTGAGCAGCGCCGTCCACAAGTCCAAATATTTGGGCTGCGTAATCCCATTGAGGACGAGACATTCTCTTGCTGACTCAAGCGCTCGGACGGCTGGGGCGTAGGACTCAGCCGACGGTTTGAAGTTCGAGATCGTCCGCTGGAAGAGCAGCTGGTAGCGAGCTACGTCACTCGTGCAGAACTCTACGAAGCGATGGGCGCGCAGCATCAGTAGCTCCTCGGGCTCACGGGCCTCCAACGGCGCGGTCACCCAATCCACAAACTCCGTCGCGGCCCGGCCGAACATGGCGTCGTAGATCGCGTCCTTCGAATCGAAGTATGCGTACACAGTTGGCGTCGTGATGCCAGCTCGACGGGCAAGATCGCGCAACGACAACGCTGCCAAACCTTCGGCGTGGACCAGGTCCCAGGCGGCATCGACGATCGCCTCGCGCCCGGACTGGCGTCGTGCCTCACGCCAGTCACTCGTGGAGTCGGACTTAGACATCGCTCGGTATTCTTATACACTGTTAAGCTCGAGTCAAGCCGCAGGGCCGGGTGACTGCCGCAGCAGCGCGAAGTACCCACTGTCCCGGCGGTGTGAGGCAGGTCGGACCTGATCGGTATCAGCCTTCCAGTGCGGCCCGTTCGGTTCGTCACGGGAGGGTCGCATCTCCCCCTTTGGGGAATCTCTCATGCTCAGCTCCGATCGCCACAGCCACGCCCAGCGCGAAGGTCGCCAGCGGTGAACGGTGCCGTTCTGAACAACGATGTCTCCGGGACTGAGGAGGATCTCTCCATCGTCCAGCTCCAGACCCACCGATCCTTGTAGGACGATGTCGAAGTCCAATGTAGGCGTGAAGTGCATTCCCGGCCGATCCGTGTCGGCTAACGGTCTGAGGTTGTCCAGGATGAACTGGTCGAACTCTCTGCTATCGCCTGGAGGTAGCTCGAAAACGGTCAAGCGACAACCGCCGGCCGGGGGCGAAGGCCTCCGCCAGCGGGGCTGCTCGCCGCTATCGGGGAACCGGGCCACGTCGTCCCTTCCCCACGCCGTATAGAGCGATCCGCCTCGTGTACCGAAGCCGAGTGACGGGACCTCTGTATCACTAGCGACAACTGACCGGCCGGATGCGTCATGTCCCGTGACAATGCGTCGAACCATGCGCATCATCATGCCGTGTTGGTCCCAGCGAACGGAGCGAGAATGCCTACCGAGTGGCCCTGGCGCCCCCGCCGGCATGCCCCGAAGTGTCGCAGGGTGACACCCCGTCCCGGCATGAGGCACCCTGGTCGGTCAAGGCACTGGTCGGTCATCGAGGCGGAGCTGGAGAATGATGAGATCCTGCCAACGACCGAACTTGGCACCGATCTCAGGCATGCGGGCCACCTCGACAAAGCCCAGGCGCTTGTGGAAGTGAATAGATGCCTTGTTCGCGCCATCCACGGCAGCAACCATCGTGTGTTTCCCGCCGTACCGCGCCTCATCGATGAGTGCTTCCATGAGCTCTCGGCCAACTCCAGAACCCCAGTGGTCCTCTCGCACGTGCAC
>Ga0307374_10000824_pt1 | contig 58298 bp, 51 predicted proteins | sample OX3MG_FD_202532 | JGI IMG/M metagenome (GOLD analysis project Ga0307374, IMG submission 202532) | Soil microbial communities from Risofladan, Vaasa, Finland - OX-3 | ecosystem: Environmental > Terrestrial > Soil > Coastal area > Acid sulfate soil | place: Finland: Risofladan, Vaasa | collected... | reverse complement strand
ATGAAACGATGGGGCGCACAGAAGAGCCAGAGTCAGCCGGCGATTGACAAGGGACGTCGTGTTTCATGCCGGAGATTCCCTCGGCGCCGAGAACCACATAACGCTTGATGACGTTTTCCAACTCGCTGATATTGCCGGGCCAGTCATGTTGTTGGAGGAGATCCATCAGTTGCGGACTGGGAGCGTCAGGGCGACAACCAAATCTCTCGCCGTATAGCCACAAAAAATAGTTGGCAAGCTGCGGGATGTCCTCTTTACGCTCTCGCAACGGGGACAGGCGCAACGTCACGATACCCAGAAAAGAAAAAAGGTCCTCTCGAAATTTCCCCGCCGCAACCTCATGCTCCAGATCGTGAGCGCTTGTAGCGATCACCCGGAGCGTGACGGGAATGTCTGTCCCACTGTCCAGGATGAAGGACCTGGACCCTTGAATAAGTTGCAGGATCTCCATTTGACGGTCCGGCCTGATTTCGGCAATCTCTTCAACAAACAAAGTGCACATCCGTCGGGCAGGATCTCCATCTCCAGCGGAACCGTCATCCAGATCGATTCCCTCAGGCTCCACGCGAAACGCCACCTCGTCGATGGCTGGACCGTCAGGGATCGGCGGTCCCACTTTCAAGAAGGGTGCGGCAGGCCCGGGACTACAGGCGTGGATAAATCGTGCAAGGACCTCTTTGCCGGTACCTTTTTCACCCAAGATGAGGATAGGTACGCCCGCGCCGGCAACCCTTTCGGCGATCTGCCATAGCCCTCTCATCCCTTCCGATTGACTGAAGATCATTTCCTTGGGTGGCAGGCCCTGGCACGAGATCAAACGGCCATCGAATGTGTTCGGGATGGGCTCCGTGCCTTCGATATTTTTCACTGTTTCTGGACTACGCATGGTTAGTCAGAACTTCCCTGATCCATTCTCAGGAGTCCGCGAGGGACAATCCTTTCGGGGTCTCGATCACTTCGGAAATCTCGAAATGCAAACGCTCAAACATGATTCGGCCATGTCCAGACTTAAGAAAGAACACACCACCTACTTGCACACCGCGTGCCAAAGCACGCCACGCTAGGCAAAATCATCCTTACAATGGATCCCATACGCTACCAATTCATTTTGTTCCAATAAGTTAACACTCTGAGGAATCTGATGAAATAAAGTACAGATTGGGGTTCCAGGCTGTCAGGTGGGTTAGCGTCACGCAAATCCGTTCATGCTCAAGAATTGTCTTGCACCCCGTCCCAACTCCGCCCCGGCTTACAATTAGTTGCAACCTTCTATCTGCTAACGCCTTGCGCCCCGATAGGAGGAAACTGCTTGCATAGTAGCGAATGAAAAAGCTTGCAGGATTGCGCAAAGATATACCCACCATGGAGCGGCGTACATTTCGCCCGCATCCTGGAGGCACGATCTGGCGCATGACCGCACGGGCCGTAAACCTTCGCCAGGAAATCAAGCTGCGTGGACTCAGGTCAATTGGGGAGCCGCAGAGAATTCAGTGCGTGGCCGCGCGCGATTTTTTTGGAGGGGAAGGAAACAGGAGATGAGTCTCGCGCCGCCGATTCCGATTCGTCCATCCTCAGCGATAAACCTTATTCATGATCGCAGCCAGGGATATGTTTCTCCTTTCGAATGGACTCATGCATTGCCGGGATAAACTTGTTCCACCCAGGGTGCCGGAGTCTGAACGTGGAAAAGTCTTATCGGCCCAGCCCTGAGGGCCTCCACCTCGGCCGTGAGCGATATTTCCAGGATTTCGTCCGAAAGAACTAACCTGGCTCTAATATCAACAGAGTGAATCAGAAGTCCGTCAATCCCTTCCGGAGAACCCGCTCTTGCCGCTTCAAGGGTTGGGGAGAGCAGGTCCAGAACCAGTCCAAAGCTATTGGTTCCTGCCACCTTATCGCGTTGAGACCGGGTATTGGAAACATAGGAATCGGCATCTTTGACTGCGTCTTCCGCCGCTCGCTTTCTCAGCTCCTTGGCGTCCTGCCGTTCCAGGTCCGGTTTGTACTGTTCTGACTCGGCGTTGTTTTTCAACTTTGATCCCTCCTCTTCATGACAGCACGCTTGGGGGCACCCCAGCCTCCTTGATTTTGTAAAGCAGTGTTCGATAACTGATGTTCAAGGCCAGTGCCGCCCTCTTGCGGTTCCACCGTGTCTCACGCAAGGTCTTTAGAATAATTTCTCGTTCAAGTTCATGAACTTCATGCCTCGCCAGGCTCTTCAATGGAGGGCTCTTTTCGGAGCGAGGCTTGCGCGGCGAGGGCTGGCTAGTACTTGCAGTCAACTCATCAACAATCTGCTCTTCGGAATCCAATAGCACGTAGCTCTTCATCATATGAGCGAGTTCGATGTACCGAGGATCACTTCTTCCGGCGGCAGAAGCCCGTAGCGCATTATTCCACCCGCGATGTCCTCAGCCACCTCAGACTACCTTTGTCTACGCCTCCCATAGCACATTACCTGCCAAAGGCTCACGGGCTTGAAAGTTCAGGTGAACCCACAATGGCCATTGGCCATTCATAATCAGCAAGTTAAATAGCTCAAAAGGTTCTGCTAAGCTGGCTTGCAAAAGCGTCGGATTCAGTTCTATAGGGTTAGCCTGCACGCAAATTTCTTCCGTTTGCGGAAATGTTTTGCAGGTCATGGTGGGCAACATCAGCTCTTCCGAGACCTGTGGGAAGGCGGAGGTAACGCAGCGGAATCGCTGGTCCGAAACTCACTCCGCCGAAGGAACGCCTCTCCAAAAATTGATTAAAGCTTCCAAAGTGTCCCGACGCAGTCCCTGTGATTTTTCAATTCGAAAGGAATTGACACTGAGGCCATTATGAGGCAAAACTCTAAACGATATGGCAAGGGGAGGGATCGCATCCCTCTATTGGCTCCACGTCTCACCGGGGCGCTGATGAAACGCAGCACCACACCCGGATCAGTTAGCCGGCTGCAAGGTAGCCAGATGTCACACAAGAACAGGGACCGCTTTACTCAACTCTTCCGCAGCCCTGGGATCCCTGCTTCTTTATTACTCCGTGATTATGATCACTGCGGAGAAATCGGGGTTCGGACGATAATCATACGTAATCAAGGAGGGAATTCCCTATGTCTGCAGTCAGACAACTAACGATCCGCTCTCAGTCCCGGCGCGGATCCGCTGCGGATTTGCCTGAGCTTGTCAGTCATTTGCGCAAAAACAGCAATCAACTTCGCGAAGAATGGACCCGACGCATAAAAGAAGCTCAATTATTAACAGCCATGAGCAAAGAGGAGATTCTTACCGAGGCGACCTCTATCTATGACAATTATGTCGCTGTCCTGGAAACCGGCGCGGTCGAGGCCTTGCAAGCCTACGCTCATGATCTCTCTGAACGGATCATTCCGCGGGGCGTGGAAACTCACGAAGTCGTCGGGATTGTTCTTCTCCTGCGGGATGTGTTGTTGCGGTCGCTCCTCAAAAAATATCAGTCGAACTTTGCGCTGATCAATCGCATGCTGGACGCCTACGAACCCGCTGCCCGCCGGATTGCCGTCATGGTGGCCGCGGGTTTCGTCCACGAACGCGAGAGGATTATCCTCGCGCAGCAGGATGCGATCCGGGAACTTTCCACACCGGTCCTGCCCGTGCGAGAGGGCCTTCTCATCCTGCCCATCGTCGGCATGATCGACCCTCAGCGCGCGCGTCAGTTAACCGAGCAACTCCTGGGAGGCATCCGCGCCAACCGTGCCAAAGTGGTGGTCATTGATATTACGGGCGTTCCGTCCATTAACTCGTCGGTCGCCAACCATCTTGTCCAGACGGTCGAAGCTGCGCGACTGTTGGGCGCCATGGCGATTGTAACGGGTATCTCCCCTGAGATTGCCCAAACGCTGGTCACGATCGGCGTCGACCTGGCCAGGATGAACACCGTCTGTGACCTGCGCGAAGGCATCGAGGAGGCCGACCGGGCATTGGGCTACAGAGTCATCCGGATTGACGATTCTTCCAGCCAGGAGAAAGGCAGGTAACCCGTGGTGGTTCCCATTCTCAAGCAGGGACAATACTTGATCGCTTCCGTGCAGGCAGCCTTGAGAGACGCCGACCTGGTCAAGCTGCGGGATCAATTGACGGAACAGGTTGGAACCTACCGGTCCCGCGGCGTCATTGTGGATGTCACAGCGCTCGACGTCCTCGACTCATTCGCCTGCCGGACTTTGGGTGAAGTCGCCAGCATGGTCAAATTGCGCGGGGCGGAAACGGTGATTGTCGGTATTCAACCCGAGGTGGCTTTTTCAATGGTGCAATTAGGGCTCCGATTGCACGGCGTAGCGACGGCACTCGACCTTGAAGAAGGTCTTGAATACATGAACCGCAGAATGAAACGGATCGACCGTGCCTCTTACTCGAAATGAAATTCGGGTGGCCATCAGGTCCGATAGCGATATCCTTGCTGCGCGGCAGCAAGGACGGAAATTAGGAGCAGGATTGGACTTTGGGCCCTCGGACCTGGCTGTGATCACGACGGTCATTTCAGAACTGGCGCGCAACCTCCTGCTTTATGCAAGAAACGGAAGCATTATTTGCTGGCTGATTGAGAAGGGACAGAAGAAAGGCATCGTGATCCAGGCTCTTGACGAGGGCCCCGGCATCCCGGACATCGAAACCGCCATGAAGGATGGATACTCCACTTCCGGCGGTTTGGGTCTCGGCTTGCCGGGCGTGCGGCGGATGATGGATGAGTTTGCAATCGTTTCCCGTAAAGGCCAGGGCACTACAGTCACCACAATCAAATGGATGGATTAAATCCAAACATCGTCGAGTGGGGAGTGGCGGGGAGGCAGATGCCGGGCGAAACCCTGTCTGGTGACCTGCATCTGGTTAAGCCGGTTGATCAGGGCGCCCTGATTGCCGTCGCGGACGGGCTGGGACACGGTAAAGCAGCGGCTGATGCCGCAAGACTCGCCCTGAATGCGGTGGAAGAGTGTGCGCACAACCCTCTGGTCCGGATGCTCGAACATTGTAGCCAGAGATTGCTCCAGACGCGCGGCGTTGTCATGAGCCTGGCACTCCTCAACGCGCTTGACAACACCATGGAGTGGTTGGGCGTGGGCAATGTGGAAGGCCTGCTGGTGCGTTCCGCGGCTGACGGAAAACGCACGATCGAGTCTCTGACGTTATCCCCGGGAGTTGTCGGAACCCGGCTCCCGCCGCTGCGCGCTGCTGCCCTGAAGGTTGCTCCCGGTGACACGCTTATTTTTGCCACCGATGGCATCCGCCGTGGGTTCGAAGAAGAGATGCGTTTTTTCGCGACCCCTGATAAGACCGCGCAAGCCATTCTTGCACGCGACTGTCTGGGGACGGATGATGCCCTGGTGCTCATCGCCACCTATCAAGGAAGGCCTCGATGAAAACCAGCCATCGTGAATTCATTGACCTCTACACCTCAGCTTTGCAAGCTTACCTGGAAAGGGTAGACGAAGCGGCGCTGGAAGAAGCCTATGAACTGGGACGCCGGGCGCTGGCACAGGATACCAGTCTCCTCCAGATGGTTGCACTCCATCGTGAGGCGTTCAGTCAATCCCTTTCCCGCATGTCCAATGTTGCGGATATTCATGAAATTCTGAGATCATCCGGGAAATTCCTGATCGAAAGCCTCACCCCCTATGAAATGACCATCAGCGGCTATCAGGAAACAAATACTGCGCTGCAGGCCAGCGAGGAACGCTACCGCGAATTGGTCGAAAACGCGAACGACATTGTCTTCACCACAGACTCCGAAGGCAGGCTGACTTCGATCAACCGGGCGGGCGAAAGAATCACCGGATATCGCCGGGATGAGCCTCCGCCGATCCCTTCAAACGTCCTGGCGCTGGAATATTTTGGGCAGGCGGTTAAGATGTTCGACCAACTCATGGCGGGCGGCGAACCCATAACCCACGAGTTTGAAATTCTGTCTAAAGACGGGCACCCGGTTACCGTGGAAGTCAGCGCTCGCCCAATTCTCCGAGGGGGGAAACCGGTCGGCGTGCAGGGTATCGCCCGTGACATCACGGAGCGCAAGCGTGCCGAGCAGGCTTTGCACCGGCTCAATGAGACCCTCGAAGACCGGGCCCGGCACATTGCCCACGAGCTTCATGACGAGGCAAGCCAGATCCTGGTATCCGTGCATATTGCCATTGATGGATTGGCCCACACTCTACCGCCTTCCGGCCAGCAAATCGTCCGGGAGGTCAAGGAGCTGCTCGAGCAGATTGAATCTGAATTGCGCCGCCTGTCCCATGAATTGCGGCCCACCATCCTGGACGATCTGGGGCTGGTTCCGGCCATCGAGTTCCTTGCCCAGGGCGTCTCGAAGCGATTTGGAATTCCTATCACGGTGGAGGGAAACACGAACGGGCGGCTTTCACCCCAGGCGGAAGTCGCCATCTACCGTATCGTTCAGGAGGCCATGAACAATACGACAAAGCACGCTTCGGCCACAAACGCCTGTGTTCAGATAAAGCGGGAAGGCAACAAGGTCTGTTTGACAATTTCGGACGACGGCATTGGCTTTGATGTACAGTCAGTATTGGGGCAGAAAGGCAGGCCGGGACTCGGACTGATCGGGATGAGAGAGCGCCTGATTCCCCTGCATGGGGAGTGTGTCATTAGTTCCAGTCCTGGCAAAGGCACGGAAATTTCAATTTGGGTTCCATCGGAGGACAAAGATGGCGATTCGTATCCTTCTGGCTGATGACCATCAGATTGTACGCCAGGGATTGAAGGCCCTTCTTGAGCAGGAAGGCTTCAAGGTCGTCGGGGAGGCTGGAAACGGACACGAAGCCACCAAATTGGCTCAGGAATTGGTTCCTGACATTGCGGTGCTTGACCTGGCCATGCCGCTGATGAACGGGATCGGCGCGGCCAAAGCGATCGGCCAGGTGAGTCCCCCAACCAAAATAATCGTTTTGACGATGCACACGGAGGCTCAGTACGTTTTGGAGGCCTTACGGACGGGAATCCGGGGCTATGTGCTAAAGAGCCGCGCGGCTTCAGAACTGGTTCAGGCCATTCACGAAGTTTCAAGAGGATCGACTTTTCTGAGCTCTGACATCTCTGACACGGTCGTTGACGCCTATCTCAACAAAACTGATATGCCGAACGATTCCTTAAGCCCAAGGGAGCTCCAGGTTTTGCAGTTGGTCGCCGAAGGGAAAACGACGAAAGAAGTAGCCGTTCTGCTGAACATCAGCGTTAAGACTGCGGAATCGCACCGAACGCGAATCATGGAAAAGCTCGATGTTCATGAAACAGCAAGTCTGGTCCGGTATGCCATCCGTCGCGGTCTGATCCAGCCCTGAGTGAGGTCCGCTGCGATATGCAGGCTGTTCGCCCCGCGCAAAGCCGGCTTGGCCCTTCGGCCCTGCCATCGTTCTCCCTCCTTCTTTCACCGGTCCATCCGGATCAGGAAACACTGTAAGGGTTTTACCGGATTGACCGCGCTTCCCTTATGAGAATAGGATCAGAGCTAGTATGTCAAGGTCAGGTCACTTTTGTAGAGGTGTGAGTTGCCCAAGGACTCTCAGTCTGAATTAGGGCCACAACCAAACCAACATGAACATTCGGATCTGTGGACACTGTATCGAAGGCTTGGGTCAGTGACAGGCGGAAACGTCTGTCAAGTCTCCTGGGAAATTCAGGAGTCAATGACCCGGCCGTAACAAAAAGAGGGCGCTTCCATGACCTTGGATAGAAAAACGTGATCAAACCCTTGATGGCGATGCGAGTCATGTTGGCAGACGACAACGCGCCGGTTCGTCGAACCCTGAAAGCTCTTCTCGAACGGGAAGGATTCATGGTGGTTGGCGAAGCGTCCGACGGAGAACAAGCTGTTGCCCTCGCTCATAAACAAAGACCCGACGTCATCCTCTTGGACCTCTCAATGCCCCTTCTGAACGGAATTGAAGCCGCGCGGCAAATTCACAAGACCCTTCCCAAGACCCAAACCATTATCCTGACGATACACCGTGACCACCACTACGTCGTCAAGGCCTTGGAGGCGGGCGTCCGGGGCTACATTCTTAAGGGCCGAGCGGCGGAGGAACTGGCCGAGGGGGTTCATCAAGTGGCCGAGGGCAAGCTCTTCCTCAGCCGGGGGCTCGCTCAGAAAATTGCCCCGAAAGTTTAAGAACTTCGCAGTCCCTGTGGAGTTGACCGTCACTGTCCCTGCCGGCCTTCGCGGCAGCGCTTTTTTCTTCCTTTTCGATCATAAGGAATTTGGCCTCTCTCCCTGATAGAATAGCCGTCGGGACAAACCCATAAGTTGCTGATGAATCAGCCGGAGGCTCGAAATGGACAAGCTGGGTGTGGGTATTGTGGGAACGGGGTGGGTGTCGGGCGAATACATCCGGGCGTTTGAGGCCGAGCCTCGCACCCACGTGCGGGCGATCGTGAGCCGTGAGAAAGACCGCGCCCATGCGAAGACGGAAGAATTCAAACTGCAGCGCGCGCGGGCTTATGAACACCTGGAGGATATGCTCGGTGATCCCGGCATCCAGATCGTCGTTCTCGCCACGCCTCACCATCTCCACGTTTCGCAGGGTATCGCCGCCGCTCAGGCAGGCAAGCACATCGTGATCGAGAAACCGGTGGCGCTCAATTTGGAAGGGATGCGGCAGTTGCAGGCCGCCGTCAACGCCGCCAAGGTGAAGACCGTCGTCAGTTTTGTGTTGCGCTGGAATTCGCTGTTCAAAAACATTCGAGCCATGATGGCCGACGGACTGATCGGAAAACTTTTTTCCGCTGAAGTCGATTATCTGCACGGCCTGGGCCCCTGGTATGCCCAGTACTATTGGAACATCAAAAAGGACATGGGAGGCAGCAGCCTGCTGACGGCGGGCTGCCACGCCGTTGACGGCCTGCGCTGGTTTGTGGGCAAAAAGGCTGTGGAGGTATTCGCCTATGCCAACACCAGCCCGGACAATCCTCTGCACTACGAGTACGAGCCCAACAGCGTCACCATGATCCGCTTTGAGGACAGGACCATCGGCAAGGTGGCCTCTTCGATCGAGTGCGTCCAGCCGTACTCTTTTCGCATTCAGTTGCTCGGAGATCAGGGATCGATTCGCAACAACCAGATCTTCACCCGGCGCTGGCCGGGCCAGAATGACTGGGCCACCATCCCGGCCGTTCTCCCCGACAACGGCGACGTGGCCCACCATCCCTTCCGCGAAGAGGTCGGCCACTTTGTGGATTGCATTCTGGAGGATCGCGAGTCTCACGCTAATCTTGAAGACGCCGCCCTCACCCACGAGATCTGTTATGCCTCGGAGATTTCCGTGCGCGAACACCGCCCCATCTCCCTGCCGCTGTAGCCAGTACCTGTGCCGGTCAGGCAGCGGCCTGGCAACGCACTGGTAGCCGCGACACTGTCTCTTGTGTCGCGGGCTCCTGGTCGTGAAAAAACCCGCGACGGGGAAAACACCGTCGCGGGTACCCTTTCGTGGCGCAAAATCCAGGCGGCTGCCGAGCCGGCTGGAGAGTTTCCAATCCTGAGCTTTTCAAGAAACCCGCTTGCGCATGTCTGCGCATTTACCGCAAGATTCGGATTGCGCGCGAATCGCTTCCGCCTCAAGATGGTTTGCGAGGAGAATCAGAAGATGCGTTCGACGTCAGACGATTACTCGCGGATTGAAAAGGCAATTCATTACCTGGACCAGCGTTTTCCGGCACAGCCCGGTCTCAACGAAGTCGCAAAGAGTGTCAATCTCAGCCCCTGGCACTTTCAGCGGCTCTTCACGCGCTGGGCGGGCATCAGCCCCAAACGCTTTCTGCAATTCCTGATGCTGGATTACGCGAAGCACGCGCTCGAGCGCTCCGGAAATGTTCTGGACGCCGCCTATGCCGCCGGCCTTTCAAGCCCCAGCCGCCTGCATGATCTTTTTGTCAGCGTGGAAGCCGTCACGCCCGGCGAATTCAAGAAACGAGGCGCGGGTCTGTGCATCCGTTGCGGTTTCCATCCCAGCCCCTTCGGCGAATGCCTGCTGGCCACGACCGAACGCGGAATCTGCGCCATGTTCTTTGTGACAGACGGCGATCGTGAACAAGTCTTAAGCGACCTGCGCCGCCGCTGGCCCGCAGCGGAATTTGTGGAAGACCCCAAAACGACCGGCGGGCTTATGGGCCGAATCATTCCCGGAAACAGCCTTCCAGGAAAGTTGCCGCTCGATCTGCGCGGAACCAATTTCCAGATCAAGGTCTGGCAGGCGCTGCTGGAAATTCCGCCCGGCGCCGTGGTCCCTTATGAAGACCTCGCGGCTCGTGTGGGCAATCCCAAAGCCTCGCGGGCCGTGGGTAGCGCCGTCGGTCAGAACCCTATCGCCTTCATCATTCCCTGCCACCGGGTCATCCGAAAAGTCGGCGGCATCGGCGGTTATCACGGCGGTGTTGCCAGAAAGCGCGCCATGCTGGCCTGGGAAGCCGCAAGAACTTACAATGAGGATTAACGGTAGCCGCAACGCTGTTTGATGTGTCGCGCGCTCTTGGTCGCGCAGGGATAGCCACCGCATCGCTCGTTCACCGCGTCATTCCGAGCCCGGAGAGGAATCTCGCCCTGTAGGGGTAGCCACGACAGCGTTTTGCCTGTCGTGGGCTTTTTTCGTTGAATTGCGAACCCACGGCAATTAATCCCTTCGGGAAATCGTAGCCCCCCAAAAAGCAGGGTCTGCGCCAGCCCCCGGTCTTTAATCAGATCTAACGGTTAACTGTTAGCCCAACGAACTCCTTGTATGTCAGGATTCGGCAACTCTGGGGGCTGTCCCGTGTGCGGTTGCGAAAGTCCGCGTCCTTGGTCAGAAAGTGCATCGAATCATCGCACAGGTAGAAAAGTTGAAAAGTGTCGCCCCAATCTGAAGCTCGCTTCTTGAAATCATACCCTCTATCATTTGCGAATTTACTCAGTGACAAAGAGAAGCAATATGCAGCATCCAATGCACCACCCAACTGCTCGCAATCGTCGAAGTACGGCGTAAGCCCGCATTGGTGGAGAATCCAGGCGGACCACTTCCTCCGTTCTGGTTTGTCGATTGTTCCCTCCCGGATGCCCTGAAGAAGTTCGGCATGCTCGTTCTGTGGTGCATTCTCGTGAGCGTCAAAGTCGTCGAGATCAATCCGTGTAAACCGTCTTTGACCACGGGCCCTTATCCCACTCCGCAGCGCAGCTTTGTTCGGAGCAACAATCGCCGCTCTTAACACGGCTTCGAGAACATTTTCTTCGGCGAGATTGGATTTGTAATTCCGCGCAATGCTGACGCCGAGTACCGACCTGATGGCGAACACGGACGGATAGGGTAAGAAGCGTCGCTTTGCCGGTCCGTAAAGCACTCGAAGAGGCTCCTTGTTTCGCTGAAAGCAATCATCCGACCCACGGCCTAGCTTGGTCAGCAGTTCTTTCAGAGTGACCCATGAGACGTAGTAGCGGTAGTGAGCATTGATGTACTTCCGGACGAGCCGCCATTCGGCAAGGCAAATCTTGCCGCTGGCAACGTCGATGCAAATGTTCGTATCAAGGAACAGCTTGGGGCGAATCATACGCAAGCCGATTAAGTCCGTGGTTAGTGGCCTCTCATTATAAAACCATCGCCTTGATATTGGCAGCCATCGACGTTGCCTTCCTGTCCATGGGCCTTTGACGCGGGACAAACCCACGATCACCTACAAGCCCGGTTGGCCGCGCTACGCGATGGGTCGCAAAAACCCCGCGACGGGACAGGCACCGTCGCGGCTACCCTTACACCCGCAAATCGGCCGTTGGCAAAAACTTCGGCGGCTTGCGGAATTTGGTCGCCTGCTCGAAGGCGTAAGCCAGTTTGATCAGCGTGGGCTCGCTCCAGGCGCGGCCGAAGAAGGAGATGCCGACGGGAAGTCCGAAGACGTATCCGGCGGGCACCGTCACATGCGGATACCCGGCGATAGCGGCCGGTCCGGAGCTTCCGCCCGTGTCGTGATCGCCGTTCACCAGGTCGGTGGTCCAAGCCGGCGCTCCGGTAGGGGCGACCAGCGCATCCAGCCTGTATTTATCCATGGTGGCGTCGATGCCCTTCGCGCGGGTGAGCGTGTGGCATGTCGCGAGCGCCTTCAGGTATTCCGGGTTCGACAGCGGCCCTTTGGCCTCCGCTTTGACAAAAATGTCCTGCCCGAAGTAGGGCATTTCCTCGCGCGCGTGCCGCTCGTTGAAATCAATAATCTCCTTCAGCGAATGCACCGGGGCCTTCGGCCCCAGCGAAGCGAGATAAGCGTTCAGGTCCGCCTTGAACTCATACAGAAGCACGTCGAATTCAGCGTTGTCCCACTGCTTGAGAGTCTCGATCTCCGCAGGGTCTACGATGACCGCTCTCTGGTCCTTCATGGCCGCGATGGCATGGTCGGCCAGCTTGTCGACAAACTCGTTGTAACCGAACAAATGGCGCACCACGCCGATGCGGGCGCCGCGAAGCCCGCGGGCATCCAGAAACTTTGTGTAGTCCTTTTGCGCTTTGCCGCGGCTCGCGAGCGTCGCCGGGTCGCGCGGATCGGGGCCCGCAAGCGCGCTCAGCAGCGCGGCCGCGTCTGCCACGGTCCTCGCCATGGGGCCTACGGTATCCTGGCTGTGCGAGATAGGAACGACTCCGCTGCGGCTGACCAGTCCCACGGTCGGCTTGATGCCCACAATGCCGTTCGTGGATGACGGGCAGACAATCGATCCGTTCGTTTCCGTCCCCAGCGCCACCGGCGAAAGATTGGCGGAGACGGCCACACCGGAGCCGGAACTCGATCCGCAGGGATTGCGGTCAAGCGCGTACGGATTGCGCGCCTGCCCGCCCCGCCCGCTCCAACCGCTGGTGGAGTGCTTGGACCGGAAGTTGGCCCACTCACTGAGATTGGCCTTGCCCAGAATGATGGCTCCGGCCTTGCGAAGCTGCGCCGCCACAAACGAATCGCGCGGCGGAACGGACCCGGCCAGCGCGAGCGATCCGGCGGTGGTCGTCATGCGGTCTGCCGTTCCGATGTTGTCCTTCACCAGAACCGGAATGCCGTGCAGCGGGCCTCGCGGGCCTTTGGCCTTGCGCTCCCGGTCAAGCCGGGCGGCAATCGCCAGCGCGTCGGGATTGACCTCAATCATGGAATGAAGGGCCGGACCTCGATGGTCGAGCTCTTCGATCCGCGCCAGATATTTTTCCGTGATGGAGCGCGCCGTCAGCTTGCCGGAATTCATTGAGTCCTGAAGTACGGCGAGGGTGGTCTCATCCAGCTCAAATGGATTGACGCCAGTTTCGGCAGGCACTCCCTTCCCGCCCGGCTCGGAAGCAGACGCTGCGATTGAAGCCGTCCCGCCCAGGACGCCCATCTGCAGAAATTGCCGGCGGTCAACTTGAGTCTCGCTGGCATTCGCTGGCTTTTTCGGGTTCATCCTTCTTGTGTCCTTCGCCTGGATTCATTACGCCCGCCCATGATACTCCAACTCTCGAAACGCGTGAGAAGCTTGCTCTTCAAAATAGAATCTGCGATTATCAGTGATTCAGTCTAAACCTTATTGATCCTATGGGAGGCGCCATGTCCGTTGAACCTCAAATATCCAGCCGGGTGATTCTGGAAGGCCGCGACCGTGCCGGCGCGCGGTCGATGCTGAAAGCCATCGGTTTCACCGACGCCGACCTCGCCCGGCCCATTGTGGGCGTGGCCAACACCTGGATTGAAACCATGCCCTGCAACTATCACCTGCGGCGGCTTGCCGCCAAGGTAAAGGAAGGCATTCGCGCCGCCGGCGGCACTCCCATGGAGTTCAACACCATCGCCATTTCCGATGGCGTCACCATGGGCACCGAGGGCATGAAGGCATCGCTCGTCAGCCGCGAAGTGATCGCCGATTCGATGGAGCTTGTCGGTCGCGGACACATGTTTGACGCCATGTTTGCCCTGGTGGGCTGCGACAAGACGATTCCCGCCGGCGCAATGGCCCTGCTGCGGCTGAACGTCCCCAGCGTGCTCCTCTACGGAGGCTCCATCGCAGCAGGACGTTTCCAAAACCACGACGTCACCGTGCAGGACGTTTATGAGGCGATCGGCGCAAACGCCGCCGGAAAAATGACCGACAAGGAACTTGCGGAGCTGGAAAACAGCGCGTGCCCGGCGGCGGGCGCCTGCGGCGGCCAGTTCACCGCCAACACCATGTCCACGGTGATGGAATTTATCGGCCTCTCGCCCATGGGTTTGAACGGCATTCCGGCGATGGACCCGGCCAAGGATGAAGCCGCCTTCCAGGCCGGCAAGCTGGTGATGGACATTCTGAAGCGCGGAGTGCGCCCTCGCGACCTGCTGACGCGCAAGGCCTTCGAAAATGCCATCGTGAGCGTGGCCGCCACCGGCGGATCGACCAACTCGGTCCTGCACCTGCTGGCCATGGCGCGCGAAGCGGGTGTTCCGCTCTCCATCGACGAATTTGACGCCATCAGCGCGCGCACTCCCCTGATCGCCGATCTGAAGCCGGCGGGCAAATACGTGGCTGTGGATGTTCACAAGGCCGGCGGAATTCCGGTGATCGCCAAAAAACTGATCGAGGGCAAGCCGGGGCTGCTGCATGAGGACCAGATGACGCCGAGCGGCAAGACGCTGGGCGAAGAAGCCCGCGCTGCAAAAGAGACGCCCGGCCAGGATGTGATCAGGTCCGTCGCCAATGCCAAGAAAGCCACCGGAGGACTGGTGATCCTGAAGGGCAATCTTGCGCCCGAAGGTTGTGTCGTAAAAGTTTCCGGCCACGAACCGCAGCGGCATCGCGGCCCGGCCCGCGTGTTCAACAGCGAAGAAGAAGCCATGACGGCCGTGACCAGCAAGAGCATCCAGGCGGGCGAGGTGGTGGTGATCCGCTATGAAGGTCCGCGCGGCGGCCCCGGCATGCGCGAGATGCTGGGCGTGACGGCGGCGCTGGTGGGCGAAGGGCTGGGTGAAACGGTCGCTCTGCTGACGGACGGCCGCTTTAGCGGCGCAACCCGGGGCCTGATGGTGGGGCACGTGGCGCCGGAGGCCGCACGGGGCGGTCCGATCGCCGCTCTGAAGGACGGCGACATCGTGGTGTTTGACATCAACGCGCGCCGGCTGGAAGTTGAACTGTCTGATGCGGAACTCGCCAAGCGGCTCGAAAACTGGAAGGAGCCTGAGCCGCGTTACAAGACGGGCGTCTTTGCCAAATACGCCTTCCTGGTCTCTTCGGCCTCGAAAGGCGCCGTCACCGACTCAAACTTGTAGATGGAAAAGCAAGGAAAACAACCTTCACCACGGAGTTCACGGAGCGCCTCAGCGGTATTTGTGTTGCTGCCTGTTCAACAACTTGAGGGCGCCGACAGCAATTGCATGCGAGCAAACCTTTTGAAATTCTTCCCGGCGCTCTCCGTCCGCCTGCCCAAGACGACGGGCCCGGGCCGACTGAACTATGAGCCGGAGACAACCATTAGAGCATCCACCCAGGCCTTTGGCTTGCTGGCCGGGTGGGATTGTGCCAGAATAGTGAGTACGGGGGAACATGACTGAACCGGTAACCCATCTGATCGAAATCGATAGCGTGGCAGAAGAGCTAATCATAGAGCAGGAGAAGAAGTGTACTCCGACCTTAAAGTCTTGATTGATCTACAGCGCGTAGATCAGGAAATCGCAGAACTTTCATCCCAAATCGACACCTTCCCAAGCCAGATTCAAGCTATTGAAAAACAACTGAACGATTTTATCCATGCGCATGAAGAGCGCCAGCATCGCCTGAGCGCGAACCAGAAAGAGCGCCGGGAGATGGAAGGCGAGATTCAGCTGATTCGCCAGAAAATTTCCAAGCACAAGGACCAGCTCTACCTGGTCAAGACCAACGAACAATATCGGGCGATGCTCAAGGAAATCGAAGGCGAAGAGTCCAGAATCCGCGGCATTGAAGACGGCATCCTGGAAAAGATGATCGAGTCCGAGGAACTTCAGGCGAAGGTGAACGAAGCGGCCGGGCGGCTGGAAGCGGAAAAGTCGCGTGTTGCAGCGGAAAAACAACATCTGGAAACCGCCGCCAAAACCAGCACGGAAAACCGGGACCAGTCGGTTCAGGAACGCCAGGAACTTGCGGGCAAACTCGGCGAGCATATTCTTGTTCAATACGAGCGCGTCCGCAGAGGACGAGGCGGCTTGGCGCTGGCGGAGGTTCGCAAGGGAAAGTGCATGGGGTGCAACGTGCTGCTGCGCCCGCAACTTTACTATGACGTTCGCGCCGGCGAAGGTCTTTACGAGTGCGAAAACTGCGCGCGCATCCTGTATTCACTTGAACGCTTGCCGACCGCAGACGGGGTGGACGTCCCCCGGGCGATTGCTCCCAACTAGCGTTTGTGCGGCCAGGTCCGCGGATTTCCCAGACACGGGCTCGCTCGTGGGCTTTGACTGCGCCGTTTGATATCAGCCCGGCAGAAGATTCCTGACTCATGCCAAACCCATCCACCGGCACCAAAGAGATCATCGCCCACATTGACGGCGGTTCGCGCGGCAATCCCGGGCCCGCGGCTTATGCCGTGGTGCTCGATCGAGCGGACGGAACCCACCTGGCCTCGCTTTCCAAATACCTGGGGCACGCCACCAACAACGTCGCGGAGTATTCGGGACTGCTGGCGGCGCTCGATTACGCTCTGGAGCACAACCACCGCCGGCTGAAAGTCGTAACGGACTCAGAACTGCTGGCGCGGCAGATTGCCGGACGATACAAAGTGAAAAATCCGAATCTCAAGGTCCTGTTCGACCGCGCCCGCGCGCTGATCGCTCAATTCGACGCCTTTCGCATTGAGCACGTCCGGCGCGAATACAACAAGGAAGCCGACCGCCTGGCGAATGAAGCCATGGACGCCGCCGGAAAAAAGAAGATCCTGCCTCAGGCTCATTCCGCAGGCTCAAACCCCCCGCGCGCAACCGCGACCTACCACCAGGGCCTGCTGAAACTGGATGACTCCCTCCCTCTTGCCGAGGGCGAAGAAGTCGATCTGAAAATCGCGCGCAAGGAATAACGCTCATTTCCCACACGGACGCCAGTCTGTGTAGCGCCACACTTCAGGGCGGTATCCCGACCGTAAAGCCCGGCGCTACAAATCAACTCCGACGAGATGAGGAATCTTGTTTTCCAAACGCGCCAATGCCGTGAGGCCTTCAACCTGCCGGCTGGGGTTGCACGGTCGCGCAGGAGTGATAAGATGATGGCTTTCACCGGAGGTTCACCGTCATGTCTGATCCCTCATCCCCGCCGATGCCTCCCCATCCTCCTTTGACCGTGCTGAGCGAAGAGGAACAGATGCTCCAGGCGGCGGCGCGCGAGTTTGCCGAAAAGGAAGTGGGGCCTTACGTTGCGGCGATGGACCGGGAGGGCGCGTTCCGGCCGGAGCTGATCGAAAAGTTCTTCGAGCAGGGATTTATGGGAATCGGCGTGCCGGAAGCCTATGGAGGCAGCGGCGGAACTTTCTTCATGGCCGCCCTTGCCATCGAGGAGTTCTCACGCGTCGATGCTTCCGCCGGCGTGGTGATTGACGTTCAGAACACGCTGGTTGCAAACGCCATCCTCCGCTGGGGCACGGAAGAACAGAAAAAGGAGTATCTGACCCGCCTGGCGCATGATACGGTGGGCGCCTACGCCCTTTCGGAAGCGGCTTCCGGCAGCGACGCTTTTGCACTCGAAACCCGCGCCACAAAAGAAGACGGCCACTACGTTCTGAACGGGCGAAAGCTCTGGATCACCAACGCCAAAGAAGCCGGAATCTTCATCATCTTCGCCACCGTCAACCGCGAGCTGGGCTACAAAGGCATCACGGCCTTTCTGGTGGACCGCTCCACGCCGGGCTTCATGGTGGGCAAGAAAGAAGACAAGCTGGGCATTCGGGCGTCGTCTACCTGCGAGCTGATCCTGGAAGATTGCCGCGTGCCCCAACAGAACGTCCTGGGCGAAGTGGGCAAAGGCTATCAGGTGGCTATCGAAACTCTCAACGAAGGGCGCATCGGCATTGCCGCCCAGATGGTGGGGGTGGCGCAAGGCGCCTTCGATCACGCCCTGCGGTACGCGCAGGAGCGGAAGCAATTCGGCACGCCCATCAGCCAATTCCAGGCCATCCAGTTCCAGCTTGCGCGGCTTGCCACCCAGGTTGAGGCTGCTCGCCTGCTGGCTTACAACGCCGCCCGCCTTAAGGACGCCGGACAGCCGTTCCTGAAGGAGGCCGCGATGGCGAAATATTTCTGTTCGGAAGTGGCGGAGCGTGTGGCTTCAGAAGCCATCGAGATTTACGGCGGCTACGGCTTTACCAAAGACTATCCTGCTGAAAAATACCTGCGCGACTCGAAAATCGGAAAGATTTACGAAGGCACGTCCTTCATGCAGCTCCAGACCATCGCCAAGGCCCTGTTGAGGCGGTAGAAGAGAGCGGCAGGCTTTGGCCTTTCACTCCGCTGTTGTCCGCGCCCTGGAGGCGGGCTGGCGGCATTCGGCCAAGACCGTCGATCTATGACTTTGCCAGTTTTCTCAGAAGCATGCGAATGGATTCGGCATTGGGAGCGTTGGGTTCCAGACGCAGGTAGGTCTCGTATTCCCGGCGCGCGTCCGCCTTTTTGCCGGCCTTCTCCAGATTCATCGCCAGATCGTAATGGGCCTTGGCGCTATCGGGCTTCAGCCGGACCGCGTCCTCGCATTGCTCGATGGCGGCATTGTAATTTTTCCTGGCATTGAGGGCATCAGCCAGAACCAGGTGAACCTCGGCATCCGACGGGTTGTCACGCAGGTACTGCTTGTAATGCCCGATGGCCTCATAAAGTTGCCCTTGCTGCCGCAGGGCGTTGGCCAGCGCCAGACGCGCATCGCTGTAATTCGCGTCATCGCGCAGCGCTTCCCGCAGTTCCTTGATTCCATCATCCAGCTTATTCTGCCCGATCAACGCCGAGCCCAGCAGGTAGTGGGCCCGGGCGGAATTGGGGAGCGTTTTCAGCGCCACGCTGGCTTCCTGGCCCTCACCCTCAAAGTCTCCGGATTGCTGCAGAAGTTCGGCCAGTTCCAAATGGGCCTGGGGTGAGTTGGGCTGGTCTTTCAGCGCCTGACGGAATGCCTCGGCGGCTCCTTTCGAGTCACCCATCTGGGACAGCGCGGTCCCCAGCCTCATTGCAAGCTTGGAGTCCGAAGGTTTCCTGGCAAGCGCCTCGCGATAAACTTTGACCGCCGACTTGTAATCTCTTTTCGCAACCAGCGCGTCGGCCAGCTTCATTTCGTATTCGGCAGAAGGCGCATCCAGGCTCACGGCTTCCTGAAGCACTTTGACCGCGCCCTGAGGATCTCCATTCTCTTCGAGCGCATGCGCCAGACGCATCCGCAGATCCAGGTCACTCGGCAGCAGGCGCAGAGCGTCGCGATAGGTCGGAACAGCGAGCTGATAATTCTTCTGCGCGGCCAGAAGATCGCCCAGGGCTGCCAGCGCCTCCGGGTATTCAGGCCGTAACTGGACGGCGCTTTGCAGCTCGGCCTGCTCATGGGTGGACTCCCCTGCCGCCTTGAACGCCATCGCCAGGCGGTAATGGACCTCCGGATTCTTCGGAGCCAGTTGGGCGGCAACCCGGTACTCACCCAAAGCCTCTTTCACCTTGTTCGCAGACAGATAAGCGTTCGCTAAATCGAGGTGGGCTGAGGCATCGGTGGGACGAATCCGAACCGCCTGCTGATATTCCAGAATAAATCCCGGAACATCCCCCGAAGCTTCGAGCGATTCGGCAAGATTCTGATGATAGGAAGTGGTTTCCGGAGAAAGTTGCTCCGCCTGGCGTAATTGCTCTACCGCGCCGGTCAGGTCTCCTGTCTTCCGCAGAACCAATCCGAGTTGCTCATGGAGATCCGAATCATCCGGCGTCAGCCGGAGAGCTTCCTGGTATTGGGTAACCGCAGCGGGATGATTTCCCACCGAGAGGTAGGTGGCGGCCAGCTTTGCATGAGCGGCTGCGTCGTCCGGCCGCTGGCGGATAACCTGCTCCAGTTCCTTTTCAGCGTCCGCATAATCGCCCGCCTCGCGATAGGCCAGTGCCAGGTTGTACCGGTAATCCGTCTGGTTCGGGCGCAGGGAAACCGCCTGCCGGTATTCGTAAATCGCGGGAATCACGTTCCCGGTCGCCAGCAGGGCGGCGGCAAGGTTGTAATGAAGGCTGGCGTCGTCGGGACGCAAATGGATGGCCGTCTGGTACTCTTTGATGCCGTCGGCATATTGTCGGGCTTCGGTCAGCGCACCGGCCAGCCCTGCGTGGATTTCCGCGTCCTGGGGCGCCAGCTTCGCAGCCTTCTGATACGCCTCGACAGCCTGGCTGATCTTGCCCGCCCGCAGCAACGTGTCGGCAAGCGAGGCTTGGAGAGTGGCGTTTTGAGGTTCCAGCTCAAGAGAACGCCCATATTCCTGGATGGCCTCCTGATACTTCCTGCCAGCGGCCAGCACACGCGCCACGCTTGCGAGCGTTTCAACGTTTTTCGGATCAAGCTGCAGTTCCGCGCGATACTCCTTAAGAGCCCGAGGAAGCTGCCCGATGCTCTCAAACAGCGCTCCCAGGTTGCGATGAACACCCGCCTGGTTCGGATTCAGCTTCAACGCACGATGGTATTCCTGAATGGCATTGGCGATGTCTTGCTGGGCGGCCAGCGCATTGCCCAGCCCGTAATGAGCCTGGGCGGAATCGGGCGCAAGACTGAGCGCCTTGCGATAGGCGCTTTCAGCCTGCTTCCATTTTTGCTGGTGAGAAAACCGGTTGCCTTGCTTCAGCCAAGCCGCAACATCCCCGGCGCTCGTCTGGGCTTTAAGGGGTGCGTACGCCAAGGCCGTCATGGTCAACAGAAGCGACCCTATTGCCAGGAAAAAACGACTCCGCATTGCCCGACCCTCTTTCCCTAGCATACACCCGCGCGCGGGAAAAAGTAGCAGCCCGGGGAGCGGCAATATGAGTGCGCCCGAGCGGTTTTAAAGAGTTCTGGGTGGAATCCCTGCGTGCGGAGGTCTGACGCGGCGGCCTGACGGCTGAGAACCATGAAATGCCGCAACGACCCTCGTTGTGACTCTAATTCGGATTTTTCATAGATTCACGAATGCCGCCCGCGAAAGGGCACGAATTTTATCCGTGCCGCAACGAGGTCCCGCTGATCCTTGTTCCCTCCCCGTGGTCTCTAGAGACACCACGAAAAGAGGTCTTTGGGAACTGCGCCATTTGCCACGACTGAAAGTCGCGCCCTTTTACGACTTCCTGTCATGTCGTGAATAGCCCCGGCTGGTATGCGGATCGTGTTAGTGGCTTGCTTCCGGAGGCGTCTGGCTCTCGCCCTGCGGGATTGCGGGGTGGCCCATAGGCATCGAACCCTCCGCGCCCGTGTGCGAACCCATCCCCTGCCCGCCAACCGGCTGGCTTGAGGTGACTTTCCAGGCAAGTCCATCCAACTTCAGTTGATACCGCACCTCCACCGCGCTGTTCGGGTCCGCTTTGGACACAAACTTGGCCAGTGCGTCGGCCGTATTGTCCTTGAACTGAACGCTTTCAATCTGGGTGTCAAAGTTCTTCATCGACAGGTGCGGATTGTCCTTCAGGTGCGCCTCAATGGCGCCCCGGACGGCATCCTTGGATTTCAACGAGCCTGTCATGCTGCAGGCAGACAGCAGAAATGTTCCAACAATCACAGCAATCGAAAATTTACGCAATGATCCTCTCCTTCGGTTCAATAAAACTACAACATCTGGCCGAGAATTGTCAAAGGGCTGAATGCGCTGCTGGAAACCGCCCCACCGCCTTTGTAGCGCGGGGACCGCTTTCCGGCCCTGCGGCTCTTTGCCGGGTTTCAAAGAAATGCTGTAACGTTGAACGGCGAACGTTGCGGTACAAGGCCCGGTTGCCGCACGTCGATCAGGTGTGCTTCAATGAAAGCCAAAGAAGGGCGCCGGCCGTGAAAACGTGGCACGCAATCCATGAACGAGGCCGAAATCGCGATTGGCGATGCGCCTATCAAACAGAGGTTCCAAATTGTACATACCCGAATTTAACCATGTGACAGACCATGCGGTGGCGCTCGAATTTATGAAGGCGAATCCGTTTGCGATGGTGGTTTCCGCTGGCGCAGGTTCGCCCTTCGCAACCCACATCCCCGTTCTTGCGAGCAAGGCGGAGAGCCGAATCCTCCTGCGCGCGCACGTCGCCCGGGCGAACCCGCACTGGAAATTGCTGCAGGAAGAGCGGGAAACGCTGGTCGTCTTTCATGGCCCGCACGCCTACATTTCACCCAGCTTGTACGGGTCGCCCGAAAGCGTGCCCACCTGGAACTACGTGGCGGTCCACGCCTACGGCCTCGCCCGCGTCTTCGAGGAGCCGGAACCCCTGACCGAAGTTCTGCTTGAAACGATTGCCATCTTCGAACCGCCGTACCTCGACCAGTGGCGGGACCTCAATGAAAATTTCCGCGCCAAAATGCTTAGCCAGATTGTCGGCTTTGAAATCACCGTCGAACGGCTGGAGGCGAAATTCAAGCTCAGCCAGAACCGGCCGCGCGCCGACCAGGCCCGTGTCGTCCAGTCGCTCGAATCGAGCGATGACTCCGCCATCTCAGGCGTTGCCCAACTGATGAAGGCTCAGGGCCTGGGCCTTTAGAGTCTGTGTGAAAACTCACATTGCGTGTCATTCCGAGGAGCCAGAGAGCCTGCCCTGAGCCCGTTCGCCCTCCACTTGCGAACGGCCCTGAGCAAAGCGAAGGGGCTCAGGATAAACTTCGCCGAAGGGCGACGAGGAATCTCGCAAGGGGAAAGCCCACGACAGATAAAACACTGTCGTGGCTACCACTGCAAGGCGAGATTCCTCGCTTTGCTCGGAATGACATGGCGGGGAACGGTTTTCACACAAACTATAGGCGGACGGCGTGGCACGCAAAGACAGGTTTCGAATCCAGCCCCCGCAGAAATCGGGGCTGACGCAGACGCCAGCCAGACGACGAAGGGTAAAATCGCAGGGACGCACAACAGGACTCAGGCTCGCGAGGGGCGAGCGATGGGCTTGATTTTGGGAATAATCAGTTGCACCAGCCCGAGCGCGATCGGATGCATGGTGCCGCAGATAATGAACAGCAGCACGTAGGAATGCGTGAACTGCAGAAGGTAGCCCGCCAGCGGAGCGATGATCATGCCGCCCACGGCGCCGGCGGCTCCGCCCATTCCCACCACGGAGGCCACGTCGCGCTTGGGAAAGATGTCCGAAGCCAGCGTAAAGATGTTGGCCGACCAGCCCTGATGGGCGGAAGTGGAAATCGAAATCAGCGCCAGCGCCAGCCAGACCTTGCCGGTCAGCACGGCGGCGATGCCGGTGGGCATGGAGAAGGCGCAGACGGCCATGGCGGTCTTGCGGCTGGCGTTCACACTCCAGCCGCGCCGCATAAGAAAACCGGAAAGCCATCCGCCACCCACGCTGCCGGCGATGGCGGCGATAAAGGGGATGGTGCCGAACCACTCGAGCTGCGCGATGCTGAAGCCGCGCACCTGGACCAGGTATTTGGGCAACCAGAAGACGTAAAACCACCAGATGGGATCGGTCAGGAACTTGCCGACAATAAAGCCCCAGGCCTGCCGATAGCGCAGCAACCGGGCCCACTCGATTTTGGTGTCGGGCTCCTCTTCCTCCTCCGGCTCGCGCAGCTCAATCTTCCTGAGTTCTTCAATCGAAAGCCAGCGGTGCAGCCTGGGCGACTGGTAGAGCACCAGCCACACGACCATGATGCCCAGAGCGAACAGGCCGGTGATGATGAAGGCTGCCTTCCATCCCCAGGCCAGCAGGATGGCGCCCACCATCGGGTAGGCGATGACGTTGCCGATGTTGGTACCGGAATTGAAAATGCCGGTGGCGAGCGCCCGCTCGCGCTTGGGGAACCACTCCGCCACAGCCTTGATGGCGGCAGGAAAGTTGCCCGCTTCGCCGGCGCCCAGCATGAACCGCGCGAAGCCGAAGGAAAGCACGCCCCGCGCGAAAGCGTGGCCGATGGTGGCCAGGCCCCACCACCCCATCGAGATGGCATAACCGACCCGGGTGCCCAGCCAGTCGATGATGCCGCCGGAAATCAGCATGAAGATGGCGTAGGCCCACATGAAAGCGGCGATGATCCATCCGTAATCGACCTCGGTGATGTGGAAGATCTGCTGCAGGTGGGGCGCCAGAATGGCGATCGTGCCGCGGTCAATATAGTTGACCGTGGACCCGCAAAAAAGCAGGCCACAAATCCACCAGCGGAGATAAGGCAGCGTCCGGTGCATCTGTCCGGTGGATGGGGTCGTCGTCGCTGGAGTCTTCTCAACCATAGGGAATCGAAATTACAGAGAACGCCAGGCAGCACCTGTGACTCGTCGCTGCCCAGGCGAAAACGGCTCACGTTTGTACCACGGCGTTCGCTTTCCAAAACTGCGGCTCCACAAATGAACCCATCCGAAAGAGCCGCAGGGAAAGAGAACGGACCCCGCGCTACAAAACATTGGAAGCTGCTGCCCGTGGCGGAACGCATTCTACGCCCGCCTGGTGAGCCTGTCAAAGTAATCCTTGGACAACAGGGCAAGTCGCAGGGTCAAAACCCTGAAGGCTCGCCGCCCGCGGGCTCGGAGATTCCACAATCAATCCCGCGGTGAAGAGTCTGTGTGAAAACTCACGTTGCCCTTGGGCCTGCTACTGATTCTTGACCCAGGCATGCTGCGGATCGTCACTCCAGGCTCCGTAGCGGCGCTCTTCACCGGCCAGCACCCAGGTGTAGTGCAACTGGTAGCCGGGCGCACCCACCACCGGATGGTAGCCTTTGGGCAGCAGTACCGTATCGCCGTCATGGACCACGAAAACGGTCGAAAAGCCCTCGGGGTCATCCGGCTCCGTGTACGTCCAGATAAAACCGTAGCCCTGCGAAGGTTTGATCCGGAAAAAGTAAACCTCCTCAAGCACCGCTTCGTTCGGAGGGTTCTTGCGGTCGTGTTTGTGCGGAGGGTAACTCGACCAGTTGCCCGGCGGGTTCAGAGTTTCACCGGCCAGCAGCCGTTCCGCCTGAGTGTTCTGGTCGAGCGCGGAGTAAACCGTCCGCTGCCAGTTGTCACGGCCCGCGTTGTTAAGAGTCACATCGCTGCCCTGCAGCAGCCGGGGTTCGGTAACGGTCGCGGAGGGCGCGGAAAAGATGCCGATGTCAACCCCGTCCGAAGCGGCCGTGATTTCGAAGCTGGAATGCATAGGAATGTAGAGCATGACCGGCGGGCCGGAAAAGACGTCAGCCCGTCCGCCGACGTTGGTGAAAACCTGCTTGGAGCCCTGGCCGCTCTCGACCGAAACCGAAGACGTGCCCGAAAAGAAGTCCAGCACGTACTCGCGATCGCCTGTCTTGCCGGAGTGTTTCTCTCCGCTCTTCAGTTGCAGGCGGCCGAAGTCCAGAAATCTCATCGTACCGGGCGCAACAATCTGCTGGTACCTTCCGTTGGCCTTGGCTTTGATATGTCGTTCCATTGAATTCCTCCTTTTCAAATCATCAGGAGCGCGTCGGATGGCTTAACGCCCTTCAGCGTATCGCTGCCACGCTTCCGCCACACCCGCCTGCTTGTCGTCGCCATGGTGAATCAACACGCGATAGCGCAAGGTCAGGCTCTTGCCGGACGGGATCGTGTAGCTGCCGTCGAGCTTGGGATTGTTGAAAAACTCGCGCAGGCCGAAGGGATTGACCGCAAACAGACCATAACCTCTCGCCATCCAGGTGGTCGGGTGGCGCAGGTTGTGAGGATTATCAAAAATGGCGATGCCAACCTCTTCGCCATCGACATTTCCGTAATAATCCACCCAGTTCGCCTTCTTCCCCCAAACGTCCTTTTCGCCCACCCCGCCTATCGAGTTGACCATCTTTCCCGAAGGCGCATCCAGCGCGTGGACCACTCGGATCGCAAAGGTCCCTTCCTTGGTATCCGCCAGCTTGAGAGGGCCGTGGTTCGCATGCAGGGTGAAGGCACAGTCGATGATCCGGTCATTCTTGCCGCCCGAAAAAGTGTAAGCCTGGACTTCTTCTCCCATGGCTTCACCATCCGGCTTGACCAGATCAAACGTCGCACGGACCACGCCCGAACGGGGACCGCCCTGCATTTCTTCAATCCTGCGAATGACCGTCCGGCCTTTGGGCAGATCCTCGCTGGGGTAGTAAATGCCATTCACCGTCTGCTGCGCCCGGGTCAGGTTCTTCTCCGCCCAGAAGTCGATTTTATTGATGTCGCCGTGAGCAAAATACATGGCGCGCTGATGGGGATGATCGTGGTCCTCGCCCGGCATGTCGGTGACCATCGGCCAGCCGCGCGTAACGATGGTTCCCTGCGCGCTTCGCAACGGGGAAAGATAGGGCTTGGGGGATTCCGGGCCAAAGTAATACGTGGTGAAAGGACTGCCGCCGATCTCAACGGCAATCTGGCCGCCGGTTCGCATGATCTTCACGGGTTCCTGTCCCCATAGGAACATTCCGCCCAGTAAGATCATTGCAGTGGCGGTTACCAATAACGGCGCAAAGCTCTTCTTTGTCATGGACTCACCCCGGATAACTTTGATAAAGATCGAGTCTGGCGATAACCGGAGGTTCGGTTTTATGCTAAGGCACGCTTAGCCACTTATCGACGACCATTCCTTTTCAGGAAAGTGCGAATTCTAACATCAATGCCGAGGCAGTTCAATTGTGCGCCGCAAGAATAACCGCGATAGCCAAAGAGAATTCTTAAAAAGAACCTGAGGCATTCTTATGACTTCAGGCATTGCGGCACCGCAGATCGTGCCGGCCAGGGCGAGGTCCACATCACCCGGTGCGTAATCATCCGACCATACGCGTACCGGGTCAGGTCCGGTGGTTCTGCCGGGAGCGCCCGCATCAACCGGGACGCCGCAAGGCGGATGGGCTTCAGGGCCTGTGTGACAACTGGCTTTTTTGCGCTGTAGCGGCGCTCTATGAGCACCGAAAGGATTGAAGAATATAAACCGGCGGTCCCTTCGTGCCTCAGGGCAGGCTTCGACCGCCGCTACAATTCAGTTATCACACAGACTCTTCAGGGTATAGCAAGCCCCGGACTCCGGGACGGCAGGGGAACGGGACTCCCACATCGCAATGGCGATGGCCCACGGAGGAAGGATGACTCCGGTGGCAGAGGAGCCGGGTGAGTGTCGAATTGGAGTCTGTTTTCCCTGGGGGCCTTTGGCATCAACAGCCTGCCCGGAAACGTATGGCAAGAGTTTTAATTTCAATCTAGTACACAGATTGACAAGAACTAAAATCCTCTGTTAGGCTCAAGGATGATTAGTAGCTTCTAATGCTCCCGGATGGGGGTGCAGCAGGCGTCTAAAAGCAGGCATGTAAGAGCGCAGGAGAAAAGGCGGAAGGGTTGGGCCTATTGAATCGATGCCTGGATGTTTGCGTAATTGAGGCTGACTCACGGTCGCCGGGGGTCCGCCAGCCTGTGGGTGGAACAATAACGTTTCTCGGAAGAACGAGTTCAGGACCGGACGGCAAGCCGCTTTGGCAAAAATAGAAACTCGCATCGCGGTCATAGCAGCCGCCTCCTGCTGCAAGCAAACTCTGCCTGGCATCGAGAATATCAGGACTTCGTCGATCAGGGCCATCGGAACACTACATCGGACGGGATTGAGATCGCTCGAGTAATAGTGAAGGAGTTGTATGGACGAGAACGGAATTACGCCGGTCAATCAGACTCGTAACATGGAGCGACTCAATGGTCATTACCTGCGTGAGGAGGATATTCTGGATGTATCTCCCGAAGAATCGCCTCGCCTGCTTGACTACTTGAATGTGATCATAAAGCGCCGCTGGGCTGTTTTGACCTGCCTGCTCATCATTTTCACGACCGTGGCCATCGGCACGTTCAAGGAAAGACCCGTTTACGCTGGAAAGGTCATGATCGAAATCAACCCCGAAGAGCCCCAGGTCCTCGCCTTTCAGCAAATCGCTCAGGCAGGTTCCTCCTGGGACATTCAAAGCTACCGCGAGACCCAGTACAAGATCCTGAAAAGCCGCACGCTGGCTGAGCGCGTGGTGCGTGATCTGCGCCTTTACCAATATCCCGAATTTTACCAAAGCCGAAGCTATTTCGGCCTGGTCACCAAGAATCCCGACAAAATACCTTCCGCTTCAGATCCGAACCCACCCGATCCTAACTCGGATGCGTACGGCAACAGCGTGAGTCATTTTATGAGCTCCGTGTCCGTACAGCCCATTGAGCGCAGCAATCTTGTTGAGGTTTCGTTCTTGTCCCGTGACCCGGCGCAAGCGGCGCGCATTGCCAATCAACTGGCCGAGGACTATATCGACCAGAACCTCCAGGTCAAGTGGGATGAAGCCCTGAAAGCTTCCGAATGGCTTTCCGGCCGGCTGGTCGATCTCAAAGCAAAACTGAAGAATTCGGAAGATGCCCTGCAGGCGTACGCAGCGAAAAATTCCATCCTTTTCATCCAGAACGCCGTCAATGCGCAGGCACAGAGTATGGCGAACGCGCGCTTGGAGCAACTGGAGGAAGCGTACACCAAAGCGCAGGCAGACCGGGCACAGAAAGAGGCGCTTTACAGCCTGGTCCGTACCGGCAGGGTGCAGGACCTTCCCGGAGTCCTTTCGAACAAACTCATCCAGGATCTCCAGGAAAAGCTTTCGGATCTGACGCGCCAATATTCTGAGCTAACCGCGACCGTCAAACCCGGGTATCCGAAAGCCCAGGCCCTCAAGAAGCAAATCGACACGCTTCAAGCCAGCCTCAACCATCAAAAAATAGCCCTGACCCAGAACATCACGCAAGAGTACCAGGCCTCCGTTGCGCAGGAAAAGAACCTTAACCAGCTCATCAATCAGCAGGAAAATCTGGTAAATGTGGTCGCTCAAAAATCGATTCAGTACAATTTCCTGAAGCGCCAGGTGGATACCGACCGCTCGCTTTACGATGGTGTGCTCCAACGAATGAAGGAGGCCCAGGTTTCGGCGGGGCTGAAGGCCAGTAATATCATGGTTATCGACCCGGCCCAGGTGCCCAAGGGTCCGGCTAAACCCCGAGTCCTGCTCAACCTGGCCCTTGGCATGATTCTGGGGATGGGGATGGGCGTGGGTCTGGCATTCTTCCAGGAGTATCTGGACAACACGCTGAAAACTTCGGATGAAGTGGAATCGCTGTTGCGGCTGCCTTCGCTGGGCCTGATCCCGGCGATCCATCTGAATGGATCGGCAAAATCATCGGAGCACGCACTCACCACGATGGGGACCGGCACCCAGGTCGCTTATGGGCTTGCGCTCCAGAAGAATCCCATGGTTCTGGAGGCTTTCCGTTCACTGCGAACTTCGATCCTGTTGTCAGCTAATCCGATACCCAAAGTGCTGCTGGTTACCAGCGCCCTTCCTGGCGAAGGCAAGACGACAACAACCGTGAATCTGGGCGCGACCCTTGCCAGCCTTGGCAGCAAGGTTGTGATTGTGGATTGTGATATGCGACGGCCTGCCTGCCACCGGGCTACAGGCGTAAAAAACAGCCCGGGATTTGTTCAATGTCTGACGGGCCGGGTCGACCTTGCAGAGGCCATTTTGCCGGTGGAAAGCGTCCCCAATCTTTCAATCATTCCCTGCGGGCCCATTCCTCCCAACCCGGCGGAGGTTCTGTCGTCTCCCCTGACGCCGGAGTTGCTGCGAAGACTCCGTGATGAATTTGAGTATGTGCTCGTGGATTCACCTCCGTTATTGAGCGTGGCGGACAGCCGGATTCTCGCGACCCTCACTGACGCCGTGGTCCTGGTTACCCGAGCGCATGAAACCCCGTATGAGGCCGTTCGTCGAGCCCGGTCACTGCTCTACGGGGCTGGCGCGCGCATTCTTGGAGTGGCCCTGAACAACGTCAATGTTCACAGGGGAGGTTACGGCGGCAAATACGGTGCCTACCAGCAGTATGGTTATGGGTACGGCGCCGACTACAAGGCTGATGGGCCGGAGGTCTAGAAAGAACTACGAGCCTGACTCCGAAACCATGGGTCACCGCCGGGATTTTGAGCATTTCCCGGCAGGTAAAGCCCTGCCCCAAATGGATGCCGGAAGCGGCTGAGCGCCGCCCTAGCCGTCAGCATCAAAACCGTAGGATCCAGGACCCGACCAAGATGTACCCGCGCAGATTTTTCGCAATCCGTTCTTTCAACTCCCCCTCACCACATTGCTCCGCCGCGCTATACCCTGAGCCATAGGAGCCAAATTCCCAACGGCAGAGAGCTCAGGGACAGACAGAAGGTGAACTCCGCATGAAAACGTAAGTCCACAGTCCTGCCTTGAGGTGACTCGACCCCTGTGATAATCGGAGCGGATAGCTTATAGTGGTTCAGTTGGCGCACAAGAGGAAATCGGAATCCGCATCACCCTAACGACCCAAAGGAGACACATGCGAATTGTTATCACGGGAGGAGCAGGCTTCCTTGGCAGGCATCTCTGCGCGAGAATGCTTTCGCTGGGCCATGAAGTCTATTGTCTGGACAACCTTCTGACCGGGCGGCGACAAAACATCGAGGAGTTTAAGCAAAACCCTGCCTTCCATTTCGTGCTTCAGGACGTGACCAAACCATTTAATTTCAAGGGTCCGGTCGATGCCGTCCTGCACATGGCATGTCCAGCGAGCCCTCCTGACTATCTTCGATTCCCTATCGAGACGCTGGATGTGGGAACCCTTGGCACCCGCAACATGCTGGAGTTGGCCAAGGCGGAGGGAGCCCGCTTTCTGGTTACCAGCACCTCGGAGGTTTACGGCGACCCTCACGTGAACCCGCAACCGGAAACATACTGGGGCAACGTGAATCCCATCGGTCTCCGAAGCGTCTACGATGAGTCCAAGCGGGTTTCGGAGTCGCTGACCATGGCTTACCATCGGCGGCACCGGATCGACACGCGGATCGCAAGAATCTTCAACACCTACGGCCCCTGTATGCGCCCTAACGACGGCCGCGTCGTTTCCAATTTTATCGTCCAGGCCTTGCAGGGCAAAGACCTGACGGTCTACGGTGATGGAAGCCAGACTCGAAGTTTCTGCTATGTCAGCGACCTGATCGAGGGCCTGATCCGCCTGCTGCTGGCGGAGGCTGACTCGAATACGCCGGGGGATGAAGGAAAAGAGTGGGGGATCCATTATCCGGTCAATCTGGGAAATCCCAGAGAAGAGACGATCGCTAACATTGCCCGAATCGTCACCCAAATGACCGGCAGTTCCAGCCCGGTCAGGTTTCATCCCTTGCCGGTTGATGACCCCAAGCTCCGTTGTCCAGACATCTCACGCGCACGCCGCCTGCTTGGCTGGGAGCCGAAGGTCGGTCTGGAAGAGGGACTGGAGTCTACCATCAGTTATTTCAGGGAATGCGGAACAAAACTCCCCTGATGCAATGATCTCATGACAATCAGGTCTACAAAAAAGGGAACGGGTCCTAATCCCCATCGCGGGATTGCATGGAATTCCGTCTACAACCTGATCAGCATTGGATCGCGTCGCGGGTTTATGTCAATTGTGCTGCTCTGTTTCGCAGCCGTGCTCAGCATTCAGGAATACGCATTGATTACGGTCGCTATTTCCCTGGCAGGAGTCGTCACGATCCTGGCCAACTGGGGTTACGTGGCGACCATCACGCGATACGTCTCGGGCACCATCCTTCGGAGCGGTCGATACCAGACCAAGCGGCTTGCAAGACGTCTGATCGCCCGCCAGACGGTGGTAGCGATTGGAACGCTGCTGGTCTTCAGCTTCCTTGCTCCATTCGTGGGACCGCTCTTGCATATTGAGTGGCCGATGTATATCCTAGCCTGCTTCCTTGGCTTATTTGTTTCGCTCACGGAGGCGTTGAACGCCGTATTGTCTGGACTCGAGAAATTCCAAACGCTGGCGGGCATCAACTTTGCGTGGTTTTTGGGAACGGTCCTCGTAGCCCTGGCCCTGTTGGGCATAGGGATTGGATTTAAATCCGCCTCTTTCAGTCTGGCGTTCCTCGTAGTGGCATTTATAACCCTTACCGTGAGCATAGGGTTAGTAAGTTCAAGAGGCCTCTCTGGGGGCGTTGACGATTCAGCCATACCTCTTACACCATGGCGCGAGATCACTGAGTACTGCCGCCACTCAGGATGGTTTAGCATTGTCGGTTCAATTCTCTATTACCGGACAGAGGTTCTGTTCCTCCGCCACTGGAGTACTGCACAGAATGTTGCTGCCTATGCCCTGGGACAAACCCTGGCCAGCGTGCTCTTCATAGCGCTTATTCGCGGCGTGGTGGGAACCTTGCTGCCAAGGTTTTCGAAGCTCCACGCGCTGGGCAGAAAAGAACAACTGGAGTCGCTTTATGTGAGCGTCCAGAGGATGCTTCTATACCTTCTCTTTCCAGCGGCGGTTTTCTGCATTATTGTTGCCCCTGCTCTCATTCCGCTGGCCTTTGGCCTCCAATACCAGCAAAGCGTCATGGTATTTCAGTTGTTTGTTCCAATTTTTGTTCTGACATCCCACTCGGCGGTCGGACAATCGTATCTTTTTGCGATCTCTCGGCAGCGACCGCTTGTTCCCTTATTAACGATTTGCCTGTTCCTTAATCTCCTCTTGGACCTAACCTTGATCCGGCCGTGGGGGATCCTGGGTGCAGTCCTCGGCGTGGGAATTCCACTACTCGTCGCCGGATATGGATCTCTCGCGCTAGCCGGAATGAACAGAGCCATCCTGCCGGGCATCTGGCCTGCGGCTAAGGGAACAGCATGCATGACGGCATATGCTTTAGGCGCGAATTACATCGGGCGGAACTTTTCGTGGGTGTATCTTACAGGCTTCAGTATTGTCATTATGGGTGGATATGTGGTTTTGATGATGCCGGAATTTCGGACCACTTGGGAATCCCTCCGGCGCTTTGAGTTGGTTTTTGCCACGGCGACAAGCGAAGGGACGTAAAATCGTGGGCATCAGGTCACAAAACTCGTAAGGAAGGGCGGGGACATGGCGATATGAGGTAGGGAACATGGATCATCCAGCCATGAACTCAAGGATACGGATAATGTATGATACCGTTCAGGCGCTCTTTCAGAAAGGGGGCCTGTACGGCAAGAGAGTGACCAGAGCCCGGAACCTTAGTACCTTCTGCATGGAGGGAGTCGATGAACTTAAGGGATTATTACAATACCCGCTGGCAACTGACCCAGGATCGGTGAGGTGCCAATTATTCCGACCACGTGAGCCAAGCAAAGATTGAGATAATACTAAGGACGATTGAAAAGGGCAAGCATGTGCTTGATTATGGATGCGGTGACGAACAGCATGCATGCCTGATTCAGAAGCATTGCTCCGCCAACGTTGTGGGCGTGGGAAGATTGGGATGGAGAAGAAGTAGGGGTGCAAGGGGGGAGAGTTGAGGCATCTCGTTCAGCGTGCTCCGGAAATCCAGCGGCGCGCGCTCACACATTCCGTATTTTGAGAATGGAGATCTGTGCAAGGACCTTTAGAACCTCTGTCGTAGGATTCTGCCATTTTGTGGCAGGATATTTTAAGCCAATAGCGTTTGAGCCTGCGTCTATGCGGATTTGGACGACATTTTGAAAGTGTCCAACTTCCCTGTTTGGTTCCGGCTATGCCGGGTTAGGAAGTTAACGTGATTGAACTCCCAGTCTCCATTTTTGTCGGCGCCATCATTGTCCTGATATACCTGCGTTACCGGAACGTTTTTTGTCTCCCCTTTTTCTGGGCAGCGTACTTCCTTTTCCAGTATTTGGGACTTCTGCAACTTCGGGCCAGGTACGGAGGCAACTCCTATGCGTACGCGGCCGTTGCCTTCGGGACCTTCTTCCTCGGCCTGCTTGCAGGCGATTTCCTCGTTCGCTTTAGCTCCGGTTCCACAAGAAGCAAAGATGGAGGCCTGCCGGCCGGCCGCAACCCCCAGGAACCTGCTCCAAAGCCTGGTCGACAACCGCGCGCCACCAGGATTAAGCTGTTGTTTCCAGTGCTGCCTTTGAAGGTCGGCCTCTTCGTGTCGCTTCTTGCTGCGACAATTGTTTCGTTCGTCTTTTTTTCAGTGGAGGGGTTCCCTATCCTATCGAGTTCCCCTGCCCTCGCCTGGGTCGAGTCCACCAGCGGCGTCGTCAATCGGCTCATGACGGTATTTGGGCCGGGTTGTTATGCGACCCTGGCACTGATAGCCTGGGCCGTGCATCGCGAATCAAAATCCCGTGCAGCAAAGGGGATGATGTACCTGGGACTGGGGCTTGCCATCCTCGCCGAGGCGCTGCTTGCCTCCAAGGCTGCCGCGATCATGATTTTTTTCTGGTTCAACATGATGCTCTTCTATCTGAACAAGAAGCGGGAATTGCGGAAATCTTTGCTGCCCCTGCTGATCGTTGTCGTTCCCATATCGTTCGCGATTGTGGCGGTCCGCCTGATGTCATCTCAAGGATACTGGCAGACCGGGAGCGTCTACCAGACTTTCTACGAGCGGGTTACAACCATATCCGCGCAACCCGTGGACTTCATTTTCAAGTACATGAATCGCTTCGGCCCCATGCACGGCGAAGCCATGCATCGTGAAGTAGAGCGCATAGAGGACCAACTGACGGGCCAGCGCAAGACGGCAACCCTTCCCGAGTTCGTGTTCGACGTTATGAGCAGCCAATCCACAAGCATTTCGGGGATGTCCGCGACCTTGACCCTATACGGTTTAGGGTATGCAGAGTGGGGGATCGGGGGGCTGTTGTTATATTCGTTTCTTCAGGGGCTGATATTTGGCTGGATCCATCGGTATCTTTTGCGTCAGGAAACCATGAACCTTGTCACGCTCGTTTTGTGGGGGGGAATCCTGAGTTATGTCACTGCCGCCAGTCTTTTGGGATCGATCCTGATCGGGCTTGAGGGTATTTTGTTGAGTACGGTTCCTCCATTCATCTTGCTTCTCCCCTTTTGTGGTTTTTTCATGTTGCCGTTGGCCCGAAAATATCGCACTTCGGCTGGCAAAAGGGTTTCCAGAGTCCCCCAGGAGTAAACAGAAAACTTGCTCCGCCGTTGTACAAAGAACCCAGTCCACTCAATGGCTGAAACAGGAGAGACGCTATCAATGCATAAGGTTCTTTTCGTCTGCTATGACCTTAAGGATGGAGGAGGTCCACAGGTACTTTCGACAATACTCAGCCACCTGCACCGTGATGTGTTCCACCCCGTCTTAGTAACTTATTCAAACGAACGAATCTACCCGGTCCCTCCGGGAACCACCGAACATATTCTTCAAGTCCAGGGAGGCGGCAATCTGTTCCAAAAACTGGCAGCCAACCTGATAGCGGTGTTCCGCTTGCGGCAGGTGCTTTGCCGGGAGCAGCCTGAGATTGCGGTAGGAATGGGCGGAATGACCAATTGGGGATTGATCTTAGCGGCTAAGCTGGCGGGGAAAAAGATGGCGATCATCATTGGAGAACATGGAGCCGGGGCGCAGAAATACCACAAGGATCGGATGACCGCAAATGTGATAAGTCTCCTCAATAAATTCTTATATCCTTTTGCCGATCGGATTGTCGCAATCTCTGATGGGGTTCGGGAATATCTTGTGCAGGACCTGAAGCTCCCCGGAAGGAAGATCGTTTCCATATCTAATCCTGTCGACATCGAAAGGGTTCAGAGACTTTCCCGTGAGCAGGTTGATCATCCTTGGCTGATTCATAAGGATAAGCCTGTCATCCTTTGCGTTGGCCGGATGGAACCAGTCAAGGGATTGGTACACCTGATCGGGGCATTCGAACGCGTGCTAAGGCAAATCGACGCCCGGCTTATTTTCGTTGGGGAAGGCTCCGAGCAATCGATGATCCGTAACATGATGGAACAGAAAGGCCTGAAGGGAAAGGTGGACTTTGCGGGCTTCCAGAGCAATCCCTATCGGTACATGTCGAAAAGCTCCGTCTTTGCCTTTCCATCCCTGAGCGAAGGATTTGGAATGGTTCTGGTCGAAGCCATGGCCTGCGGTCTTCCCGTCGTGTCAACGGACTGCGTGGCGGGGCCTGCCGAGATTCTTCAGAACGGTGAATGCGGCATTCTGGTCCCTGTAGGAGATGAGGATTCGCTGGCAAAAGGTATTCTGAGCATTCTGACCAACCCTCAGCTTCGCGAACAACTTGTCTCGGCGGCAGCGCTTCGGGTGGCTGATTTCGGGGCTGCGCAGGTGGTCGCTTCCTATGAGCGGCTCTTCCGCGAGGTCTGCAACGATAGCACTGTTGGCGGGGCTGCATAGGGAAACGATTGAACTTGATTGCGTCCTCGGAAACCGGCTATTGTAGGTAGGCTGGGCTAGTATCCCGGCGCTACGAGAGAGTGGCAGCCCTCAAGGAAATGGGACGGGTCCCCAAAGCCAGAACAAAAGGGTCAATCCTACAGCCCGTTCGGAATACCGACTAGGTAGGTAGGAGCGCGGTAGTTTTTAACCCATGCTCGTGTCTGCGACGCTCAGCGAGAATGCGGCCAGGACCAAAATGCCGGAAACCCCAAGCCTGTCTGTACTTACCATTAACCAACACACGGGCTATCTTTATAATTTGTCTAAAATAGGGCATCATTGGCTGGTTCTCAATGAGTGGGCGCATCACAACCGCCCCCTGCCCCCCAATTTCGAGTTGACCGATTGGGCAACCGCCCGCCGGGGGTTCCCCAACTTCGACGCCGTAATCGGCCATGATATCCGGCGCGATTTGGCCAGGTTTCTCCCGTACTGTTTAAGATACGGCAAGCCTTACATTCAGGTCATCCACGGCAGAAGAGGCCGGGGCGGGTTCAGCCGAAGCCGCCTCCGCAGACTTAGCAAGCAGCTATACTCCAGCCTGGCTCTTCGACCTTTGGTCAAATTGGGACTGGTGCGTGTCGTATTCATTTCTCCCTACGCGCGCTCGGACTGGGGGTTAGACGGGACCACGATCAACCAGGGGATAACTCTGGATGAAATGGGCGCCTACGAGGGCACGGAAGCCTCGCTCCTTACCGTCGGCAACATGCTTCACCGGGAGCATTTTGCGTTCGACCACCTGATGCAGATCCGCGCCCAGGTTCCGGTCAGAATCGTTGGAGAGAATTCCCAGGTCCCAGGCTGCCGCCCGTCAAGGGACTGGGACGAACTTCGGTCGCTTTATCGCCGTTACCGGGCCTACCTGAACCTTACGCGTGAACCCGAAGACGGCTATAACCTGGCGGTCCTGGAGGCCATGGCGTCGGGGATGCCGGTGATCTCGCTGAAACATCCTTCCACTCCGATCCGGAACGGTGAAAACGGCTTCCTGGTGGGAGACGTCCCGGAAGCAGTCGAGCGCGCCAAGCAGCTGATGGCGGATCATGAGCTTGCCCGGCGCCTCGGCCAATGTGCTCGCGAAACGATTGAGCGTGAATTCTCCATGAGCGCCTTTCGAGCGCGCTGGAACGGCCTGCTGTTGCAGAGTATAGGGCAGGGTTCGCGGATTAATAAGAACCTGATCCCTGGCGGCCGTACTTGAAATAGATCCAGCGAAGGAAAAGTGAGACTTCTGCTTGGCGTTAGATGTAGCCGCTGGTGATGATGGTCATGAAAAGCGCTCGGCGTGGCAGAACGATAGGAGGACAAATGTATTATGCGACAAAGTCGGGTGAAGGACGATGCCATGATAAAGAGTGATCTTGCCAGTCACAAAGTTGATTGGGAGGACCTGGCTGAACTCGATCCCCTATGGTCGATTTTGACTTGCCCAGAAACGCAACACAACCGATGGGACAAGGATGAGTTTTTTCGAACGGGTGAAGAGGAAATCCAGTCTCTTATGGAGAACGCGGACCACCTTGGTTTTCCGCTGTCGAAAGGGCAGGCGCTCGATTTTGGTTGCGGCGTGGGCAGGCTCACGCGCGCGTTGGCGAAGCGCTTTCAACGGTGCTGCGGGGTGGACATTTCCGAGAGAATGGTTGCAATGGCGCGAGAGCTGAATGCCTCCTTCCCCAATTGCGAGTTTCTTTCAAATGACCGCCCGGATTTGTCAACTTTCCCCTCCGATTCTTTCGATCTCGTGTACACGGCCCGCGTCCTTCAGCATCTGCCAGGCCGGTCCCGCGTCGAGCGCTTAATCCGCGAGCTTTTTCGCGTGGTCCGGCCCGAAGGTCTGTTAGTCTTCCAATTGCCCAGCTATATCGACTTGCGCCGCAGACTACAGCCGCGTCGGAGGCTTTACCAAATATTGAAACGGCTCGGAGGGAACAAGGCGACCCTTTACAAAAAGATGGGACTGTTCCCGATGAGGATGAACTTCATACGGGAGAAGGACGTGATCAGTCTTTTGAATGGCGTTGGGGCGAAGGTCCTGAAGGCTGAGGCGGACTCGCTGGCCGGGCCACTTATCGAGAGCCGCACGTATTACGCGACCAAGCCGGCCAGGTCCGTCTGAGCTGACAATCGAGAGTGCCGGAGGCTAAAATGGCAGAGGCCGGCCCGGAAGCGCCCGGCGCTCTGGCCGGGCAACCTGGCAAAGAGCCCATGCCTTGCGCTTCAGACCCGGCACATACAGGGGACGTGGGATGAGGATCCTGCTGGAGGACGGGTTTTCAATTGAGAAAGGAACGGGGGTTGGCCGGTACACCGAGAACCTTGCGAAAGAACTCGGAAGACATCCGGAGATTGAACTCCTTCCGCAGCCTGCGCGTGGATTTATTTCAAAGATTCGCCCCGCAGGCGCCCGACGTATCGTCTATGCAGCCTGGCTTGAAACGGGGTTTCAAAGCCAAATCAAAAAGCTTGCACCCGATCTGGTCCATTTCACAAATTATCTTGTACCCCACAACCGCAAGTCTAAAGCCAGGTACGCGGTAACAATCCACGATTTGACAGCATGGAAAATGCCGGAGGCCCTTCCGTCTATGTACGGAAGATATATCCGGTCAGCCACCTCCCGGGCCGTGAAGCTTGCAGATCTCATCCTTTGCCCGTCCGACTCAATCAGGAATGAGGTCATCGAGCATTTCAACCTGAAGGAGGAAACGGTTCGGACCGCCTGGAACGCCGATTCTCGCCTCCCTGCGGTCTCCGGCCAGGAGCATGAGGAACTGACCCGTCAACTGCGGATGAGGTTGGGCCTGCGAACGGCCTTTGTCCTTTTCGTCGGGACCATGGAACGCCGGAAAAATATTACCACCCTGGTCGAAGCCTTTGCCCGCGTAGCCAGAGCGTCCGACATGCAGTTAGTCATGGTGGGCAGGCCCGGCTACGGTTTTTCGGAGATTGCGGCTTCGATCGAACGCCAGGCCTGCCGCGATCGATATATCCTGACCGGGTACGTCAGTGACAAAGAGCTGGCCTTGCTCTACCAGCTCGCCAATGTCTTTGCCTATCCTTCCCGCTATGAGGGGTTTGGAATTCCGCTGGTCGAAGCCATGAGCTTCGGACTTCCCATTGTGGCTTCGCGAATTCCCGCCAGCGAGGAAGTCGCAGCGGATGCGGCGCTCTATTATGATGATCCCCTCGATGCGGGCGCCCTGGCCGAAAAGATGATCGAGACTCTGGGCAGCCCCTCGCTGAAGTCCGAATTGGGTTCACGCGGGAGGCGGCGGGCGGAAATGTTCAGATGGGAAAAGGTAGCCCAAATGTACATTGACGCCTATAAGGTTCCTCTGCACGCTTACTGATCCGATGGGGATTCCGGGGAATCGCCCCCATTCATCTCTTTCCCTGGCGACGCGCCGGATGGGTCTTCGCCCACCGGCCGCGGAAGGAATCGCGAAGGATCCATCAAGTTTATCGGCCGCCAGCAGAAGCTATATGCGGAGTCGCTTTCTCGCATCCGCAACAAAAGGCACGAATTGACGAGTGGTGACTCGTATGGTAATCTAAGGGTTTGTATGAGTCATGCTGGAAGTTCCTGTTACTGACCCGCCGTTGCGGCATCACCCTGCTCCTGCTGGCTGTGATTGCGGGAGGGTGGGGTTGTGCTGTTAAACGAACGATCCGTATTACTCCACCTCAACCGCCGGGCCCCCTGAAGCAAGCGACTTTGGGCGAGCTTGTCAAGAAGGTTGATGCATGGAGCCAAGGCATCCAGACGCTGACAGCGACGGTCGAGTTCCAGCCTACGACGGGCTCAGTTTATACAGGAGTGATTCAAGAGTACCAGAACGTCGGCGGTTTTATTCTGCTGAAAAAACCCACCATGATTCGCATTATTGGGCAAGCGCCGGTCGTCAGGACAGAGATTTTTGATATGGTTTCTGACGGCCAGCAGTTCCGGGTTTCCATTCCCCCGCAGGGCAAGTTTATCGTGGGCAGCAACAGCTATCACGGGCCGGCAAAAAAGCCCCTGGAAGATCTCCGGCCGGAGCACATCCTGGATGCCCTGCTCATTCCGCCTGTCAACGAAACGAAAGAGGAATCCTTCAGCGAGGAGTCGCGAACTCCCACCGGCCAATATTATTATGTTCTCAATATTGTCGAACCGGCCGGCGAGAGAGAGTTGAGCCTGAAACGAAAAATCTGGTTTGATCGCACGAATCTGACCATTTCGCGCCTCCAGCTTTATGGGCCAGGAGGCGTTCTTCTCGAAGACGTCGACTATGCTGACTATCGCGACTTCCAGGGAGTCACCTACCCTGCCCAAATCACATTGGACCGGCCTGCGGAAGGCTATAGCCTGTCCATCACGCTTGAGAAGGCGACCTTCAACCAGCCCATTCCACCAGAAAAATTCATCTTGAAGAAACCGCCGGACGCTACCTTGATCGAACTGGGCGGAGCCCAATAGCCGGAGGAACCTCGTGGTCTACAGGATGATCTTCGAGAATATTCTCCACCGGCCGATTCGGACGCTGGTGAGCGTGCTGGCGGTTGCTATCGAGGTCGGGATGGTGATGCTCGTGGTGGGAATGACTCACGGCATGCTGAACGAAAACGCCAAGCGCGTCGAGGGAGTCGGCGCGGACATCATGGTGCAGCCTCCGGAAGCTTCCCTGTTCCTGGCAATGACTCAGGCCCCCATGCCCGTGCAGATTGGCGACCGGCTTGCGCAGATCCCGCACGTCCTGGCCGTGGCGCCTGTGTTATTTCTTTTCAACTCCCACGGGGGGATCGATCTCATCTATGGCATTGATATGCCAAGCTTTAATCGGGTCAGCGGAGGGTTTGTCTATCTCAAAGGCGGCACTTTTGCCCACCCGTATGACATCCTTGTGGATGATTGGTACGCCCGGTCAAAGGATGTGAAGGTGGGTGCAACGCTCAATTTTCTGAACCATGACTTCCACGTCTCTGGCATTGTTGAGCACGGAAAGGGAGCACGGCTTTTTATCCCAATATCAACGGCCCAGGACCTGACCGGCGCGCGCGACAAGGCTTCGATTTTTTATGTGAAATGCACGGACCCAGGCTACACGAACGGCGTCATCAATTCCATCCGGGAACTGCTCCCCAAGCACCAGATCCTTTCGATCAAGGAGTACATGTCCTTGATGACATCAAACAACATTCCCGCGTTGAACGCCTTTATCACGGCCATGATTACGGTGGCCGTGGGCATCGGCTTTATGGTTATTTTCCTGTCCATGTACACCACCATCACCGAAAGAACACGAGAAATTGGGATTTTGAAGTCACTGGGAGCGGGCAAAAGGTATATCATAGGAGTGATTCTGCGGGAAGCCGGCCTGCTCAGCCTTTTGGGCATCCTGGTGGGTTATGGGGGGACGTGGCTCGCCAGAAGAGTCATTCTGGTTACGTTCCCCACCTTGACCGTTGAACTGACAATCCACTGGGCTCTGTGGGCCGGTCTGTTGGCGATCGGAGGGTCTCTGCTGGGCGCCTTCTATCCCGCCATACGCGCCGCCCGGCTTGACCCGGTGGACTCACTTGCATACGAATAAGGGGAATTCTGGATCTCGATGGGCTCAATCTTCCTGGCAACAACTGAGGACGAAGCAAAGGTAACAGACCGAATTGGCTGTATGGAACCGATTATCGCAACTGAGAACCTGAGAAAAGTTTATCGGGTCGGGAAAGTCGAAGTCCCGGCACTGCGGGGAGTCAACTTTGTTGTCCAGGAAGGGGAATTCGTCGCGGTCGTGGGGCCTTCCGGGTGCGGCAAGTCAACCTTGCTGCACGTTCTCGGAGGATTGACCCGGCCCACCGACGGACTGGTGCTGGTGGACGGGAACGACTTCACGTGCATGAACGACGCAGAACGCACGAAGTTTCGCCGCCACAAAATTGGTTTTGTGTTCCAGAGGTACAACCTTCTGCCGACCCTGACCGCGAGGCACAATATCATCATCGCTCAACACATTCAGGGTGACGGATTCAACCCTCATCGGTTTGATTCGGTAGCGGAGATGCTGGGCATCAAGGACAAGCTGAATCGTAAACCTTACGCGCTGTCCGGCGGCGAGCAGCAGCGGGTGGCCATCGCGCGCGCAGTGATCTGCGAACCGAAGCTTCTGCTTGCTGACGAGCCTACCGGCAATCTGGACAGTGAAAACTCTCAGATTGTGCTGAACATGATGCGAATCTTAAACCGGGACTTTCGTCAGACGATCGTGATGATTACTCACAATCCGGAAGCGGCTTCCGTTGCCGACAGGATTGTGCGAATGCGTGACGGGCGGATTGTTTCTGATTGATTCCGCTTGTTTTACCTTTATATTGCTTACTGTACAGGTGTATGGCGCCAAGTACCGAGTTCCGCGAACCAACCCTTTCGCGCCCCCGGGATCGGGCCGCGGATCGCAGGAATTCCACGCTCTGGTCCAAGACCAAGCTGGTCATGAGGCGGGCGGTTTTCTGGTCCTACGAGCGCGGAAGCTGGCAGTATGACATCATCTGTGTAATGATCCTGGCCTTCATTTTTCTCACGCCGACCCGTTGGTTCCATGATCGCCCTAGTCTTCAGTTGAGTGACTTGCGGCATGTCCAGGGGATCATCGAAGTAAGTCACACGGATCAGATATGGATTTATCAGCTGGATGCGAGGCTTGTGGACTCCCTCGGGGCGGTCCCGCCTCGCGAGGCCGTTCATCAATTGCTCCTTCAGCGCGTTAAGCCCCCTTTTGTCGTAGAATCCGTTAAGCCAATTCTCGGAACGGGGGATGTGATCCTTGGCTACACCGTTGAGGTAAAACGCTGACGAAACAACCCTTGACGGCAGAGGATAATCGAATTTTCAGGGACATATGGGCATGATCCAGCATGGGTTCAGATCGAGGAGCGTTGCCCTGGTCGCGGCCGTTTTTCTACTGGGAGCGATTCCTTTGCCCGGTATGACAACGAGCAAAAAGGAGCGCTTGGATCTCGCTCAGATTCTCTCTCACATGAACGAGAGCGCAAAGCACCTCAAAACGCTTTCGGCAAACATTGACTACACCAAAGTGACCGTTCTGGTGAATGACTTCTCCACCGAATCCGGAAAAATGTATTTCCGGAATGCCAAGTCTCCGGATATCTTGATTGACTTTAAGACGCCCGCGCCCAAGGTCATCCTGTTTAAGAAGGATAAGGCCGAAATCTACCAGCCTAAGATCAATCAGGTTCAGGAATATGATCTCAGCAAGCATTCCTCCCTCGTGCAACAGTTTCTGCTGCTGGGATTCGGGACCGACTCCAAAGAGATTGAGAAGGCCTATGCAATAAAGTACCTGGCGGAGGTGCAACTGGGTGGAGACACGACCGCACTTCTGGAATTGACTCCCCACGGCGGAAGTCTCACTGCGCAACTTTCGAAAGTTCAGCTTTGGATCAGCGAAGAATCCTGGCTGCCCGTGCAGCAGAAGTTCTTTGAGGCGGGTGGCGATTACTCGATAGCCCGCTACAGTTCCGTCAAGGTCAATCGCAATCTGCCCTCATCGACTTTTCAAATCCATGCCGCAACGGGAGCAAGGCGCGTCAAGATGTAGCAGCCTGCCGCAAAGAGTTTCCGGGCGGGACGGGCGCTCCTCACTTTCCAGGCAGACCCATCCCCGCCAGTTCGGACTCGGATTCTACGGTTCGACCGGCTCTTTCCACATTTGAGGATGAAATAATTGCAGTTTTACTTCCTGTTATCGTATATCTATAATTTAAATGGGGATAGTAATGCATATCGAGGTTCGGGAATCCCACAAGGTCTGCGCGACAGGGTCCAACGGGAACCCAGGAACCGGCAGCAGCGTTGTTTCCAGGTAGGGCGCTGACATTTGATCGTTATGAACAAAGTTGTCCTGAAGCGGAAGGCCCGATTTATTTACACGCGGTTGCGTGAGCTGCGAATGATCTCCAAAGCGCTGCTTTCCTCACGCCATCCTGTCCTTGCGCACATTATTCCCATCCGCCGATGTAATCTCTCCTGCACTTATTGCAACGAGTACGACAACTTTTCCAAACCGCTGCCGCTTGAAGACATGTTCCGCAGGCTTGACCGGCTGGCGGACCTGGGAACCAGCATCATCACCATCAGCGGCGGCGAGCCGCTGCTCCACCCGCAGCTTGAAGAGATCATCCGGCACATTCGGGTTCGTGGCATGCTTGCGGGCATGATCACGAACGGCTATCTCCTCACCCGGGCCCGCATCGAATCCTTGAACGATGCTGGACTCGAACATCTTCAAATCAGCATTGATAACGTCAAGCCGGACGATGTTTCTAAAAAAAGCCTGAAGGTGCTCGACCAAAAGTTAAAACTCCTGGCCCAGCACGCGGTTTTTCAGGTCAATATCAATTCGGTTCTGGGCAGCGCCGTGCGCTATCCTGAAGACGCGCTGACCGTTGCCCACCGCGCGCTCGAACTGGGCTTCACCTCGACGGTGGGCATCCTGCATGACCATGAGGGGCAGTTCCGCCCGCTCAATGCGCAGCAACAGGGACTTTTCCAAACCATCATGAGCCTGGGCAAACGCTCGTATTCGCGGTTTAACCGCTTTCAGGAGGACGTGGCCCGCGGGAAGCCGCGCGAGTGGCGTTGCCGGGCCGGAAGCCGCTACCTCTACGTCTGCGAAGACGGTCTGGTTCACTACTGCTCGCAGCAGCGGGGTTATCCGGGCATCCCTTTGGAGAAATACACGCGGCAGCATCTTCGCCACGAGTATGGCACCCTCAAGTCCTGCGCGCCGGGCTGCACCGTGACCTGTGTGCAACACATCGCCCTGCTCGACAACTGGCGCGATCCTCAAACCCAACCTGCTTTTGAGCACCCCATCGAGCCCGTCGCCGAACTGCAGCCCACCATCCGGGAAAATTAATGGGGATTGCAAAAGTGAGTGACAACAAATGTTGTAGCGGCGGTCTGCGACCGCCGGTTTTTCGGCGCTCACAGAGAGCCGCTACAGAAGATGAATATCACTCTCTTTTGTAATCATCAGTAAGCTCGATCCCGCCAAAGTCTGGACGTTTTGCGGAACTTTATCCCAGCTTCATTTTCCACTCAATCTGTGCCAGAACACCGCCCAGCACCCGCACATCGTGGCTGTTCAGGCCAAGATCGAATACCAGCCGGCGCAGCTTCAGAAGTTGTGCGGACCTTCCCTTGGGCTTGAAATAACCGGAGTGGTCCAGAACCGCTGCCGCCCGGTCGATCAGGTGGTCAAGCGACTGCACATTGGCCGGCGGCGAAGAGTGCGCGCGCGCCAGGGCCGCGGCGCGGGGAAACCCTGCGGCACGGGCCAGCTGATAGCAGCAGACGGCCACCGATTGCCCAAGGTTCATCGAGGGGCAACCCTCCGTGGTGGGGATTCGAACGAGCTGGTGGCAATAGCTCAGATGGTCGTTCAACAAGCCTGTCTTTTCAGAACCAAACAACACGGCGGCGCGTGTCCGGGATGGGAGTTTCCGAGGCGTCGAAGTCAGTTCGGTGAGAGGAACAGGATCTCGATCAAGGTTCCTTCGTGAGCCGGTTGTCGTGCCGACGACGAAAGAGCAATCGCCTAGGGCTTCCGGAAGATGCTCGACGGCGCGCGCGGACTTGAGGACGGCGCCGGCGCCGACCGCCGAGCGCGCTTCCCGCCAGACAGGATCAAACGGCGCCACCACCACCAGGTCGTCAAAACCAAAGTTGGCCATGGCGCGGGCCGCGGCGCCAATGTTGAGCGGATTACGCGGCCGTACCAGCACGATTCGCCAGCTCACTCCGGATCTTTTCATGGACAAGATTCTACCAGCAGCACGGCCCATCCCAACGGACCAACCTATTTTTTGGGCGCGGGGCTGGAAGATGGAGGAGAAGCGTTCGGTGTCGGAATCGACTTGCCGGAATCAATCGCCTGAACGGCCTTGATGACGGAAGTCGACCGGAACTGCTTGTAATCCGTGTAGCGGATGACCTCTCGGATGTGGACAGGCCCTTGAGGGAAATACAGGGTATCATCCGCCAGCGTGAAAGTGGGAAACCAGAACTTTCCGTCGATCTGCTGCCGCCAGGTCTTAAACCGCGGGAAAAGGTTCTCCCCGTGCCGGGTTGTTATTTCCGGGACCTGCCGGCCTTCGGTTTTAACGATTTGCAGATCGCGGTCGTCGACCCAGATGACACCCTGGAAATACTGGTGATGCTTCTTGATTTCTTTTGGCCGGACTGAGAAAACATAGGCCGTAATGTAATCCACCTTCACGTGGCCGAGATATTTAATGTCATACTCGGGAAGGTCGTCGATCGTGAGCACGAACGGCTGGATACTGCGCATGGCATCCAGATCCTGCTCGGTGATGCTGACCTCGGTGAGAGAACCCGGAGGCGCATAGGTCACCTTTTCGATGCGCTTGCCCTGGTTGTCAAAAAGAATGTCCCAATCCTGCTCCCAGAAGCCATTGACCTTGTTATCCGCATCCAGCGTTTCCACTTTGTTGATTTGATGATAGGTGTAATTGTCCCTCGCCTCTTTGAAAACCTTCTCCTTGGTCGCAAAGGCCTGGATAATCTTCTGGATCTCCGCGGGACTCGGATTGCTTAAGTCGGCAGCGGCCACCGTTTTTGCCGGCTTCGATCCTGAAGACAAGGCTGGCGGCCCATCATTGTCCGACGCATGAACGGAACCGCTGGCAAGGCCGGCCATCACCTGGCTGACCTTCTGATTGACCGCAGCAGACCCCGAATTCCCCCCTTGAGCAGTGGACGCCGGCGGATGGGATATGTTGGAGACTTGCGGCGCAGAACCAGGCAGTATGGGGCTTATGCCCGAATCAGAGCTTGATGCGCCGCTGGAGGCCGCGGTCGCGGGATGGGGACGCTGTGCCTGTGACGCGCTCTGCCGATTGCTCTTGATGATCGCGTCAATCAACGGCTGAGTAGCTCCCTCCTTGTGGAACTGCTGAATAAGGTCCGGGGTTAACTGGAAGTCCACGCCCCGCTCCTCAACCATCGCAATCATCTTGGACTGGGAAGCCCCTCCAATCAGGAGAAGCGTAACGTCGTCTTTGCTCAGTGGCTGTGCGCCCCATAAGGGCAGCACGAAAAGGCCAACCAGTATCGATAAAACTACTACTGACTTGAAAGAGGATTTCACCTGATGGGCATCCTTGTCGTGCATGCGTTACGCCGGTCCCGAGCCGATTCCCTTATGTCTTCTAATGTAGAGGGCGATTCCAGGCAAAAAGTTGCTCGAACGCTCCATCGAATCTGCGTCGGAACTCCCTCGACACCCTTGGACCAGCTCTCCCCACTTTTATGGCTCGCCTCAGCCTTTCCTTCTCGATCTCGTCCCTTTGACTCATTATACATGACGGGCTGTTGCCTTCGCTCAGCCGCAGTTATGGCTAGGCAAGGTAAGGTCGTGGCCTTTGGAAGCGGCTGGATGGCATTTCAAGTTATTGAAAGCGCTTTATATACCAGGTTTCTCACCTCAGGATTCTAGGAAACGGCAAGGGAAAACGAAAATAGCTGAATTGAAAAAAAGGACTTAGAGCGCGCGATACTTCGTGTGAGCATAGGACGACAATCACCATTCAAAATTCCTAAACCCTACACATACGAACGGGGCGAAACCGTCAACCTGAACAGTTTTGGTCTTTCTCAAAATTTACAGCAAGATGATTACAGCGAACCAGGATTTTGAAAAGCAATCAGGAGGACTGCGGGTGAACACCGGCGGACAACGCAGATTGCGCGCCAGTAATTGCAAAGTCAGCGACAGCAGGCCGACCTCGCACTGAGCGTGAGGGAAACAACCTGTCCCGCAACCGTAGCTGCGGGACTTCGATCAGCCAAGACATTCCAGCGCCGACCGCGATGGAGGCCAATGTACCTTCAAGGAAGAAGAAAAGCCCCTGCCGACCCCTGAATAGGACAAAACCAACCGGAATGTGCCATAAATAGATCGAGTAGGAGTAGCGACCGATCCACGCCAAAGCACGCGCCGCCCAGCGTTTGGAGAATGGCCGTTCAACTGCCCACACGACAAGGCAGCTAAACCCCACGTACAGACTTGAGAATCCAAATGTGTTCATCAGCGGCGTGTCGAGTTGAAACATGAAGGCAGGGACTAAGCATAGAAATGCTGGAACCCACAGCGGCTTGCGGGCTGCCTGATCAAACAATACTGGCTGAAAATGCCTGTAGTAGCCCAGTGTCACGCCAGCGAAGAGGGAATCCACTCTCAAATGGGTCTCCTCATGAATAGATTCCAAGGGGACACCCCAGTGAACAGCAAGGATCCTGAGAGCCAGGCAGGCCACCCCCAAAAAGGCGAACATCCAGGGAATGGCGCCGAACGGATTCTGTTTATGACGCGACCTCTTGACCATCACAATCAGAGAGAGTGGCAGCATCCAGTAAAAGTGCTCCTCCACTGCCAGCGACCAGGTGTGCCCCCAAAAATGCGGAAAGTAGTTCTGCACAAAAAAAACCTCTGCAAGCATAGTTCCGGGCACATGCCCGAGGGAAATCAGGCATTCGAGAGCAGAGAAGCACATAAGAGCATAGAACGCAGGGTAAAGTTTGAAGCCGCGGCGAATCAAAAATCGCACTACATCGATGTTTTCAAACCGTTTATACTCGCTGAAAAGCAGCCCCGAAATAAGGAAGCCGCTGAGGACGAAAAATAGATCAACCCCCACCCAGCCAACCCTGTCCCAACCCATGACGTAGCCGTAGTGGTATCCCAGCACCAGCAAAATCGCGACGCCGCGAAGGATGTCAAGCGGTTGATTACGTGATGGGGACATGCCGGAAACTCGCCTCAACACATGGATCCTTGGGGTGCAGCTCGGTCGGTGGCCCTCCACTCTCTTACCTCGGCCAGGGACGTTGCACGAGAGAGCGCACTTCCGATGCGCGAATGTTATTCGTCCAGGTCAGCCATCGCTCAAGAACCAAGGTGATTTCCTCTCCTCCTGCGTTATTTAGGTTCTCCGCAGCCATCACGGCTTTAAGCGACCAAATCATACTACTGCATGAAAGAGCTTTGAACCATCCGAAAGGTGTGTAACTTTAGCGCGATATCTGGATTGCAGGTTCGTGTTAAGGCTTATCGACGTGCGATCCCGGATGGTCTAATCGTCGCTGATCGTACCGTTTCATATGGCGGGCCCGCTGGCGGGGGCGCTTGGAACAATTCCTCACCATTGGCTTGTCTGGAGCCTCAAATATGCTACACTAGCGGCTCGCGAGGGCAACGAGATTCCGTTCAGGCCGGGCCGAATTCGGACGGGAAATCCGGAAAGGCGCCATGCGCCTCCTCGCGGCGGATTTTGTCATCTGCTCAAGACCAGGAAACTTATCTGTCAGACCGAGGTGCGATATGGTGAAACACTTAATATTCTGCTGTGCCATTCTTGGACTTATCACGATGCCCGGAAACGCTCAGCGTAACGGCTGGAAGCAGCTTTTCAACGGCAAGAATCTTGACGGCTGGGAACATGTAGGCCCGGGCGGCGACAAGGTCGTTGACGGGATGATTGAAACCTACGGCGGCATGGGACTGCTGTGGTACACCGGTCAGAAGTTCGGCAACTACCAGATCCGGGTTGTTTATAAAATGCGGGACAAGAACGATAATTCCGGGGTCTTCATCCGGATTCCCATCAAGCCTCGCGAGGCGTGGATGCCCGTCTACTACGGTTACGAAGTGCAGATCGACAACGATCCCGGCAACGAATCAAAAGAGTATCATTCCACCGGGTGTATCTACTCGATCTCGAAAGCGCTGGCCTACCCGGGCAAAGGATCGGGCCAGTGGAACACCATGATCATCACTCTTGACGGTCCGCATACGCTTGTTTCCGTGAACGGCGTCAAAGTCACGGATTATACCGAAGGCCAGCCGGCGCCGCCCCGCAAGTTCAACTTTGAACCCTATCGCGGTCCCCGGCCCAACGAAGGCTATATCGGGCTTCAAAACCACAGCAATAACGACATCGTATTCTTTAAGGAAGTTGCCGTACGCCCGTTGAAGTAGGCAACAACTTCAGGAGGCTGAGATGAAGGACAAGTTCACGAGAAGGCGTTTCTTGCAGTCTGCGGGAGCAGCAGCTTACGTCGGGGCTGGACTGGGATTGCCGTCTCAGGCGCACGCGGCCGCCCGAGGTGGCGATACCGAAAATCCAAAGTCCATGGCCAGGCTGTTTCCAGGCTGCTGCGCGTATTCCTTCGGGAGAAAGCTGAAAACCGGCCAGATGACGATGCAGGATTTTATCCGCGAAGCCGTTAAGATGGGCTCGGTTGGAGCGGATATGACGGTTTACTGGTTCCAATCCACAGACCCCGCTTACCTTGATGCTCTCCGGCATCTGGCTTTCAAGAATGGTGTGCCGTTTTCAGGCGCCGCCTGTCACTCAAGCATGGTCCAAGCCGATGCCGCCAAGCGGCGCCAGACTCTGGCTGATATCAAAAAGTGGGTGGACGTTACGGACCGCCTGGGGGCATCCCATTTGCGCGTTTTTGGAGGCAAGCTTCCACCCGGAGCAACGGTGAAACAGGGAACCGATTGGGTGGTTGAAACTATGAAGCCCGCCTGCGACTATGCGGGCAAAAAAGGCATCACGCTCGGCATCGAAGACCATGCCGGCGTTACCCAACGCGCCGAAGTTTGTCTCGAAATTATGCATCGGGTGAATTCCCCTTACGCCGGGATCAACCTCGATATCACGCATTTTATTCCAACGGCCACCGAGGACGCCTACGCTCAAATCAAAGCCTGCATTCCCTATGCTACCCACACTCACATTCGCGACCACTTTGACCACGGCGGCGCACCCATTGACATGGATCGCGTTTGGCGAATGTTCCGCGACGGCAACTACAAGGGTTACATGTCCGCCGAGTACGAGGGGAAAGAAGATCCCCTGACGGGCGTCCCCAAGCTGATGGACAAAATCCAGGCGCTCTGCCGGAAATATTCCACTTCATACGCGTAGCACGGGCCGCTGCTGGCGCCCCATGTCGGAAAGCTTCTGCATTGCAGGGGACTGCCCGCCCGCCGACCCAAGCACGGCCCCTGCTCGCGCCTGGTGTGGCCTTCAGATTGGTCACGCGGGTCAGCAATGCTGGCCGATGCCCAACTGCTCCAGGCCTTGTTGCAGTTCTTTCAAGTAACTGAGCTGGGCGGCATCGACCAACTGTTCGAACGCCTTGCGGTGTACGATTCGGATCCGGAGAATGATTTCCGGACGATTTCCACGCCGCGGCGAGTAGTGGATGCCCTGGTCATAGGGCTCAAATTGATGGGTGAAATCCCCGTTCCCGCGCTCGAAAACATCCTCCGCAATCTGGACCAGCGCCTGGTAAACTTCCCTGCATTTCTCGCAGCCAGGGGCGGGATGTTCCACGTCGCCCTCAGGCGTCCCGGAAAGATCAAGTTCAAATCCAATCTGGCGTTTCTCGTGCTTGATAAACAGGTATTCGGGCCAGACGTCCCAGCACACCTGAAAACGCCTGATCAGTTCGCTCGTATTCGGTGATGGCTGAGCGGCGGATGGCATGATTTCACCCGTTTTCCCGGAACACGGCTTCCTTTGCGGGACTTTCATCCCTCTTGTTATTTAGCCCCTTCCTTCCACGGCTGGAAGTGACCTGCATCACAAGATCGCGTTCCGAAGCTTGCGGGCCTGCGCGTCCCCGCAAATCCGTACTGCACTTCGCGGGCACGCACGAATGCGAGCGAACCGCTTCCACCCGCCGCTGAACGCATCGCCCGCATTCTTGTCTTTCAGAAGCTATAATATCGGGTGGGATACCTCATCCGAACGATTGCCCTGACGGGTGATTGAAAACATTGGGCAGCTTGGCTATATTCATTCAGGAGGGTAACGATGCCTATTTTTGAATACCAGTGCCGAAACTGCGGGTCCAAATTCGAGAAAATTTCATACAAACCCAATGCCGAGATCCTGTGCAAGAATTGCTCAAGCCCGCAGGTTGAAAAGCTGTTGTCCGTGTTTGCCGTCGCTGGAGCTTCTCATAATGGACTGTCGAACGAGCCCGGGCCCTGTCCCTGCGGAGCACCCCGCCGCGGAATGTGCGGTGAATAACGAAGAGATGGGGAATGGCAGAACCCTCCGATCTTCACTTCCCACGTGCGCTTGCGATATTCTTGAAAAGACCCCAAGGAGGCTTCGAAGCTTCTGCTGGCTGGTTTTATCCGTGGGGACCCATTTCTCCATCGTAACGGACCCGACAGCCTGTTCCGAAATCGGCCCTATGGCCTCGTTCTTCAATGATGTCCTGACATGCTCCGCACCGCCTCAAGTCGGCGGAACGCAACTGTGAGGTTCGATGCCAGGCGCCGAGATAAGACTTCTCAAAAAACATGAAGAGTTCAGGAAGTGTGAAAGCGTCCAGGAATCTATCTGGGGAGGATTGAGCGTCTCTGCCGAGTCCATGCTGGTGACCCAAACGTTCGGCGGGGCGGTGCTCGGAGCGTTTGTTGAAGACAGACTCGTCGGTTTTATTTACGCTCTTCTGGCCCGCCGCAGAGGTCGGATCATTCACTGGTCACACATGATGGGAATATTGCCTCGGTTTCGCGGCCAGGGTCTTGGACTCCGTCTGAAACTCGCTCACCGTGACATCGCTCTTCGCCAGGGAATCCGATCAATCTGCTGGACATACGATCCTCTCCAAAGTCGAAACGCCAGCCTGAACCTGGCCAAGCTGGGCGCCCAAGTGGAAGAATACGTTGTGGATTACTACGGGCATTTTCCCAGCATTATCGAGCGCGGGCTTCCCAGCGACCGGTTTATTGTGAACTGGCGGATTGCGTCAAAGAGCGTCAAGCGGTGCCTCGCAGCCCGGAAACCCATGAGGGAAATCCCTGTCGCGCCCAGCGTTAACGTGACCGGGAACAATCGTCGCGGATTCCTTGTGAACCGGACCATCGATTTCAATCATCGCGAGCCGCACTTGTTGGTTGAGATTCCCCTCAGCACGGACCCCATGCGGGCAGAGGCCCTGACGCTCGCGAAACGCTGGCGTCTTCAAACACGCAACATTTTTCAGCATTATCTTTCGAAGGGCTACGTCGTGGACAACTTCTTCACCGAAGACCGGGATCCCGCAAAGTCGCGCGGCTTCTATCTCCTGCGCCGGAGCAGGAGTTGAGACATTAATAGTCGCCGGCCGAACTCGATCCCGGAGGAAAGGTCGTCACCCCCGTGCGGTCCTTGAATCCGGCCTCCCATCCAAAATAGAATAAGAGGCTCGTGCTGGAAACGCTAACAGGGACGGAGTGAAAAAGGTCTGCCTTGCATCATAATTTCGTCGTGCGCAACCGCCGCATCGTGCTGACCGGCGGCCCGAACTGGACGATTGACCCGGAAGGGCGAAATGATGATTACCTGTTGATCCTCACGGATCCGGAACTTACTCCGGCTGATCAGCAGGAATTCAACCGACTCCGGCCCGCTGTATCCGTCGGTTGTGCAGACTGAAACAGAACTCAGGAATTCCATCGCGGGCCAAAGAGGAAACCATGCCATCTCCCAACGCTGCAGGAAACAAAGAAGTCCAGGGATACCAACTCTACGTGATGCGACACGGGATTGCCGTTGCGCGCGGCGACCCCAATTTCCCTGACGACGCCAGGAGGCCTCTGACCCCCGAAGGTAAAAAGAAATTGAGGGGCATTGCAAAAGGCTTGTTGCGTCTTGGGCTATGCGTGGACTCGATTATCAGCAGCCCGCTGGTTCGAGCCGCAGAAACGGCTGCGATCGTGGCTGAAGTTCTTGGCCCCGGCATTCCGGTCGAGTTTTCGGATCACCTGCGGCCGGGTGGATCGTGGCAGGCGTTGGTGACCTCTCTGGGCAAACAGGCGGTCCACCACAGCGTTCTGGTCGTCGGGCATGAGCCCGGCCTGAGCAATGGCGTGGCGAGAATGATCGGTGACGCTCGGGCCAGTTTTCAGTTCAAGAAAGGAGGATGTTGCCGGATCGATTTTGCAACCTTTCCGCCCCATCCTCCCGGAAAGCTTATCTGGTGGCTCACGCCCCGGGTGATGCGAAAAATCGGTTAACCGAGTATGCTCCGCCCGGAATCTTTCACGTCACTTCGGTTGCCTGCGCCAGACCGCTCGCGGCCGCGCCTCACTTTTCAAGCATGCTGGTATTCGGCGTTTCCGGCAAACGCGGCATGGTGATATGAGGAAACTCGCCCGTCAAGCTGTCAAGAAACGCAACGATATCCTGGACCTGATTGCCGCTCAGCGTTTTGTTCAACTGCGCCTTTGCCATCACCCTGACCGCTTCATCCAGGTTCCTCACTGATCCATTATGGAAGTAGGGTGCTGTGACTTCCACGTTCCGGAGCGACGGCACGACAAACATGTGCTGATCCGCGTCCTGGTGGGTCACTTGATAGCGGCCAAGGTCGGCCGTCAGGTTGTATTGCTTCGCATACGCAATATCAGTATTCAAAGGGAACTTCATGTAGAAACCTGTTCCCATCGGCTGGTCAGGTCCGTTAAACATCGGGCCGCTGTGGCAACTTGTGCACCCCTCCGACTCCACCAGCTTGAGCCCGCGTTGGGCCGCAGGACTCAGGGCAGTCTTGTCGCCTTCCATATAGCGGTCATAAGGGCTGCCGGGAGTGATCAGCGTTCGCTCAAAGCTGGCGATGGCTTCAGCGATGTGGTCAAAGGTAACAGGCTGGCTGCCGCCGAACGCCTCTGCAAACGCCTGGCGATACCCCGGAATGGCCCCGATGCGTTCCACAATAGCCTCTCCACTGGGCATTCCCATTTCGATGGGATTGGTCGGGGGACCCTTGGCCTGTTCTTCAAGGCTCGCCGCTCGTCCATCCCAGAACTGCGCCGAGCGGAACGCCGCATTGAAAACCGTAGGAGCATTGCGGTCGCCAAGTTTCCCATGCGCTCCGGCGGAAACCGGACGATTATCCGTTCCGTTGGACATCAAGTTGTGGCAGGAATTACAGGAAATTGTGCCCGTGATTGAAACCCGCGGGTCAAAGTAAAGCTTTTTCCCCAGTTCAACCTTTGCCGCAGTCTGGGGATTGTCGTTGGGTACAGGAACATGAGACGGCATCTGCGCCCACAACAGGGGCGTGGATGCAATGAGGGTCCAGCAGACCAGCACAAGAATGCTCCATCGAGAGACATTGACCATGTTTAGAACCTCCAGCAAAATTCAATCCTTGCTCGGACCATCAGGCTCCGCCTCTCAGCACGCTGATTGACGAGGCGCCGATGGGACCCGTAAGGACGTTGAAAATAAAAGTCCCTTTAATGGGAGGTTCTTAAAATTACCTACGGCTGTGCACCTCCTGGATGGGTTTCAGCGGACTTGGCAGGCTTTTCTCCTTGCATGGTACGCATGAAATTAACCAGATCCCACACTTGATTATCTTTCAGTCTTTTCTCCTCTGCAGGCATGGATGGCGAACCCTTGTCGACGATGGCAAACAGATCTCCATCCGTGCGTTTGGCCAGCGTGTCCGGCTTGGTGAAATCAGGCGGGCTGACGTGCATCACCGCGGCGAGGTCACCTTTGCCGTCTCCGGTTTTCCCGTGGCACATCGCGCATTGGGTAGCGTACAGCTTCTTCCCTTTCTCCACCGAGTCCTCAGTAAACTTCGTCGGATTCTTACGGGCCTTTTCCTCCGGCGTAATAACGAACCCGTGCGGTACCACCGGCGCGGCGGGTGCTTCCGCTGAAGGCGATGTCGTCTGTGTTTGTTGATTGCCTTGCTGGGGCTGCTTTTCCTGCCCCCATGAAACTCCGGGAATCAGGAGAAAGAGACCCATGACTAAAGCATAAAAAGTACGCATGACCGGCCACCTCCCTTTCAAGTTCCTCTTCGTCACTACGTGTCTTGGGCCTAAAGTCTCACTCCGTAAACAAACCAGGAACTGCGGCGCTCCCGATAAGCTTCATTCTCCGTTCGTCATCCCCATGCGCCAAGGCCCGAAAGATTGAAGCCTGTACGAACCGAGCACGCGCATATAGTTGGCGCGCTCAAAGGCCGCCGGATTCGGCACCGATCGCAAGGCCAGGCTGCCTTGCATCTGCCGGATGGATTCATACTCGTGCTCTTCCATCCAGCGGATCAGGTCTCCGCGCACCTGCTCCAGGTAGCCGATCCCGTTCCGCAGCAGCGCGGAAGTCATCATCGCCACCCGCGCGCCCGCCATCATGGACTTGAGCACGTCCTCCGCCGTATGCACGCCTCCGGTAATCGCCAGGTCCGACCCGACATGGCCGTAAAGAATGGCGACCCAGTGCAATCTCAGCAGCAGTTCCTGAGAGGTGCTCAAGGTTACTGTGGGCACAACTTCCAGGTTTTCAATGTCAAAATCCGGCTGGTAGAACCGGTTAAAGAGAACCAGTGCATCCGCTCCGGCCTGGTCAAGCTGGCGGGCAAAATCAGCCATGGCGCTGAAGTAAGGTCCCAGCTTGACGGCAACCGGGATGCGAATCGTACTCTTGACCTGAGCGACCAGATCACAATACGTCTTTTCGATTTCGGAGCCGGACACGTTGGGGTCCGTCGGCAGAAAATAAATATTGAGTTCGAGCGCCGATGCGCCGGCCTCTTCGATTCTCCGCGCATGCTTCACCCAGCCACCCGGAGAAGTGGCGTTCAGACTGGCAATCACCGGGATGCTGACGGCTTCCGCCGCCCGTCGAACATGTTCCAGATAGCCTTCCGGGCCGCGGTTGTACCTCGTCATATCCGGTGCGCTGCTCGACGCCCCGAAGTCCGGGACCTGCTTGTACTGCGTAACTTCCGGCAGGTAGGTCAGAGACTCTGCGAAGCTTTCGGTGCCCGCTGAGAGGCTCCGATTCAGCTCCTCGCTTTCCCTGATAATCTGCTCTTCGAACAGCGAGTGCAGGACCACCGCTCCGGCTCCGGCGTCTTCCATCCGGCGGAGGTTGTCAATCTCCTCCGACAAGGGCGAGGCGGAAGCGACGAGCGGGCATTTCAGTTGGCACCCCAGGTACGTTGTGGCAAGATCGGTCATTTTTTCACTTCCTTGGCAATTTCGGCGGCTGGCGATGCCGCCAATTTCTCATACAGCTCCCAGCGCGCCCGCACATCCTCCTCGGCAAGCTTCAAGGCCTGTCTCGCGACCTCCGGCCGGGACTTGACGAGCATCGTGTAACGGGCTTCGTTATACACGTACTTCTCCAGCGGAATCGAGGGTGGCCGGGAATCCAGGTGGAGAGGATTCTTCCCTTCTTTGACCAATGCCGGGTTGTAGCGGAAAAGCGGCCAGTAACCGGACAGCACCGCAGCCTTCTGCTGTTCCAGGCCAAAAGCCAGATCGTAGCCGTGAGCAATGCAGTGGCTGTAAGCGATGATCAGCGAAGGCCCCTCATACGCCTCGGCCTCCAGGAAGGCCTTGACCGTTTGAGTATCATTCCCGCCCATAGCCACGTTCGCCACATAAACGTTGCCGTAAGTCATGGCCATCATCGCCAGGTCTTTCTTGCGGGTCTCCTTGCCGCCGGCGGCAAATTTGGCGACGGCTGCGCGCGGGGTCGCTTTGGACATCTGGCCGCCGGTATTCGAGTAAACCTCGGTATCCATCACCAGGACATTGACGTTCTTGCCGGACGCCAGCACGTGATCGAGACCGCCGTAGCCGATGTCGTAAGCCCAGCCGTCTCCGCCCAGTATCCACACGTCCTTCTTGACCAGAAAGTCCGAAACGATCATCAGGTCGCGCGCCTCAAGCGTGTCGAGTCCGCCGAGTTTCTCCTTAAGGGTTCGCACCCGCTCGCGCTGTTTCCGGATATCGTCCTCTGTCACCTGGTCGGCGGAGAGAATCTGGGCAGCCAGTTCTTCGCCCAGTTGTCCGGCAAGGCGTCCCACCAGGAGCCGGGCATAATCGGCCTGCTTGTCCGCCGCCAGGCGCATGCCGAGCCCGAACTCGGCGTTGTCTTCGA
>Ga0307374_10000823_pt1 | contig 58304 bp, 52 predicted proteins | sample OX3MG_FD_202532 | JGI IMG/M metagenome (GOLD analysis project Ga0307374, IMG submission 202532) | Soil microbial communities from Risofladan, Vaasa, Finland - OX-3 | ecosystem: Environmental > Terrestrial > Soil > Coastal area > Acid sulfate soil | place: Finland: Risofladan, Vaasa | collected... | reverse complement strand
CCGATCCGCGTGCGCATCCTCGGCGAGGACCTCGTCGCCTTCAGAGACTCCTCCGGCGAGGTCGGCCTCGTCGCCGCCTACTGCGCGCACCGCCTCGCGCCCCTCTTCTACGGGAGAAACGAAGAGTGCGGGCTGCGCTGCGTCTACCACGGCTGGAAGTTCGACACCCAGGGCAACTGCGTCGACATGCCCTCCGAGCCGCCGTACTCCAAGTTCCGGCTGCGCGTCTCGATCAAGGCCTACCCGACCTACGAGGCCGGCAAGGTCGTGTGGACCTACATGGGCCCGACGCGCGAGATGCCCGCTCCCCCCGACTACGAGTGGTTCCACTGCCCGGGTGACTACCTCCGGGTCTCCAAGTCGGGCGAGCACTGCAACTGGCTGCAGGCGACCGAGGGCGGGATCGATACCGCCCACTCCTCGTTCCTGCACAACAACGACCTCACCGCGCCGGGGCTGCGCCAGCGCGACCCGCACCCGACGCTCGAGGTCGACGACCAGCCGTGGGGCTTCACCTACGGGAGCCTGCGCAACATCTCCGACGACCAGACCTTCGTGCGCGTCTATCAGTTCTTCATGCCCGCACAGAGCCACCTCGGCGGGATGATCAACGGCGGGACGGGTGCCCCCTCCAGCCACCCGCAGATCGGTGGCCACGTCTGGGTCCCGATCGACGACGAGAACACCTGGGTCTACAACCGGAGCTACCACCTGAACGAGGGCGACCCCTACGACCCGGTGGAGTGGCCGGACACCGGCGAGCGTCCCGGCGAGGGTTACAAGCGGATTCCCGGCACGTACTGGCTGATCCGCAACAAGTCGAACGACTACATGATCGACCGGCAGATGCAGCGGGTGAAGAACTTCAGCGGCATCGAGGGCGTGAACACCCAGGACTTCGCTCTGCAGTCCGCCCTCGGCGGCGGCTACATCGTCGACCGCTCCCAGGAGGCCCTCGGCTCCTCCGACAACGCCATCCAGGCGGCGCGGCGGCTCCTCCTCGAGGCGATCGACGACGTCGAGGCCGGACGCTCGCCGCGCGGCAGCGACCCCGCGAGCCACAACGTGCAGCACGCGGCGGAGGCGATCATCCCCCGCGGCGCGCCGTGGCGGGACCTCACCAAGGACCTCGTCCTCTCGAACTGGGTCTGAGCACGCCGCCCGCTCGCGCGGGCCGAGAACGTGGAACGGGGGGCGCCGCTGGCGCCCCCCGTTCCCTTGGTCCCGCTCCCCCGTGAGCGAGGTCTCGTTCGGGTGCCTCAGGCTTCGGCCCAGGCGAATGCCGCGCCGACCGGTGAGGCGTAGATCGGGATGTAGTCGACGATCACCGAGGGCCGCCCCTCGACGGCCGCCGCGGCCGCGATCCAGTTGCAGCTCTCGCGCGTCCCTCCCTGGGGGCCGCCCGGTGTCGGCAGGCCGGTGACGCCCCGCCGCACGGTGGTCGAGTCCTGGCTCGGGTCGTCGTCCGCGACCTGGTAGGCGTCGAAGTGCGCCGCCCAGGCCTTGATGTCGCCGGACTCGAGGTAGCCGAGGCCGACGCGGTCGAACTCCTCGTCGAGGTGGGAGCCCTTCTGCCCCGGCGTGTGCCAGAGGCCGCCCGAGCCGACGATCACGACGCGCAGGTCCTCGGGGTAGGCGTCGATCACCTCGCGGACGGCCTTGCCGATCTCGTAGCAGCGCATCGCCGTCAGCTGCGGCGCGTAGTACGCGTTCAGCAGCACCGGGACCGTCGGGATGTCGTAGTTCGTGAGCGACTCGAGGGGGCGCATGATCGCGTGGCACATCCCCTTCTCGGGCTTGGGGACCTCCATCATGAACGCCGGGTCAAAGCCGCGGTCGAGGAGGCCGGTGAGCAGCGAGGTGCCGAGGGCGACGTGGCCGGGGACGCGCTTCTGCTCGGGCGGCGTGCCGCCGCCGCCCATGAACATCGCGTCGCCCGAGGAGACCCGCCCGGAGAACTCGGCGCCGACGTAGACGGCGATCGCCGGGTGGTTGTTGAAGTCGAAGATCTCCTCCTGGTCGTCGCCGAACAGAATGATCACGTCGGGGCGCAGCTCGGCGAGCTTGTCGCGCAGTACCGAGAAGCCCTCCTGCACGCGCGCCGCCTTCGCGTGGTTCACCTCGTCCGAGTCGACGGGGACGTCGTCACGGTAGGGAGGTCGGTTCGACTTCACGACGTCCCAGCGCTCCACCGGCATGTAGCAGAAGGGCGAGTGCGCGGTGTTGATGACTCCGACGAGCTGTGCCACTGGGGCCTCCTCCGGCGACGCAGGCCGCCTCATCTCCAAGGCAGCGGCGTGACCGCCGTCACCCCCCGGGCCCGAGCGGGTATTCCTCGAGCCCCACAGATTTACTCCGTGTACGGATCAATGTACTCCCGCCGGGCACCAACTGTCAACGGCGCGATCACTCCTCCGCGCCGCCGGCCTCGCCTTCTGCGCCGTCCATCGCCTCGATGAGGGCGACGAACTTGGTGAGCAGCCGCAGGAACTCGACGCGCTCGGTCTCGTCGAGCGTGCCGAGCAGGGCCTCGTTCATCTCGCGGCCCCGCGCCATCAGCGCGACCAGCAGGGAGCGCCCCTCCGGGCTCAGCCGCAACAGGTTCCGTCGCTGGTCCTCGGGGTCCCGCCGGCGCTCGAGATAGCCGCGGCGCACCATGCGGTCGACCACGTCGGCGACCGTCGAGCGGTCGAGCGAGGCCGAGCGGCCGATCGTCCGCTGGTCCGCCTCGTCGGTCTCGGCGAGCGCGAAGAGCACCGCGAACTGCGGCGAGGTCACCTCCTCGGAGACGAGCTTGCCCCAGAGGCGGTTGTGGACCTGCTGCGCGCGGCGGACCAGCCGGCCGACGTGGGGAAGTGGTGGGCTCATCGTCCTCTGCGCCCCGCCCGACCGGCGGCCTCCCGCGGAGTGCGCAGGGACACTACCCGGGAGCGACCGCGGGGGCGCTCCCGACGCGGCGCCGGCTCACGGCTTCGCGCAGGCGCGCGGGTCGAAGGGCGGGATCGAGGTGGTCGCCTTAGTCGGGGCCGCGAGCGGCGAGAGGGTCGCCGCGGCCGCCGTCGCCTGCAGCACCGTGCTGGCCGAGGCGGTGTGCACCGGGGTGTCGACCGAGACGTCCGAGCCGACGGCGACGGCCACGTCGCTCCCCGTGATCTTCGGGTCGCTCGCGAGCACGACCGCGCCGGTGAGACTGCGCAGCACCCGCTGCGCCTCGGCGAGGTGTCCGGGACGATAGCGGACGGTCGTCTCGGCGATGGGGCCGACGGAGGGGACCGCGCTCCCGGCGCTCACCTTGTAGCCGAGCGAGGTGAGGCCGGCGGCGACGGTCGTGGCGGCGGCAGGCGAGTTGTCCGCGTCGACCACCGAGACGGTGATCCTCGAGGAAATGAGCGAGGCGCTGGCGGGGGTGCCGCCCATGAACTGGTCGATCGCCTGCTGGTCCTGCGGCTCGGTCGGGAAGACGACGTCCCCGTAGTTGAAGCCCTTGTAGATGTAGCTCTGGGTGTCCTCGACCACCGGCAGGGTGAACTGTGCGGCCCTGCTCGCGCTCGAGTGGTAGGTGAGGGCGAGGTGCAGCATCTCGCCGGTGCTGAAGCCGGAGTCGACCGTGAGGTTGGGGGCGATCGCACCGAGCAGCTGGCTGTCGGTGACCGGGTTGCCGACCCCGCGCGCGGCCAGCTCCTGGCCGAGGACCTTCAAGAAGATGTGGTCGCGCTCGATGCGGCCGATGTCCCCCGACGGGTCGTAGCCGCGCCAGGTGCGGGTCTTCGGGTCGTAGTGGTAGTAGACGTGGCGGGCGCGCACGAGGGCGAGCGCCTCCGCCCCGCTGATGTGCAGGCAGCCGCTGCGGCTGATGTAGAGGCCCGAGTCGTTGTCCTTGAGCGAGGTCGGGAAGTACATCGTGATCCCGTGCAGGACGTCCACGATGTTCGTGAAGGTCTGGAAGTTCAGCACCACGAAGTGGTTGATCGGGATCCCGAAGTCCTCCTCGATCGCCTGGATGAGCTGGTTGGGGCCGTTGTACAAGGCGGCGTCGATGCGGTTGGAGAGGTCACCGGCGCGGGCGTCGGGGACGAAGGTGTCGCGCGGGATCGACAGCAGCGTCGGCGCCCGTCCGGGCACGAGGCGGAGGATCATCACCACGTCGCTGTTGTTGCCGTTCACCCCGGCCGCGCACTCCTTCACCCAGGCCTCGAAGTTCTTCGCCGGCTTCACGAGGCAGCGGTCGGTCGAGCCGACGAGCAGGATGTTCTCGACGTTGCCCTTCGAGGCCTGGACGTGGATGTTGCTCAGGTGCCCGACGCGGTGGAGCTGCAGGTCGAGGTAGATCCCGCTGCCGGCGACGACGGCGACGACGAGGAGCACGAGGCCGATCCCGCCGCGCACGAGGCGGCGGCGCCGCTTGCTGCGCTGGGCCTTCGTCACCCGGCGCCGCGCGCGGAAGGCGCCGAGGCGGGACTGCGGAGCAGCACCCTCGGTGACGGGCGGGCCGGTCGTCGTGGCGGGCTCGCCCGCCTGCGGGCCGGGGCCCCCGATGTCGCTCACGCGCCCGAGATCCCTCGCCCGGCCCGCGGGCCCGCGCAGGCCTTGCACCTCGTCGCCAGCACGGTCGGCGACGGTAGTGGCTGGGTCCGCGGGAATCCGGGCGCCTCGTCGTCGCAGAAGCCGGCTGCTGCCGCACCGTTTAGATTCACTCCGAGGAGAGGAGGCCCACGTGGCCGCACGGGATCTTGAGGGCAAGGTGATGTTCGTCACCGGCGCCGGTCGCGGCATCGGCCGCGGCATCGCCGAGGTCGCCGCCGAATCGGGGATGGACGTCGCGATCAACGCCCTCACCCCGCGCTACGTCGAGGAACTCGCCCGCCACCTCGGCAAAGAGACGGGGCGCAAGGTGCTCCCGATCATCGGCGACGTCACCACCACCGGCGGCGCCGGTGCCGCGGTCAGCGCCGTCCTCGAGCAGTTCGGCAGGCTCGACGTCCTCGTCAACAACCTCGGCGACGCGATCGGCAAGCCCCTCGTCACCCTCCCCGACGGCACCGAGGGGATGACCGACGAGGAGGTGCAGCGCGTCATCGACCTCAACCTCTCCGCCTCGATCTACTGCACGCGCGCCGCGGGCCCCCACCTGCTCGGCCGACGCTCCGGCAAGGTCGTGAACATCTCCTCCTTCGCTGCGCTGCGCGGCGGTGCCAACCGCGTCATCTACTCCACCGGCAAGGCCGCGCTCACGGGCTTCACGCGCTCCCTCGCCCTCGAGTGGGCCCCTTACAACGTGCAGGTGAACGCCGTCGCGCCGGGCTCGTTCCCGGACCCGATCACCTCCGGCGACCGCTACGAGCAGAACCGCGCCCGCATCGCCGGGGAGGTCCCGGCCGGCCGCGCCGGCGAGGTGCGCGAGGTCGGCCACCTCGTCGTCTACCTGGCGAGCGAGGCCGCGGACTACCTCACCGGCCAGACGATCCACATCGACGGGGGTTCGACCCTCTGAGCGACCGTCCCGGCCTCCCCGCCGCCTCGCCCGAGGCCATCACGCCCGATCCCCCCTCGCCCGGTCCCACCGGCGTTTCCCTCGGGGCGCCCACGCTCCCCGACGACCACGACCAGGAGTAGCCATGGCCGCCAGGTACTACGTCACGACCTCCGCGCTCGGCGTCGAGCGCACGTCCGAAGGCGACGTCGAGTGGGCGCTTCCCGACGCCGGCGCACCGCTCGCCGCGGAGACGACCTTCGGTGAGCGCCTCGTGCTGCGTTCCGCCGACGCCCTGCTCGACGTCCTCGAGGAGGCCGTCTACGTCGCCGAGCCGCTCGGAGAGGCGGTCGAGGAGCTCCCCGGCAGCCTCGTCGTCACCTCGGCCCGCCTCCTCCAGCAGACCGGTTGGGCGCCGCGCAGCGCCGCCGAGTTCGCCCTCGACTGTGCCGGGCACGTCCTCGGTGAGGCCGGGGACCTCGAGCTCCCGACGGGCTTCACGCTCGCGGCCGCGATCGAGGACGCGCGCAACTACCTCTCTCGCTCCTCGGGCGACACCGGACGGATCGGGCGGCTGGCGAGGCTCGCCGCGGCGCGGCGGCTGCGCAAGGAGGGCGAGCGCATCGGTGACCTCGCCCTCGCCGCGCTGCAGGCGGACCTCGCGGAGGAGCTGGACGCGACGAGCGACCGGGCCTGGACCCTTCTCACCGCGACTGGCGATGCCGTGCTCGCGGCGGTGGAGACCCTCCGCTACCTCGCCTCCCCCGGCTACATCGCGGCACGCGAGGAGAACGCCGAGCACGCGGAGGCGGCGGAGCCGGGGATCGAGCCGACCCTCCTGCAGACGCCCTTCGGGCCGGTGATGCTCGGCGCCGAACACCAGTCGCCCTACCTCTCGGCCGGAGCGCTCGCCCGCGACGCCGCCTTCCGCGCCCGCGAGGCCGCCGGCGAGGCGTCCTCCGCCGAGCGCGAGTGGCAGGTCGGGCGCCTCGAGCAGGCGCTCGGCGCCTGAGCGACCCTCAGCCGCGGCGGGCGAAGCTCGCGAGGACGATGCTCGGCCGCGCCACGAAGGGGTTGGCGACGGCGCCGCTCGGGTGCCAGCCGTGCCGCTCCGCGAGGCGCACCGCCGCCGAGACCGGCGCGGGCACGACCAGCCACTCGGCGTAGGGGTAGCTGTACTCGGTGCCGCCCCCCTCGCTCGGGTCGACGAGGCGCCACGAGCTGAGCTCGAGGGTGCGGACGTAGTCGGTGGAGCCGACGTTCTCCTGGGCGATGCGGACCGTCCCGTCCCCGGTGCGGCGGTCGACCGAGGCGCCGATCACCACCGCCACGTGACCGTCCCCGGAGAACGAGGAGGAGTAGGAGAAGCTGAGGACGTCGCCGGTCCTCGGCGCGTTCCCGACCGCGGCGCGCGAGCCGTCACGGACGAGCCGGGTCGCGGGGTAGGCGGCGTGGTAGTTCTCGGCGACCTGCGCGCCGTTGGCCTTCACCGCCCCGAGGCCGTCGACGACGGCGAGGTAGCGGTCGGCGAGCTCGACGCACTGGAAGCCCGGCGTCGCGTTGTAGTAAGTGCCGCGTTCCCCGAAGGGCCCGGGGATGTTCACGTAGCCGCCGACGCCGCCGTAGGCGGGCCCGGGGCCGCAGATCGGGATCGCCGGGCTCGAGTCCAACCAGCCGGCGAAGGTGCCGCCGTTGGCGGTGCAGTAGCGCGGCGAGGTGGGCAGCACGACCGACGCCGACGCGGCGCCCGCCGACCACATCGGGAAGAGGAAGGAAGCGGCCGCAGGGACGGCCACCGCAACGGCGAGTCGACTCCAATGGCGAGCGGGTACGCGCGACATGGCCCCCAATTTCTGTTTGGCATCCCGCGAGCGCCGTTGCTCCAGCAGGAATGGCGGATGACCGGGGAGATGGTACGGAGGCACCCCTTGCCAAGGCAAGGGGGAGCACCGGCGGAGCTCGCCCGCGGGCCTGCCGGCGGCGGCGCGGCCCACAGCTCCACCGGTCGCACCTCCGCCGTCCGCGCACCACTCTCCGTGGTGGATCCCGCTACGCAGGCGGGTGGAACCCCGCGCGTGCGCCACATCAGCAACTTCTGCAACAAGGCGCGCGCCATCCGCAACGCGCGGTTGCGCGCCCTCCCCCGAGCGCCGCCGGCGCCGCGAAAAAAATCTCCTCAGAGGCCGGAAATCGCCGCTTTCACGAGGGCGAGCGGGTGCCCGCGCGCGTGCTAGGCACAGCGGATGGCGCGAACGAACGACAAGGGCATCACCCCCCAGAGCGAGGATTTCTCCGCCTGGTACAACGAGCTCGTGCTCCGCGCGGAGCTCGCCGACCGCGGGCCGGTGCGGGGGACGATGGTCATCCGACCCTACGGCTACCGCATCTGGGAGCTCCTCCAGGGCGAGCTGGACCAGCGCATCAAGGCGACCGGCCACGAGAACGCCTACTTCCCGATCTTCATCCCCGAGGGGCACCTGAAGCGCGAGGCCCAGCACGTCGAGGGCTTCGCCCCCGAGCTCGCCGTCGTGACCCACGCCGGCGGCCACAAGCTCGAGGAGCCGCTCGTCGTGCGGCCGACCTCTGAGACGGTGATCGGCGAGATGTTCGCCCGCTGGATCAGCTCCTACCGCGACCTCCCGGTGCTCATGAACCAGTGGGCGAACGTCGTCCGCTGGGAGCTCCGGCCGCGGTTGTTCCTCCGGACCACCGAGTTCCTCTGGCAGGAGGGGCACACCGCGCACGCCACCGCGGAGGAGGCGGTCGCCGAGATGATGACCGCCGCGGGCTTCTACCGCGAGGTCGCCGAGGAGCTCGCGGCGATGCCGGTGATCGTCGGTGACAAGCCCGAGAGCGAGCGCTTCGCCGGCGCCGACCGGACGGTCTCGCTCGAGGCGATGATGCGCGACGGGCGGGCGCTGCAGGCTGGGACCTCGCACTACCTCGGGACGAACTTCTCGCGCGCCTTCGACATCACCTTCGCCACCGCCGAGGGCGGCCTCGCGCACTGCTTCACGACCTCGTGGGGGATGAGCACCCGCATGATCGGCGGCATCGTGATGGCGCACGGCGACGACCGCGGCCTCATCCTCCCGCCGCGCCTCGCCCCCCACCAGGTGGTCATCGTGCCGATCGGCCGCGACGACGACCTCGCCGCGGTGCTCGACGCAGCGCGCGCCCTCGCCTGGGAGCTGCGCCAGGTGGGGGTGCGGGCCCACATCGACGACCGCCCGCAGCTCTCCCCGGGCTTCAAGTTCAACGAGTGGGAGCTGCGCGGGGCGCCGCTGCGCGTCGAGCTCGGCCCCCGCGACCTCGCCGCCGGCCAGGTCACTGTGGCCGACCGCCTCACCGGCGAGAAGGACGCGCTCGCGATCGGCTCGGCGGCGGGCGCCCTCCTCGAGCGCCTCGAGGACTTCCAGCGCGAGCTGTTCGCCCGCGCGCTCGCCTTCCGCGCCGAGCACACCGCCGACGCCGACACCTTCGAGGAGCTCGTCGCGCAGGTGGCGGAGGGCTTCGCCCTCGCCCGCCACTGCGGCCAGCCGGACTGCGAGGCGCGCATCAAGGAGGCGACGTCGGCGACCCCGCGCTGCATCCCCCTCGACGGTCCCGACGACGAGGGCGACTGCGTCGCCTGTGACCGCGCCGCCGCCTACGGCCGGCGGGTCGTCTTCGCTCGCGCCTACTGACGGGCGCGCCCGTCGCCTCCGGGGGGCCCGACCGAGCGGGCCCGCCGCCGCTCAGCGCCTCAGAGCGCCTCGGCGATCTGGATCGCGTTCAGCGCGGCGCCCTTTCGGAGGTTGTCCCCGCAGACGAACAGCGCGAGGCCGTGCGCGACCGTCTCGTCGGCGCGGATGCGGCCGACGATCGAGGCGTCGCGGCCGGCCGCCTGCAAGGGGGTCGGCATCTCGGAGAGCTCGACACCGGGGGCGCGCTCGAGGAGGGCCGTCGCCCGCTCCGGGCTGAGCGGCCCGGCGAAGCGGACGTGCAGCGCGAGCGAGTGGCCGGTGAAGACGGGGACCCGCACGCAGATGCAGTCGACGGGGAGCGCGGGGAGGCCGAGGATCTTGCGGCTCTCGTTCCGCCACTTCTGTTCCTCGTCGGTCTCCCCCGTGCCGTCGCCGACGAGGCTGCCAGCGAGGGGCAGGACGTTGAAGGCGATCGGCGCGGGAAAGGCCTTCGGCGCCGGGAACTCGAGGGCCTCCCCGTCGAAGGTGAGGCGGGAGGCGCCCGCCGCCGTCGCCTGCAGCTGGGTGTCGAGCTCGGCGACGCCGGCGAGGCCGGCGCCCGAGACGGCCTGGTAGGTGGCGACGTGCACGCCGGCGAGCGTCGCCTCGTCGTGCAGCGGCTTCAGCACCGGCATCGCGACCATCGTCGTGCAGTTCGGGTTGGCGACGATCCCCTTCGGGATCGCCGCGAGCAGCGCACCGTTCACCTCGGGGACGACGAGCGGAACCTCGGGGTCCATGCGCCACGCCGAGGAGTTGTCGATGACGACGGCGCCAGCGGCCGCGACCCTCGGCGCGAGCTCGAGCGAGGCGGCCTTCCCGCAGGAGAAGAGGGCCACGTCGAGCCCCGAGTACTGCGCCGCGCTCGCGTCCTCGACGGCGAGCTCCTCGCCCTTGAACTCGAGGCGCCTGCCGACCGAACGGGCCGAGGCGAAGAGGCGGAGTGAGTCGACCGGGAAGTCGCGCTCCTCGAGGATGCTGCGCATGACACCACCGACCTGGCCGGTGGCTCCGAAGATGCCGACGTGCATCTTCCGAGGGTAGCGGAGGCGCGGCGGGGCGCTCCCCCGCTCAGGCCGCTCCGAGCTGGAAGGCGTCGTGCAGCACCTGCACGGCGCGGTCCGCGGCGGACGCCTCGACGATGCAGGAGATGCGGATCGGCGAGGTGGAGATCATCAAGATGTTGATCTCCGCGGCGGCGAGGGACTCGAACATCTGCGCGGTCACCCCGGGATGGGTCTTCATCCCCGCGCCGACCACGCTCACCTGGGCGACGTTCTCGTCGACGAGCACCTCGCCAGCGCCGAGCTCGGGAGCGAGCTTCCTCGTCACCCCGGTCGCCGCGGCGAGCTCGTTGCGGGGGATGGTGAAGGAGATGTCGGTCGTCCCGTCGTGCGAGGTGTTCTGCACGATCATGTCGACGTTCACCATCTCTTCGGCGAGACCGCGAAAGAGCGCGGCGGCCACCCCCGGCCGGTCCGTGACGCCGGTGACGGTGAGCTTCACCTCCGAGGTGTCGCTCGTCACAGCGGAGACGATCGGCTGTTCCATGTCGGGGTCCTCCTCGGTCACCCACGTACCCGGCTCCCAGGTGAAGCTGGAACGGACGTGGAGCGGCACGTGATGGTTGCGGGCGAACTCGACGGAGCGCAGCGCGAGCACGCGCCCCCCCGTGCCGGCGATCTCCAGCATCTCCTCGAAGGAGATACGGGCGAGGCGGCGGGCGTCGGGGACGATGCGGGGGTCCGAGCTGAAGACCCCCGAGACGTCGGTGTAGATCTCGCAGCGGTCGGCGCCGAGGGCGGCGGCGAGGGCCACGGCCGTGGTGTCCGAGCCACCGCGGCCGAGCGTGGTCACGTCGAGCGCCTCGGAGACCCCCTGGAAGCCGGCGACCACCGGCACGACCCCCTTGGCGAGCGCCTCGCGAAGGCGCGTCGGGCGGATCTCCAAGATGCGCGCCTTGGTGTGGGTGGTGTCGGTGATGATCCCCGCCTGGCTGCCGGTGTAGGAGGCCGAGGCCACGCCGAGCTCGGCGAGCGCCATGCAGACGAGGGACATCGAGATCCGCTCGCCGGCGGTGAGCAGCATGTCGAGCTCCCGCCCGGGCTGCACCTGGCTGACGTCGTCGGCGAGACGGAGGAGGTCGTCGGTGGTCTTGCCCATCGCGGAGACGACGACCACCACCTGGTCGCCAGTGCGCAGCGTGCGCGCGACGTGGTCGGCGACGGCGCGGATCCGCTCCGCGTCCGCGACCGAGGTGCCACCGAACTTCTGGACAGCGAGCGCCACGGCGCCAACGTACCTGGCAGGACCGGCTACCTTCGCGTCCCGTGCCGAGCGAGAAGCGGGCGCGCCAACGGGCGCTTCGGAATCAGAAGAACGCGGTCGTGGAACGGCGACGTCGCCAACGACGCGTGCTGCGCCGCGGCGGGACCTTCGCCGTCGTCGCCGGCGTCGTCATCGCCCTCGTCTTCCTCCTCTCACAGCACTCGCCGCCGAAGAAGGCGGCGACGAGCACGACGACCACCACCACCACGGCGACGACGATCGCCCCGACCTCGACGACGACCGCCGTCGCGGCGGTCGCGCCCACCTGCCCCCCGGCGGCGGGGAGCAGCAAGCGGGTCACCGCCTTCACCAAGGCGCCCGCGCTCTGCATCTCGCCGACGGCGGTCTTCGACGCCACCGTGAAGACCGACCTCGGCAGCTTCGTGATCACGATGCAGGCCGCGAAGTCGCTGCTCGCGGTGAACAACTTCGTCTTCCTCTCCCGCTACCGCTTCTACGACTCGACGATCTTCCACCGGGTGATCCCCGGCTTCGTCGTGCAAGGTGGCGACCCGACCGGCACCGGTACCGGCGGCCCCGGCTACCAGTTCACGGGCAACACGCCGCCCGCAAAGTGCCAGCCGAACTGCTACCCGCTCGGCTCGGTGGCGCTCGCCAACAGCTCCTCCAGCCCGAAGACCGACGGCAGCCAGTTCTTCGTCACCGTCGGCGCCTCGGGGGTGCAGCTGCCGCCGGAGTACACGCTGCTCGGCCAGGTGACGAGCGGCATGGCGGTCGTGGACAAGATCGCGAAGGACGGCACCTCGGGCGGCACGCCGACGGTGACCCACCGGATCGTCTCGGTGACGGTCCGCCAGCTCTCCTAGGAACGACCCCGCCGGGCGCCCGGCGCGACCCGAAAGGCAAGGTGCAGCGATGGCCCCCGAATGCCCCCCGGCTGACGGCTCCGCCCCGAAGACCCAGCAGTTCGACGGCCCGCCGCCGATGTGCATCGACCCGGCGAAGCGCTACACCGCGGTGATGCAGACCTCCAAGGGCTCGATCACCTTCGCCCTCGACGCGGCGACGGCGCCGCAGACGGTGAACAGCTTCGTCTTCCTCTCCCGGTACCACTACTACGACGGCGTCGTCTTCCACCGCATCATCCCGGGCTTCGTCGTGCAGGGCGGCGACCCGACGGGGCGCGGCACCGGCGGCCCCGGCTACCGCTTCGACGACGAGCTCCCCAAGGCGGGCCGCTACGAGATCGGCTCGCTCGCGATGGCCAACGCCGGGCCGAACACCAACGGCAGCCAGTTCTTCATCATCTGCGGGCCCTCGGGGGCCCAGCTGCCGCCCGCCTACGCGCTCTTCGGCAAGGCGGTGAACGGCCTCGACGTGATCGCCGCCCTCGAGGCCGCGGGCACCGCCTCGGGCAAGCCGAGCGAGCAGGTGCTCATCGAGTCGGTGACGATCTCCGAGGACGACTGAGACCGCCGCACCCCGAACCCCGAGCACCCCCGGCAGCCACAACCCCGCGGCACCCACGATCCGCGGCACCCCGGGCGACGCGGCGCCGGCAGCTACTCGACGGGCTTGCCCGCCAGGCTCTCGAGGCCGCTCGGGACGCCGTCGACGTAGATCTCGATGCTCGCCCCGCTGCTCCGCCAGGAGCCGTCCGGCTCGCGCACGACGGCGCTCCCGCCGCCGAGGGCGGCGAGCGCGCAGCCCGCGGGGGCCAAGGACAGCGTGCGGCGGAGCTGGGGGGTGAGCTCGCCGCTCGCGTGCGGCACGACCGCGACGTTGCGCACCAGCCCGAGGCCGACGGTGAAGGCCCCGCCGCGGGGGTCGACCATCGGATCGGTGAGCGCCATCGCGCCCGCCGAGGAGCCGGCGACGACGGCGCCGTTGCGCCACGCGCCGACGAGGGCGTCGAGGACAAGCGAGTCCTTCAGCACCGAGCGGAGATGGAGCGGAGAGCCGCCCGCGAGGTAGAGGAAGCGGGCGCCCGCGACCATCTCGGCGAGCGCGCGGTCCTCGGCGTCGGGGCGGGAGAGGACCATGCAGGGCCGGACCCGCCCGCCGAGAGCGGCGAACCAGCCTTCGGCTCGCTCGACGGCGAGGCCCGGGCGCTCGTAGGCGGCGGCGGTCGGGAGCACGAGGACCTCGCCGTCGGCCGCCGCGAGGAGCTCGCTGTCGAGCTCGGGAGAGCCCTGGAACTCGTCGCCGCCGACGAGGGCGAGCGTGCCGCGGCGCTGGCTGTCGGTCACGGGCGGGAGGTTAACAACCGCGGCGCGGGCCCTCCTCTCAGCGCGAGCCGCCCTTCGGGCCGACGAAGCGGAGGTGGGAGGGCTCGCCCGCGGCCGACAGCGCCACCTCCACGGTCATCGCCTTGGGAAGGCGCACCTTGCCCTCGACGGGGAGGCCGCGCCGGAGGATGTCCTCGAGGATCGCGCCGAGGACATCCCCGTGCGAGCAGGCGGCGACGGGCGCCGACGCGCTCGCTCCGCTCGCGAGCAGCACCTCGAGGGCCTTGTGCGGATCGGCCCCCTCGACGAGCGCCTCCACCTCCTCGAGCGCGAGATGCCGGGCCGTGGCGAGCGGCTCGAAGGTGCCGACGCAGCGCACCGCCGGCGAGCTCAGCAGACGGACGAAAGCGACCCCGCCGAGGCGTTCGGCGATGCGCGCCGACTGCTCACGACCCCTCGGCGAGAGCGGCCGCTCGAGGTCGTCGTCACCGCTGAAGCGGGTGCGGTCGCCGGCGTCTGCGTGGCGGACGAGGTAGAGCGCGGCGCAGGCGTCCGCCGTCGTCATGCGGTCGAGACGCCGATCGCGGTGCCGATCGCGTAGGTCGCCCCGCCCGCCACCGCGCAGATCGCGAGCGAGCGCAGCGCGGAGAGCACGAGCGGCCGCTCGGTGACGAGCGAGAGGACCGAGCCGGTGGCGAGGGCACCGACGGCGGTGAGGGCGATGGCGACGAGCAGCGCCCCGCTGCCGCCGTTGCCGGTGAGGAAGGGCAGGAGCGGCAGCAGCGCGCCGAAGGCGAAGCTCGCGAAGGAGGCGGTCGCGGCCTGCACCGGCGAGCCGAGGTTCTGCGGATCGATGCCGAGCTCCTCACGGGTGTGGGTCGACAGCGCGTTCTCCGGGTCAGCCATCACGTCGCCCGCCGCCTGCTGCGCCGTCTCGGCGCTCATCCCCCGTCCCTGGTAGATCTGCTGCAGTTCGTGCTCCTCGGCCGCGGGGTGGATCTCGAGCTCGCGGCGCTCCACCTCGATCTCGCGCTCGAAGGCCTCCCGCTGGGCGCGCATCGAGACGTACTCGCCGGCGGCCATCGAGAAGGAGCCGCCGAGCAGGCCGGCGATGCCGGCGAGCCGGATGAACGAGCCCCCCGGGTGCGCGCCCGAGGTGCCGAGGACGAGCGAAACGTTGGAGACGAGGCCGTCGCTCACGCCGAAGATCGCGGCGCGCAGCCCCCCGCCGCGGAGCTCGCGGTGATCGGCGTGGTGGCCCCCGGCGCCGTGCTGCTCGGGGCGGCCACCGAGCAGGCGCTCGACCAGGGCATGTCGCGCTGAGCGGGCCACGCGCCCGACACTAGCGGTGGTCGCCGAGGCGCTCTCCGCATCGCGGGCGCGGGGCGCAGTCCTCCGTAGCATGGAGGACATGGCATCGGTGATCGTGGTGAAGGTGGAGCGTTGGCCCGACGGTGTGGACCACACCGACCCGGCCAACGCGAAGCGCTCCACCGTCCTCGCCCACGCCGAGATCAAGAACGACGGCTCCGGCGACCGCGAGTCGGGGAACTACGAGGTCACGGTGTTCGACCCCGCCCCCTACTACGCGTTGCGCGGCGACACGCTGCACGGCGAGGTGAGGGCCTTCCCCCGCCGCCAGTTGGGCGTCTGGGACCTCGTCCACCGCGCCCTCGGCGCGGTGCTCGGGACACGCGACGCGCACCCCGAGAAGGACTGGCGCACCGCCCCCTTCGACGCCGTCGAGCACTGAGAAGCACTGAAAAGCGCTGGTCTTCCCCGCGCCGTCGAGCTGTTCCCGAGGAATTCGCCGCGCGGTCATGCGCAGTTCACCCGCCTCCCCACGTTGCGTCATCGGGGCCCGTGACGATCGGACGAGATGCTCGCGCCGGAGTCGGGAACTCGGGACATGGCGGTAGCCCTGGCCGGGGAGCGGTCCCACTGGCCGAAGGTGCTGCTCGTCGAGGACGATGAGTCGCACGTCCTCGCGCTGACGGTCGGCCTCGAGCGCGAGGGCCTCGCGGTGACCGCGGTGCGAGACGGCAACGCCGCCCTCGTCGAGACCGAGCGTCTGCGCCCCGACGTCATCCTCCTCGACCTCATGCTGCGTGGCCTCTCGGGCATCGACGTCTGCCGCGAGATGCGGGCGCGCGGCTTCGACACGCCGATCATCATCGTGAGCTCCCGTTCGGAGGAGGTCGACGTCGTCGTCGGGATCGAGGTCGGCGCCGACGACTACGTCGCCAAGCCCTACCGCATGCGCGAGCTCGTCGCCCGCATCTCGGCGCTGCTGCGCCGGCGGCGCACCGGGGGGGAGGGCCCCGCCCGCGAGCTGCCCTTCGGCGCCCCGAGCGCCGACGTGCTGCGCGTCGGCGACGTCACCCTCGACCCCGAGCGCCACGAGGTGGCGGTGCGCGACGTGCCGGTCGAGCTGCCGCTGCGCGAGTTCCAGGTGCTGCGCGAGCTCCTCGAGCACGCGGGGCGGGTGGTGAGTCGCGAGGAGCTCCTCGAGCGGGTGTGGGGCCTCGACTACGACGGCCACTCGCGCATCGTCGCCACCCTGATCGGCCGCCTGCGGGCGCGCATCGAGCCCGACGCGGAGTTCCCGACCCACATCACCACGATCCGCGGCGTCGGCTACCGCTTCAACGACCGAAGCTGACGCCCCGCCTACACTCGCCCCGATGGTCGCCACCCTCGGGCCCGAGCTCCACGCGCAGCTCCTCGAGGTCGTGAAGGAGCGCGGCTACACCCGCCGCGAGGAGCCCTTCCGCCTCGCCGCCGGTGGCTACAGCCACGACTACGTGGACATGCGCCGCGCCGTCGGCGCCGGCGAGGACCTCCGCCGCTGCGCCGAGGCGGTGATCGCCGCCCTCGAGGGCGTCGACTACGTCGCGATCGGCGGGATGACGATGGGCGCCGACCCCCTCTCGCACGCGGTGGCGCTCCTGTCGGGCAAGCGCTGGTACTCGGTGCGCAAGGCCGAGAAGGACCACGGCGCCGGTCGGCGGATCGAGGGCAGCGAGCTCGGCCCGGCGACGCCCGTCGTCGTCTTCGAGGACACCGTCTCGACCGGGCAGTCGCTCCTCGACGCCCTCGACGTGGTCAAGGAGACGGGGGCGCCGATCGCGGCCTGCCTCACCGTGCTCGACCGGGGCGAGGTCGCGAGCCGTCGCTTCGCGGAGCGCGGGGTCAGCTACCTGCCCCTCCTCACCTACCGCGACCTCGGGATCGAGCCGCTCGGCGAGGGCACGGGCGCAGCGACGAGCCCCTAGTTGGACCTCGTCGACGGGATCATCGTCGTCCTGCTCATCTTCGCCGCGCTGCACGGGAGGCGGGTCGGCGCCGTCGCCCAGCTGATCTCGCTCGCCGGGGTGGCGGCCGGCCTCGCGATCGGCGTCGTGCTCGTCGTCGCCGTCGTGCCGCACGTGCACAGCACGGTCGGGAAGACCCTCGTCGCGCTCGTCCTTTTGATCGCGCCGGCGAGCCTGCTGTCGAGCGCCGGGCGCCACCTCGGCTTCCTCGCCTGGCGCGCCCTGCGCCATGTGCCGCTCGCCCGCCCCCTCGACGCGCTGATCGGCTCGGTGGTCGCGGTCGCCGGCACCCTCGTCGTGTGCTGGTTGCTCGGCTCGATCCTCGTGAACAGCGAGCTCAGCGGGCTCTCGTCCGCGATCAGCCGCTCGAAGATCATCCGCGACGTGCAGTCCGCTCTCCCGCCGGTGCCCGACTCCTTCGCGGCGGTCGACCGCTACCTCTCGACGAGCGGCTTCCCCGTCGTGTTCGCGAACATCGTCCCCGAGTCGACGGGGGCGGTCTCCCTCCCGAGCCCCGCCGCCGTGAACGCCGCGGTCGCGCACGCCGGCGGCTCGGTGCTGAAGGTGGTGGCGATCGGCTGCGGCCAGGAGCAGGAAGGGTCGAGCTTCGCCGTCACCCCCGACCTCGTCGCGACGAACGCCCACGTGATCGCCGGGACCGGCTCGGTCACCGTGCACCTGCGGTCCGGGGCGGTGCTCTCGGCGACCCCCGTGTACTTCAACCCGAGCCTCGACCTCGCGCTCCTGAGGCTCCCGGGCGCCTCCCTCACCCCCCTCGCCCTCGACCCGAACTACGTCGAGCGCGGGCAGGACGCGGCGGTCCTCGGCTACCCGAACAACGGGCCGTTCGACGCGCAGCCGGCCGGCGTGCTGACCCGCACCGTCGCCCAGGGACGCGACATCTACGACCAGTCCTCGACGAGCCGCGTCGTCTACGGCCTGCACGCCGACGTGCAGCCGGGGAACTCCGGGGGCCCGCTCGTCGCCCCTGACGGCGCCGTCCTCGGCGTCGTCTTCTCCCGCTCGGCGGTGCAGCCGGACCTCGGCTACGCGCTCGCCTCCCCGCCGGTGCTGCAGGCGATCACCGTCGCCGAGCGCAACGACGGGGCGCGCGTCAGCACGGAGGGCTGCGCCGGCTGAGGAGGCCTTGACCGGCTGCTCGCGCCCTTCGCGACAATGATGGCCAGATGGCGCTCCGGCTCGAAGACTACGCAATCATCGGCGACACCCAGACCGCCGCGGTCGTCGGCCGCGACGGCTCGATCGACTGGCTCTGCCTCCCCCGCTTCGACAGCGAAGCCTGCTTCGCTGCCCTCGTCGGCGACGAGAAGAACGGCTTCTGGCGGATCTGTCCGGCGGCGAGCGGCGCCCCCGGCGAGGGGGCCCCGCTGCTCTCGAGTTCGCGCCACTACCGCGCCGACACGCTCGTCCTCGAGACCGAGTGGGAGCTCCCCGAGGGCCGGGTGCGGGTCACCGACTGCATGCCGGTGCGCGTCCAGAACCCACAGGTCGTGCGCATCGTGGAGGGGCTCTCCGGCGCCGTCGAGATGCGCATGGACCTCGTTGTGCGCTTCGGCTACGGCGCCGTCGTGCCCTGGGTCCGCCAGCTCGACGGCATGTTCCGGGCGATCGCCGGGCCGGACGCGATCAACCTCTGGACGCCGGTGCACTCCCACGGCGAGGGGATGACGACCGTCGCCCACTTCACGATCCGCGCCAGCCAGCAGGTCCCCTTCATCTTGTCCTGGTACCCCTCGCACGAGCAGCCGGTGCACCCGATCGACGCGCAGTACGCGGTCGACGAGGCGACGCGCTGGTGGACCGAGTGGGCGAGCCAGTCCTCCTGCCCCGGCGAGGCGCGCTGGCGCGACCCGGTGCTGCGCTCCGCGATCACCCTGAAGGCGCTCACCTACGCGCCGACCGGGGGGATCGTCGCCGCGGCGACGACCTCGCTGCCCGAGACCCTCGGCGGCGAGCGCAACTGGGACTACCGCTTCTGCTGGCTGCGCGACGCGACCCTCACCCTCTCGGCGCTGAACGCCGCCGGCTACCACGAGGAGGCGCTCGCCTGGCGGGACTGGCTGCTGCGCGCCGTCGCCGGCGACCCGAGCCAGCTGCAGATCATGTACGGGGTGCGCGGCGAGCGGACCCTCACCGAGCGCGAGCTCGCCTGGCTGCCCGGCTATGAGGGCTCCAAGCCGGTGCGCATCGGCAACCTCGCCGCCGACCAGTTCCAGCTCGACGTCTACGGCGAGACGATCTCGGCGCTGCACGAGTCTCGCCGCAGCGGCATCGACCCCGGCCCGGCGTGGGAGCTCGAGAAGGTGCTCCTCGACTTCTTAGAGGACGGCTGGCGCCAGCCCGACGACGGGATCTGGGAGGTGCGGGGGCCGCGCCGCCACTTCACCCACTCCAAGGTGATGGCCTGGGTGGGGATGGACCGCGCGGTGCGCGACGTCGAGGAGTTCGGCTTCGAGGGGCCCGTCGATGTCTGGCGACGGGCCCGCGACGCGATCAAGGCGGAGGTCCTCGAGAAGGGCTTCGACGCTGGGCGCAACACCTTCACCCAGTACTACGGCTCCAAGGAGCTCGACGCGAGCACGCTCATGATCCCCCTCGTCGGCTTCCTCCCCCCCTCCGACGCCCGCGTCGTCGGCACCGTCGACGCGATCCAGGCCGATCTCGCCCGTGACGGCTTCGTCCTCCGCTACGACGCGCAGAACGCCGCAGAGGTGGACGGCCTCTCGGGGCGGGAGGGGGCCTTCCTCGCCTGCTCGTTCTGGCTGGTCGACAACCTCGAGATGATCGGCCGCCACGACGAGGCGGTGACCCTCTTCGAGCGCCTCCTCGGCCTGGCGAACGACGTCGGCCTGCTCGCTGAGGAGTACGACCCCGTCGCCGACCGCCTGGTCGGCAACTTCCCCCAGGCCTTCAGTCACGTCTCGCTCGTCAACTCGGCGGTCAACCTGCAGCGCGCGAGCGGCTGGCAGGGGGCCGACGACCACTCGCTCCACACGCGTCTGCAGGGGCGCCGGGTCTCGATCCCGCACCGCCTCCGCCACCCGACGATGCACCACCACCCCTCGAGCGCCAAGCGGCGGAGCATCTAACCGCTGGGCGACCGCGCCGGAGGGTTCCGGTGCCCGGCAAAGTGACCCCCCACCCGATACAACTGAGCGATGCGCGCTGTCACCGTGATCCCGAAGACCCCCTCCTCGGCCACCCTCGCCGAGATCCCCGAGCCGGACGAGTCCGAGGGCAGCGTCCTCGTCGAGACCCTCGCCGTCGGCGTCTGCGGCACCGACGCCGAGATCGTGCACGGCGACTACGGCTGGAGCCCCCCGGGGCGCTCCGCCCTCGTCCTCGGCCACGAGTCGCTTGGCCGCGTCGCGGAGGCCCCCGCCGGCGGCGAGCTGCACGCGGGCGACCTCGTCGTCTGCATCGTGCGCCGGCCGGACCCTGTCCCGTGCTACGCCTGCGCCGTCGGGCAGTGGGACGCCTGTCGCAACGGCCAGTACACCGAGCACGGCATCAAGGAGATCGACGGCTTCATGCGCGAGCGCTACCGCTCGAACCCCGACGCCCTCGTGAAGCTCGAGCCCTCGCTGTCGAGCCTCGGCGTCCTCCTCGAGCCGACGACGGTCGTCGCCAAGGCCTGGGCGCAGCTCGAGGCGATCGGCAACCGCGCCGCCTGGAAGCCCGAGAGCTGCCTCGTCGTCGGCGCGGGGCCCATCGGCCTGCTCGCCGCGCTCCTCGCCCGCCAGCGCGGCCTCGCCGTGACCGTCGTCGACCAGGTCGACAAGGGGCTGAAGCCCGACCTCGTCGCCGCCCTCGGCGGCACCTACCACCAGGGCTCCCTCGACTCGCTGAAGGGCTCGGCCGACGTGGTCATCGAGTGCACCGGCGTCCCGGACCTCGTCCTCCAGTCGATCGCCGCGGCGGCGATCGGCGGCGTCGTCTGCCTCACGGGGATCTCCCCCGTCGGCACCAGCGAGAGTGCCGACTTCGGCGACATCGCCCGCCAGATGGTGCTCGGCAACACCACCGTCGTCGGCTCGGTGAACGCCAACCGCGACCACTACGAGGCGGGCGCGCAGGCGCTGCATGCCGCGGACCCCGAGTGGCTCGGCCGGCTGATCACGCGGCGCGTCCCGATCGAGCACTTCGACCAGGCGCTGCAGCGCTCCCCTGACGACGTGAAGGTGGTCATCGAGATCGGGGCTGCGTGAGCGCACCGACGCCGGCGGCGGTCGCCCCGGGCATCGTCGAGATCGACACCCTGCTCGGCGGCTGGCGGCAGACCACCGCCGGCTACCTCGTCGGCGACGAACAGCCGGTGCTCATCGAGACCGGCAGCCAGAGCTCGGTGCCGACCGTCCTCGAGGCGCTCGCCGGCCTCGGCCTCGGCCCCGACGACCTCTCGGGGATCGCGGTCACCCACATCCATCTCGACCACGCGGGGGGCGTCGGCGACCTCGCCGCGCACTTCCCGCGCGCCACCGTCTACGTCCACGAGCTGGGCGCCCGCCACCTCGTCGACCCGAGCCGCCTCGTCGCCTCGGCGGCGCGCGTCTACGGCGACAAGCTCGACGGCCTCTACGGCCGGCTGGAGCCGACCGAGGCCGGGCGGATCGTCGTCCTCGGCGACGGCGAGGCCCTCCCCGTCGACGGCCGGCGCGTCCTCGCCGTCGACTCCCCCGGCCACGCCAAGCACCACCTCGGCTTCTTCGACGAGGAGAGCGGCCTGCTCTTCGCCGGCGACGCGGTCGGCGTGCGCCTCCCCGACATCGGCGTGCTGCGCCCCGCGACCCCACCGCCGGACTTCGACCTCGAGCTCGCCCTCGCCTCGCTCGCCCGCTTCGCCGCCCATTCGCCCGCCGCGATCGTCCTCGCGCACTACGGCGTGGTGCCGGGCGAGGCGGCCGCCGTGCTCGCCGACGCCGCGGAGACGCTGCGCTCCTGGGCGGGCGTCGCGCGCGGCGCCTTTCTCGCCGGCAACGACATCGCGACCGCCCTCGAGGGCGCCTTCGGCGGCGACTTCTCCCACCTCGACGACGCGGCGCGCCACCGCGCCGAGACACTGAACGGCATCCACTCCAACGCCGACGGCTTCCGCCGCTGGCTGGAGACGACGGCCGCCCCCGCCGAAGGCGAGCCGCAGCCCTAGCGCTCTAGAAGCCGGGAAAGGCCGCCCGCAGCGCGGCGAGGTCGACGGGGCCGCTCGTCGTTGCCGAGGACGGCGTGTGCTCGGCGTCGAGACGGCCGTAGAGAAGGCGCAGCAGCGCCTCGGCGGGGAGCGAGAGCGAGCTCTCCGCCTCGCCGGCGCCCGGGGTGAGCGCCGGCTGCTCGCCGAAGCTGAGGAGGAAGTCCCGCGCCGGCTCCTCGGCGTGCACCGCGACCGCGCCGTCGGGCTTGTCGCCGCGCGCGAGGCGCGCCGCGCGCCGGGGGAGCAGGTCGACGAGGTGCTCCACCGCCTCGGCCTGCACCGTGGCCTCGGGCGCGCTCGCCACCTCGACGTCCCAGGTGTGCACGGCGTGCTCGCCGAGGCGCATCAGCACCGCGCCGCTCGCGTCGAGCATGCTGCCGTCGAACCAGGGGATGGAGAGCGCGTCGAGCTCCTCGTCGGAGAGCGCCTCGTAGGCGGCGATGTGCGCCTCGTCGGCGGCGGCGAAGCCGTCGGCCATCTCGCGCGGGCTCCTCGCGTTCCAGGTGTCCCAGATCGCCTGGTACTCGCTGCGGTCGGGCGCGGGAGCGCCGGCGCGCGCTGCGGTGAAGTTGAGGAGGGCGATCTCCGCGCCGCTCCCGAGATGGGAGAGGACCTGCGCGACGTTCCAGTCGTCACAGTAGGAGGGGGCCTCGAGCGCGGCGTCGTCGAGCGGCGAGACGAGCGCGCAGAGGTGCTCGTGGCTGTGGCGCAGGACGGCGATCGGCTGGCGGTGGGGCGAGGGCATCGGTGGTCTCCTTCTCGGGCTGCGGCGAGCCTACGGGCAGTCGGGCGGTCAGCAGTAGGGGCGGGCGAGGGTGAGGAGGAAGTCGCCGCGGGGGTCGGTGAAGCGCTCCTCGACGACGAAGTTCGCGGCGGCGAGCTCCTGACCGATGCCGTCGGGGGTGAACTTCGCCGAGATCTCGGTGAGGAGCGACTCCCCTTCGGCGAACGAGACCGTGAGGTCGAGGGCTGCGAGGCGCACGCGCTGCGCGCGGCGGGCGCGCAGGTGCATCTCGATCCAGTGCTCCTTCTCGTTCCACAGCGCGACGTGGTCGAAGGCGGCGGGGTCGAAGTCGCCGCCGAGCTCACGGTTGAGCACGACGAGGAGATTGCGGTTGAAGGCCGCGGTCACCCCCGCCTCGTCGTCGTAGGCGGCGACGAGGCGCGCCGGCTCCTTCACGAGGTCGGTGCCGAGGAGGAGGTAGTCGTCGTGGGCCATCGTCGCCTCGAGGTCGACGAGGAAGCGCTGCCGGGCGGCGGGGGCGAAGTTGCCGATCGTCCCGCCGAGGAAGCAGACGAGGCGCCGCCCTTCGCGCGGCAGCGCCCCGAGGTCGCGGCGGAAGTCGCCGACGACCGCGTGCACGGCGACGCCGTAGCGGGCGTGCAGCGCCGCGGCGGCGTCGCGCAGCACCTCCTCGCAGACGTCGAGGGTCGAGATGCGCTCAAGGCGACCGTCGCCGGCGAGCGCGTCGAGGAGCAGGAGGGTCTTCTCCGAGAGGCCGGAGCCGAGCTCGGCAAGGGCGCGCGCCCGGCTGCGGCCGGCGATCTCTCCGGCGTGCGCGGTGAGGATCGCCGCCTCGGTGCGGGTCGGGTAGTACTCCTCGAGGCGGGTGATCGCCTCGAAGAGACGGCTCCCCTCGTCGTCGTAGAACCAGTTCGGGGGGAGCGACTTCTCGACGCCGCCGAGGCCGCGGCGCACGTCCTCCTCGAGCTCGCGGCGTCGCGCCGCGGCTGAGATGCGCACCTCGAGGCGCACCCCCTCGGCGCCCTCCCCATCGGCCGCCGCCCCCTCGCCGCCTGTCCGGCGCCCGGCCGCCACCTCAGCAGTCCCTCGCGAGGCGCAGCCCGCAGAAGGCCCAACGCGCCCCGGGCGGGAAGAAGTTCCGGTAGGTGAGGCGCTCGTGGCCGGGCGGGGTGGCACAGCAACCGCCGCGCAGCACGTGCTGGTTGACCATGAACTTCCCGTTGTACTCACCGACCGCACCCGGCGCGACCCGAAAGCCCGGGTAGGGCAGGTAGGCCGACGAGGTCCACTCCCAGACCTCGCCGGCGCCGCCCGGTGAGGAAGGGGCCGCGGGGTGCAGCGCGGCGGCGGCGCGCGGCGCCGAGGCGAAGCCCTCGGCTCGCGCCACGGCCTCCCACTCCACCTCGGTGGGCAGCCGCGCCCCGGACCAGCGGGCGAAGGCGTCCGCCTCGTAGTAGCTCACGTGGCAGACCGGCTCGGCGGGGTCGACGGGGCGCTCGCCGGTGAGGGTGAAGACGACCGCCCCCCCGTCGGCGGCCGACCAGTACAGCGGCCCGCGCCGCCCCTCGGCGGTGACCGCCGCCCAGCCGTCGGAGAGCCACAGCTCGGGACGCTCGTAACCGCCGTCGGCGATGAACTCGAGCCACTCCCCGCAGAGCACGGGGCGGGAGCAGAGCGCGAACGGTGCGAGCTGGACGAGGTGGCGCGGCCGTTCGTTGTCGAAGGTGAAGCACGCCGCCTCCTCGCCGACCTCGACGAGGCCGCCGGGGTGGGCGAGCCAGCCGGGGGGCGGCGCGGTGGGGGTCGGGGCGGGGACGGCGGGGGCGTAGGCGGGGCGGAGCGGGTTCTGGGAGAGCACGTGCTTGATGTCCATGAGCAACAGCTCCTGGTGCTGCTGCTCGTGGTTGAGGCCGAGCTCGACCCGCTCGCCGATCTCGCCCTCGAGGTCGCCGCCGAACAGCTCGCCCATCGCCTCGTCGACGTGGCGCCGGTAGGCGGCCACCTCCTCGACGCTCGGGCGGGAGAGCAGGCCACGGTCGGGGCGGGGGTGACGGGCGCCGAGGGCCTCGTAGTAGGAGTTGAAGAGGTAGCCGAACATCGGGTGGAAGGGGCGGTAGCCCGGGACGTGCTCGGCGAGCAGGAAGGTCTCGAAGAACCACGTGACGTGCGCCCGGTGCCATTTCGTCGGGCTCACGTCGGCCATCGACTGCACGGTCTGGTCCTCGGCCGACAAGGGCTCGGCGAGGGCCTCCGTCGCGCTCCGGACGGCCCTGTAGCGGGCGCCGGTCGCGGTGGACGTGGGGGCGGTGGCGACCACGACTAGGCGAGTCCGATGCGGGCGGCGATCCAGTCGAGGTTGCGCTCGGGGTCGACCCAGCGCTGCTGGCTCGCTGGAGGACGTGCGGTGCGGCGCGTGCCGCTCGCGGGTGCTGGCATGGGGGACCTCCCGGACGGATCGGCTCCCCGCGACGCTAACGACGACACCCGCCCGGCGGCGCGATGGCGGAGCTCAGCGACCCCCGAGGGAGCGCTCGAGGAGCTCGGCGAGGTCGAGGACCTCGACCTCGTCCTCGGCGCTGCGGGCGTGCACCCCGTCGTCGAGCATGATCCTGCAGTAGGGGCAGGCGGTCGCGACGACGCTGCTCCCCGTCGCCAGCGCCTCGTCGGTGCGCAGCAGGTTCACCCGCTGCTCGACAGGCTCCTCGAGCCACATACGGGCACCCCCCGCGCCGCAGCAGAAGCTGCGCTCACGGTTGCGCTCGAGCTCGACGAGCTCGGCCCCGGTGCCCGCGAGGACGGCGCGCGGCTCGTCGAAGATGCGCTGGTGGCGGCCGAGGTAGCAGGGGTCGTGGTAGGTGACGCGGCCGGCGAGCTCACCGACGGGCAGCCGCCCGGCGGCGACGAGGTCGGCGAGCAGCTCGCTGTGGTGCACGACGGTGAAGTTGCCGCCGAGGGCGGGGTACTCGCTGCCGATCGTGTTCAGGCAGTGCGGGCAGGTGGTGACCACCTTGCGGACGCCGACGCGCTCGAGCGTCTCGATGTTCGCCCGCGCCTGCTCCTGGAAGAGGAACTCGTTGCCCATCCGCCGCGCCGGGTCACCGGTGCAGCGCTCCTGTCGCCCGAGCACCGCGAAGCGCACGCCGGCACGCTGCAGGAGGCGGGCGAGCGAGCGCACCGTGCGGCGGGCGCGGGCGTCGTGCGCCCCGGCGCAGCCCACCCACAGCAGGTATTCGACGGCGGGGTCGATCACCTCGCCGACGACCTCGACCTCGAAGCCGAGGTCGGCGGCCCACTCGAGACGGGCAGCCGCCCCGACGCCGAAGGGATCGCCGCGGCTCTCGACGTTGCGCAGCATCGTCGCCGCCGAGGCGTCGGGGAGGGCCGACTCGCTCATCACCTGGTGGCGGCGGAGGTCGATGATCGCGTCGACGTGCTCGATGTCGACGGGGCACTCCTCGACGCAGGCGCCGCAGGTGGTGCAGGCCCAGATCACCTCCGGCGAGATCACCCCCGGGACGATCGGCCGCCCCGCGGCGGGCGCCACCACTGGCGCCGCGAAGAGCTCGTCGCGCAGCTCCATGACGAGCAGCTTCGGTGACAGCTCCTTGCCGCTCGCCCAGGCCGGGCAGACGCTCTGGCAGCGACCGCACTCGGTGCAGGTGGCGAAGTCGAGCAGCTGCTTCCAGGAGAACTCGGCGATCTGGCCCACCCCGAGGAGGGTCTCCTCGTCGAAGTGCTCGGGGTCGAGGTCCGGCGTCGAGTGCAACGGGCCGAGGCGGCGGTCGCGCCCGAAGGCGATGTTCAACGGCGCGAGCGCGATGTGCAGGTGCTTGGTGTAGGGGACGAGTGCGAGGAAGGCGGCGATGACGACCACGTTGGCGTCGAGGGCGACGGTCTCGGTCCTCGCCGCGAAACCGTGCCCGCCGTGCGCGAGGAGGCTGCCGACCGCCCGCGAGAGGTAGGCGAGGCCGCCGTCGGGGAGGTGGCCGTCGAGGCTCGCCGCGCCGCGGAACACGAGGAGCGTCCCGATGACGAGGAAGATCATCGTCAAGAGCGCGTAGGCGACGGCGGCGTGCGAGCCGAAGAAGCGCGAGCGCCTCCCCTCGCGCGCCGGGCGGCGCGCGAGGCGGATCGCGAGGAAGGTCACGAGGCCGACGAGGACGAGGGCGCTGAAGAGGTCCTCCACGAGGCCGAGGGCGGGGGCGTGGCCGATGAGCGGGATCGCGAAGGTGGGGCTGAAGAGCGCCCCGTAGGCCTCGATGACCGTCGCCAACAAGACGATGAAGCCCCAGAAGACGAGCGCGTGGGCGGCGCCGGCCACGGTGAAGCGCAGCAGCCGGCGCTGGCCGAGGACCTCGACGAGCTCGCGGCGCAGTCGCGCCCAGCCGGAGCTCCTTCTCGTCGGGTCGGGGCGACCGCTCGCGATGAGGCGGCCGAGGGCGCGCCCGCGCGCCAGCGCGAGCGCCGCGGCGAGGAGGCTCGCGGCGACCCCGATCGGCCAGCGGCTCAGCACGGGCAGTGTCTACACCGGCCCGCCACCCTGAAGCGGCTTCCGGCAGGGAGGGGGGCTGGGGAGGCGGCAGTAGCCTGGCCGGGAGCGAGCTCGTGAGGAGGAAGCAATGAGCGCCGCGCCGCGCGACGAGCAGCGCCCGAGCCGAAAGAGCGTGCGGCTGCGGCGCTCCGGCGCCGTCGCCGAGCTCCGCCTCGACCGGCCCGCGGCCCACAACGCCCTCAGCTCGGCGATGCTCGGCGAGCTGCGCGCCGCCTGCGTGAAGCTCGCCGGCGACCCGGCCCTCGCCGCGGTCGTGCTCTCCTCCACCGACCCGGTGGCCTTCTGCGTGGGGGCGGACCTGAAGGAGCGGGCCGGCTTCTCCGACGACGAGCTCGTCGCCCAGCGCCCGCTCCTCAGCGCCGCCTTCGCCGCGCTGCGCGCCATCCCTGTCCCGGTCGTCGCCGCCGTCGGCGGCTACGCGGTCGGCGGCGGCTACGAGCTCGCCCTCAGCTGCGACGTGATCGTCGCCGGCGAAGGCGCGGTCGTCGGCCTCCCGGAGGTCTCCCGCGGCCTCATCCCCGGCGGTGGCGGCACCCAGCTCCTGCAGCGCCGCGCCGGGAGCGGGGTGGCGGCCGAGCTGATCTACTCCGGCCGCCTCGTCGCCGCGCCAGAGGCGCTGCAGCGGGGCCTCGTCGACCGCCTCGTCGCCGGCGGCTCGGAGCAGGGCGAGGCGCTGGCGCTGGCGGGCGAGATCGCCGGCAACTCCCCGCTCGCGGTGCGCAGCGCGAAGCGGGCGCTGCTGCTCGGCGCCGACCTCGCCCTCGAACGGGGCCTCGAGGTCGAGGAGGCCGCCTGGCGGCGGGTCGCGCTCTCCGAGGACCGCCGCGAGGGGATCCGCGCCTTTGTCGAGAAGCGGCCACCGGTTTGGCCGCCCTCGGTGGATGCGCTTTGATTTGACGGCGTAGGAGGGAGCGCGATGGACAAGGTCTTCAGCTCGGCCGCCGAGGCGGTCGCCGACATCTCGAGCGGCTCGTCGTTCTGCGTCGGCGGCTTCGGCCTGTGCGGCGTGCCGATCGTGCTCATCGACGCGGTCGCGGCGCTCGACATCGACTCGCTGCACGTCGTCTCGAACAACTGCGGGACCGACGGCTTCGGCCTCGGCGTCCTGCTCTCCGAGCACCGCATCGCGCGCGTCACCGCCTCCTACGTCGGCGAGAACGCAGAGTTCGCCCGGCAGTACCTGGCGGGCGAGGTGGAGGTGGAGCTCACCCCCCAGGGCAGCCTCGCCGAGCGGATGCGTGCCGGCGGCTGCGGGATCCCCGCCTTCTACACCCTCGCCGGGGTGGGGACGCTCGTCGGCGACGGCGGCCTCCCGTGGCGGTACGCGGCCGACGGCTCGGTCGCGCTCCCCTCGCCGAAGAAGGAGACCCGCACCTTCAACGGCCGCGACTACATCCTCGAGGAGTCGATCACGACCGACTACGCGCTCGTGCGCGCCGCGGTCGCCGACACCGCCGGGAACCTCGTCTTCCACGAGTCGGCGCGCAACTTCAACCCACTCTGCGCGATGGCGGGGCGCATCACCATCGTCGAGGCCGAGGAGATCGTGGGCGCCGGCGAGATCGCCCCCGACGAGGTCCACCTGCCCGGCATCTTCGTGCAGCGGATCGCCCCCGTCCCCGTCGGGACGGAGAAGCGCATCGAGAAGCGGACGGTCGCACCGAGACTGGAGGCGGTCAGCTGATGCCCCTCACCCGGGAACAGGTCGCGGCGCGCGCCGCGAAGGAGCTGCGCGACGGCGAGTACGTGAACCTCGGGATCGGCCTGCCGACGCTGATCCCCAACTACGTCCCGGAGGGGGTGCACGTCATGCTCCAGTCCGAGAACGGCGTCCTCGGCGTCGGCCCCTACCCCGACGAGGAGCACGTCGACCCGGACCTCATCAACGCCGGGAAGGAGACCGTGACCCTCCTCCAGGGCGCCGCCTTCTTCGACTCCTCGCTCAGCTTCGGCATGATCCGCGGCGGCCACATCGACTGCGCGGTGCTCGGCGCGATGGAGGTCTCCGAGAGAGGGGACCTCGCGAACTGGGTAGTGCCCGGCAAGATGGTGAAGGGGATGGGGGGTGCGATGGACCTCGTCCACGGGGCGAAGCGGGTCATCGTGACCATGGAGCACACGACGCGCGACGGCGGTCCGAAGATCCTCCCCAAGTGCAGCCTGCCGCTCACCGGCTCGGGTGTCGTGAACCTCATCATCACCGACCTCGCGGTGATCTCCGTCGGCCCCGACGGCCTCGTGCTCGAGGAGCTCGCCGCCGGCCTCACCGCCGACGAGGTGCAGGAACGGACGGGGGCCACCCTGCAGGTCCCCGCGGCGCCGCGCGTCATCGACGCGGCCTAGGAAGGAGCACGATGACCCCCTCCGTGATCTTGAACGGGGCACGGACCCCGATCGGCCGCCTCTCGGGCGCACTCTCCTCGTTCCGTGCGAGCGAGCTCGGCACGGTAGCGATCGTCGAGGCGCTGCGCCGCGCGGGGGTGAGCGCGGAGGCCGTCGACTACGTGATCCTCGGCCAGGTGCTGCAGGCCGGCCAGGGCCAGGCCACCGCCCGCCAGGCGGCGGTCGCCGCCGGGATCCCGATGCGGGTGCCGGCGATGACCCTCAACAAGGTCTGCCTCTCGGGGCTGAACGCGATCCACCTCGCGGACCTCATGATCCGCGCCGGCGAGGCCGAGATCGTCGTCGCCGGGGGGATGGAGTCGATGACGAATGCCCCCTTCCTCCTCCCCGAGGCGCGCGCCGGCTACCGCTACGGCGAGCACGCTGTCCTCGACGTGATCCAGGCCGACGGCCTCACCTGTGCCTTCGAGCACGTCGCGATGGGCGCGGCGACCGAGTCCTACGCCGAGAACGCGGGCATCTCGCGCGAGCGCATGGACGAGCTCGCCGCCGCGAGCCACGAGCGGGCGGCGCGCGCCGAGAAGGAGGGGCGCCTCGGCGCGGAGATCGTGCCGGTGAGCGTCCCCCAGCGCCGCGGCGAGGCGCTCTTGTTCGAGCACGACGAGGGGATCCGCCCCGACACCGACCTCGCCTCGCTGGCGGGCCTGCGCCCGGCCTTCAGCGCGCAGGGCACGATCACCGCCGGCAACGCGAGCCAGATCTCCGACGGGGCCGCGGCGGTCGTCGTCTGCTCGCCGGCGGTCGCCGAGCGCCTCGGGGTGCAGCCGCTCGCCGAGATCGTCGGCTACGGCCAGGTCGCGGGGCCCGACCCCTCCCTCCTCCTGCAGCCGGCGAACGCCATCCGCGACGCCCTCGAGCGCTCCGGGCGGAGCCTCGGCGAGCTCTCGCTGTTCGAGATGAACGAGGCCTTCGCCGCGGTGGCGATCGCCTCGACCGACGAGCTCGGGGTCGACCCCGAGCTCGTCAACCCGAACGGCGGCGCGATCGCGCTCGGCCACCCGATCGGGATGTCCGGGGCGCGCGTCGCGCTCACCTTGTGCATGGAGCTCCGCCGCCGCGGCGGGGGCCTCGGCGCGGCCGCTCTCTGCGGTGGCAGCGGGCAGGGCGACGCTGCACTCTTCTCGGTCCCGGCCTGAGCCGGCCCCGAGCGATCGCGAGCACCGACACACGATGAACATCGCCGTCTGCGTGAAGCAGATCCCCACCGCAGAGGCGCCGGTCGGCTTCACCGCCGACTTCCGCCTGCGCCGCGAGGGCGACCCGGTCCTCGACGACGCCGACGCGCACGGCGTCGAGCTCGCGCTGCGCCTCGCGGAGGCGGGGGGCGACGAGGTCGTCCTCCTCTCGATGGCGCCGGACGGCCAGACCTCGGGGCTGCGCACAGCCCTCGCGATGGGCGCCGCTCGGGCCGTCGTCGTCTCGGACCCCGCCCTCTCCGGCGCCGATGCCCTCTCCACCGCGAAGGTGCTCGCCGCGCTCGCCCGCCGCCTCGGCGTGGACCTCCTGGTGGCGGCGACCGAGTCGAGCGACGGCTACACCGGCACCGTCCCGGTGCAGGTCGCCGAGCTGCTCGGCTGGCCTGCCGTCACCTACGCCACCGACGCGCGGCTGGGGGGTGGCGCCCTCTCGGCGCGCTGCCAGAGCGAGCTCGGGAGCGACGACGTGACCTGCGCGCTGCCGGCGGTGCTCTCCGTCACCGCCGCCGCCATCGAGCCCCGCTACCCGTCGCTGCGCGGCATCATGGCCGCCCGTCAACGCCCCGTCGAGACGCTCGACCTCGCCGCGCTCGGCCTCGACGGCTCGACCGTCGGGGGCGCCGGCGCCCGCCAGGAGGTCCTCTCGGTGGAGCCCGCGCCACCGGCGGTGGCCGGTGAGCTCGTCACCGAGCAAGCGCAGGCGCTCGACGCCATCCTCGGCTCCCTCGGCCGCTGGAAGGTGCTCTAGATGGCGACGGTCGCCCTCCTCTCGCCGCAGCGTGCGGGCCTGCCCGCCTCGGTCGCGCTCGAGCTCGCGACCCTCGCCCGCACCCTCGGTGACGAGGTCGTCGCCTACGCCGCCGGCGCCGGCGCCGCGGACTGCGCGGCGCTCCTCGGCGAGCACGGCGTCAGCCGCCTCGTCGTCGTCGAGCTCCCCGAGGACGAGCCGCCCGCCCCCTTCCTCGCGGCGGCGATCGGCGAGGCGGCGCGCGCTGGCGCCTACGAGACCCTGCTCCTCCCCGCTACCTACGACGGGCGCGACGTCGCGGCGCGGCTCTCCGCCGCGCTCGACCTCCCCGTGCTGGCGAACGCGGTGGGGCTCAGCCGCGAGGGCGAGGGGATCGTCGCCGAGCACGCCGTCTTCGGCGGCAACGAGATCGCCCGCGCCCGCCTCACGGGCGAGGGCCCCGGCCTCTACCTCGTGCGCGCGAAGTCGGTCGACGCCGCGCCGGCGGGGGGCCGAGCCGCCGCCGTCGAGCGGGCCACCCCGGCACGGCCCGCGAGCGCCACGGTGCGGATCGTCAGCCGCCAGCTCGAGGAGCGGAGCGGCCCCGCCCTGGAGGACGCGGCGGTCGTCGTCTCGGGTGGTCGCGGCCTCGGCGCCGCGGAGCGCTACGCGCTCATCGAGCAGCTCGCCGCGCTCCTCGGCGGCGCAGCGGGTGCCTCGCGGGCCGTCGTCGACGCCGGCTGGGCCCCCTACGCCCGCCAGGTCGGCCAGACCGGCAAGACCGTGAAGCCCGAGGTCTACCTGGCCTTCGGGATCTCCGGCGCCACCCAGCACCTCGTCGGGATGAAGGGCGCCCGGCACATCCTCGCGGTGAACCGCGACGCCACGGCGCCGATCTTCTCCGTCGCCGAGCTCGGCGTCGTCGGGGACATCACCGACCTCCTCCCCAAGCTGATCGCCGCCCTCGAGGCCCGCCGCTGACCTCTCCGGGTCGACTGCCCGGCGGAGTCGCGATATGTTTGCGATATATCGAGAAAGGCGCTCCTCTGACCTCCACCACCGATGCCCGACCGACGCGGGGCGCCCCCCAGGTGCGCGCCGTCGCCGTGCGACGGGTGACCAACCTCAGCCCGCAGATGGTCCGCGTCACCCTCGGGGGTGACAGCCTCGAGGGCTTCGAGATCGCCGGCCCCACCGGCCACCTGAAGCTCTACCTCCGCCAGGAGGGACAGGACGAGATCGACTTCGAGGCGCTCGCCGCGCCGCGGGGCGAACGGCCGCCCTCGGCGCCCGTCTCGCGGACCTTCACGCCGCGCCGCTTCGACGCGGCGCGCAACGAGCTCGACATCGACTTCTACGTGCACGGCGACGGCCCCGCGGCGCGCTTCGCGACGAGCGCCCAGCCGGGCGAGGTCGTCGCCGTCGCCGGGCCGAGCCGCCCCTACCGCGTCGTCGAGGCCGCCTGGCAGCTCGTCGCCGGCGACGAGACCGCCTTCCCGGCGATCGCGATGATCGCCGAGGCCCTCCCCACCGCGGCCGTGGGGGTCGTCCTGCTCGAGGCGGCGGACCCGGCCGACCTCCCCGAGCTCCCCCTCCCTCGGGGGGTGACGCTCGAGAGCGTGCCCCGCGGCTCGGACGGCGCCGGCGCGGCGATGGTCGCCGCGCTCGGCGAGCTCGCGCTCGGCCCGGCGCCGGTGCAGGCCTGGGTCGCCGGCGAGGCGGTGGCGATCCGCGGCGCCCGCAAGCTCCTCCTCGAGCGCGGCGTCACGCGCGAGCTGCTCACCACCAGCGGTTACTGGCGCTACGGCGAGGCCGGCCACCCCGACCACGACATGGGCGAGGACTGAGGCCACTTCCTCAGGCGACCGCCACGAGGTGGCCGCGCAGAAGGTCGGGACGGGCCGCGTAGTAGTCGGCGTAGAAGAGGTCGAAGCGGCCGACGCGCCCGATGAGGGCCATCGCCCGCGCCTCGCCGATGAGGTCGGTGAGCCACAGACGGCAGCGGCGACGGCTCGGGCGTGACTCGTCGAGCACCGCGCGCTCGAGGCGGCGGCCGTCGCGGCGGACGAGCGACCAGCGGGGCTGGCCGCCGGCGATCGGGCCGAACGAGAGGTCGAGGCCGGCGCCCTCGCCGTCGGGATCCCGGAAGAGCTCACTGCCCGGCTCGGCTGCAATCGGTCCGATCATCGCCTGCTCCTCGCTCGCCGCGGTCCCGGGCGGCACCGCACAGGTGAAGCTAGACAACGAGGCTGAGAAATTCCTTAGCGAGCAAAAGGAATCTGCCGAGACCCCCGGGGCTGCCGCCGAGGGGCTGCGGCCCGTCCCCCGAGCGGGCCGCGCCACCTCGACGATGCCGACGTGCTGCGGTCGGCACTGGCGGAGGGAGTGGGATTCGAACCCACGGTACGCAGGACGCACAACGGTTTTCGAGACCGCCCGATTCGGCCGCTCTCGCATCCCTCCGGCGGAGCAGGCTAGTGCCGCGGCGTGCGGGTGGCGACCGGCGACTCAGCCGCCGCTCGCCGCCGCGCCGCCCCGCCTGGCCTGGAAGAAGGCAGTGAGCAGCGCCGCGCACTCCTCGGCCATCAGCCCGTCGGCGACCGCGACCTCGTGGTTCAGCCGCGGGTCGGCGCAGAGGTTGTACAGCGAGCCGGCGGCGCCCGCCTTCGGGTCGGGGGCGCCGAAGACGAGCCTGCCGACCCGCGCCGCCAGCAGCGCTCCGGCGCACATCGGGCAGGGTTCAAGCGTGACGACGAGGGTCGCGTCGGCGAGCCGCCACCCCCCGCCCACCCCCGCCGCGTCGCGCAGCGCGAGCACCTCGGCGTGCGCCGTCGGGTCGCCGAGGCGCTCCCGCTCGTTGTGGCGGCGAGCGACGACTTCGCCGCCGACGAGCACGACGGCACCGATCGGGACGTCGCCGTGCGCGAGTGCGGCACGTGCCTCCTCGAGGGCGATCGCCATCGCCTCGCTCTCGCTCGTCATCGGGTCACCGTCCCTCCGGGTGCTGCCGCCGGACGGTGCTCCGCCCGGTCGCGGACGATGAGCATGCCAGCGAGGAGCACCGCGGCGAGCGAGAAGGCGCCGATCACCGCGACCATCGGCACGGCGGTGCGGTTCCCGAAGGCGCCGACGAGGGGCGCGAACGCCGAGCCGATCGCGAACTGCCCGACGCCGAGGAGGCCCGACGCGCTGCCCGCGACGCTCGGGTAGTCCGCCATCGCGAGCGCCGTCGCGTTCGGCGACACGAGGCCGACGGCGGAGACGACGAGGAAGAGTCCGGGGATCACGCCGCCGACCCCGAGGCCGCCGATCTCGGCGACGGCGAGCAGCGCCGCACCGAGGGCTCCGAGCGCCACGCCCGCGAGGAGCAGCGCCCGGCTCCCGAAGCAGCCGACGAGACGGGCGCCGAGCTGGCTCGCGGCGACGATCCCGGTGGCGTTCATCGCGAACACCCCGGAGAAGCCGACCGGCGAGACGCCGAACTGGTTCTCGAGGACGAAGGGGGCGCCGGCAATGTAGGCGAACATCGCCCCGGTGACGAGGCCCGACAGCAGCGCGTAGGCGTCGAAGCGGCGGTCGCCGAGCAGCTCCCGGTAGATCGTGCGCTGGCGACGGGGCGGGGGGGCCGGCGCGCGCTGGCCGAGCGTCTCGGGGAACAGCGCCAGCGACGCGACGAACAGCAGCCCGCCGAGCAGCGCGAGCGCGACGAAGGTCACCCGCCAGCTGCCGAGGTGCAGCAGCTGCGCGCCGATCACCGGCGCGAGCGCCGGGGCGAAGCCGTTCACCACCAGCAACAGCGAGAACAGCCGCGCCGCCTCGTCCCCCGAGCGGAGGTCGCGCACCACGGCGCGGGCGATCACGATCCCCGCCGCCCCCGCGGCTCCCTGCACCAGTCGGAGCAGGATGAGCAGCGGCAGGTTGGGCGCGAGCGCGCAGGCGAGGGAGGCGAGCGCATAGAGGCCGACGCCGACGAGCAATGGTCGGCGGCGACCGAGGCGGTCCGAGAGCGGGCCGACGAAGAGCTGGGCGCCGGCGAGGCCGACGAGGCAGGCGGTGAGCGTCGCCTGCGCGAGCGAGGGCGGGGCGGAGAAGCCGCGCTGCAGGCGGGGCAGCGCCGGGAGGTACATGTCGATCGAGAGCGGCGCGAAGGCCGAGAGCGCCCCGAGCAGCACGACGAGGTGCCGGGGGACGCGGGCCCACGAGCTCCCGTCGCCCCCGTTAGCCGTCATGCCCGCGTGTGCCGGAAGGGCTGGTCACGGGGGTCATCCTGGCAGCTGCTCGGAGCCCGCCCACCCGCCGGCCCCCGCTGGCGGGCCCTGCCTACCCGCGGACCGGGCGCCGATCAGCCGGTGTCAGATCGGCTACCCCGCCGGCCGTCGGCGCGACGGGGCCGGCCGCTACGCACGCGCCGTGATCGTGCCGTCGCGCTCCTTCTGGGCGCCGCATCGGAAGCAGCGCCAGAAGACCGGCTCCACGTCGCGCTCGACGCGGATCGCGTTCCAAGTGTGCCGACATGCGGACGTGGCGCTCTTGCTCGTGGGGTTCACCACCGGAAACGTAGGCGCCAATCGCCTCGGGTAGCGGGGACCGTCGGCCCGCCGCGCGCCGCTGCAGCCCGGAGCGGAGTGGCGGCCGAGCCGGGCCGCGGCGACCGGGGGATCGCCCGCCGCGAGCGCCGCTCGGCGGGAGGACCCGCTCTCAGGTCGTCGATTCCCGGTCGGACCGCACGGGCCGGTGGCATTTCGGCCTGACCAGGTACGCAGTTGGCGGAGGAGGTGGGATTCGAACCCACGGTCCCTTGCAAGACACACGATTTCCAATCGTGCCGATTCGGCCGCTCTCGCACTCCTCCAAGGCCCGTTGACGCTACCGTGTTCCTTGCCCTCGCTCCCGTGCGCAGTGGCCGGGTTCTGCGCAAGGGCGTCCCGTGAACCGAGTCAGGGTCGGAAGGCAGCAGCTCTCAGCGGTGCACGCCCTGTGCCGCAGGTAGACCTGGCCGCTGCGCACGGGAGCGAGGGGCCCGACCTTGGCGAAGTACCCGCCGGTAGGCTCGGCGCCGTGGCGGACGACGAGGCAAACGGCGCAGCACAAGGCCCCTACCAGTCTCTCTACCGCCGCTTCCGCCCGCAGCGCTTCAGCGAGTTGCGCGGCCAGGAGCACGTGGCGCTGGCGCTCCGCAACGCGGTGCGCGACGAGCGGGTCAGCCACGCCTATCTCTTCTCCGGCCCGCGCGGCACCGGCAAGACCTCGACGGCGCGCATTCTCGCCAAGGCCCTCAACTGCACCGTCGCCAGCGACGGTGAGCCCTGCGGCACCTGCGACTCCTGCCGCTCGATCACCGAGGGGAGCTCCTTTGACGTCCACGAGCTCGACGCTGCCTCGAACAACGGTGTCGACGCGATGCGCGACCTCGTCGCCCGCGCCGCCCTCGCCACTCCGGGGCGCTGGAAGGTGTACATCGTCGACGAGGTGCACATGCTCTCGGTGGCGGCTTCGAACGCGCTGCTGAAGACCCTCGAGGAGCCGCCGGGCCACGTCGTCTTCGTGCTCGCGACGACCGACCCCCACAAGGTGCTGCCGACGATCCGCAGCCGTACCCAGCACTTCGAGTTCCATCTGCTGGGCGAGGAGATCCTCGCCGGGCTGCTCGAGGACGTCGCCCGCGAGGCCGCCCTCGAGCTGCCGAGCGGCGCGCTCGCGACCGCGGTCCGTCGCGGACGGGGCTCGGCGCGCGACGCGCTCTCCGTGCTCGACCAGGTCGCCGCGGCGGGGGTGGTCGACAACGAGACCGGCGCGCTCACCCAGGTGATCACCGCGATCGGCGAGTTCGACAGCGAGGGTGCCCTCGTCGCGCTCGACCGCGCCGTGCGCGCCGGGCACGACCCGCAGCAGCTTGCCTCCGAGCTCATCGAGCAGCTGCGGGCGGGCTTCCTCAGCCTGGCGAGCGGTGGCTCCCTCCCCGACGGCGCGACGACGCTGCCGGCCGACGAGCTCGAGGCCGTGCACCAGCTAGGTCTCGTGCGGTCGGTGCGGGCGCTCGAGGTGATCGGCACCGCGATCGTGGCGATGCGCGAGTCGCCCGAGCCGCGCATCACCCTCGAGGTGGCGATCATCCGCCTCGCGCACCCCGAGGCCGACAGCAGCCCCGAGGCGATCGTGGAGCGTCTCGAGCGTCTCGAACGACGCCTCGAGGCGATCGTGGGCTCGGCCCTTGCGCCGCCGCCTGCGCCGCCGCCCACGCCGAGCAGCGCGCCAGCCGCGGCCCCCCCCGCCCCCCCGCCGGCCGTGGCACCGCCGTCCTCGGGTGTGCCGGCCGCCACCTTCCCCTCTCCTCCCGCCCCGCCCGAGCACCCGGCGGCGTCCGCGCCGGCGGCGGGCCCGGCAGCGGCAGCGGACGCGCCGGCTGCGCCGCGTCCTCGCCCCGCCCTCGGCGCCTTCCGCAGCGAGCAGGCCGCCGCGGCACCGCCAGCCGCCGCGGCACCGAGCGCCCCTCCACCGCCACCGGCCGCCGAGCCGGTCGTCGCGCCCGCGGCGGCCCGCCCGATGCCGTCACGCGACGAGCTCGTCCTCGCCTGGGGCGACCACGTCCTCCAGGGGCTGCGCGCCAAGGTGCGGGCGGTCTTCGGGATCGCCCACTTCGTCGGCACCGAGGGCACGACGGCGCTGCTCGCGGTCCCGAACGCGGCACACCTCGCGCACGCCGAGCCCCTCGTCGGCGAGGTCGCCGTCGCGCTCTCCTCGCACTTCGGCACCCCCGTCGCCGTCCGCCTCGTCACCGAGGGCTTCCGCGAGACCCCGAGCGCGCTGGCCGACGACGATGGCGACCCCTTCCCCGACAAGCCACCTTCGGCGGCGCCTGCGACCCCCGCCCGACCCCCGGCTCGCGAGCACACCCCTCCCCCCGAGGCGCCCCGGCCGGCGATCGATCGCGAGGACTCCGAGCGCCTCGACGAGGTCGGAGACGTCGTCGAGGAGGGGGACGGGGCCGCGGGGAACCTCGGGGTAGCGTTGGCCACGGACCGGATCCTGCAGGCCTTCCCCGGTGCCGAGGAGGTCGAGCGAGGGTGACCGGCGACGCCGACGGGCTCGACGAGCTCCTCGCCCAGATGCAGCAGCTGCAGTCCGAGCTTGCGCAGGCCGAGGCCGACACCGCCAACCGGTCGGTGACCGGCAGCGCCGGCGGCAGGGCCGTGCGGATCGAGCTCTCGGGCGAGTTCTCCGTCGACTCGGTGAAGATCGACCCCGCCGTCGTCGCCGGGGGGGACGTCGCCCTCCTCGAGGACCTGATCCTCGCGGCGCTGCGCGACGGCGCCGCCCAGCTCCTCGAGCTCCGCAAGCAGCTGATGGGCGACGCTGTCGGCCACGCGCTCGGCGGCCTGTTCGGGGGGAACCTCCCCGGAGCGCTCCCCGGCCTCGAGGTGCCCGCCCCGCCCGACGAGAGCGACGAGTAGGCGGTCGGACGACGGCGCTGTTCGAAGGACCCATCCAGGACCTTGTCGACGAGCTCGGACGCCTCCCGGGCATCGGCCCGAAGTCCGCGCAGCGGATCGCCTTCCACCTCCTGAAGATCGGCCGCGAGGACGCGCTGCGCCTCGCGAAGGCGATCGTCGAGGTGAAGGAGCGCACGATGCTGTGCGAGACCTGCTTCAACGTCGCGATGTCGCCGCGCTGTGCGATCTGCTCGGACGATCGCCGGGACGGGAGTGTCGTCTGTGTGGTCGAGGACCCCCGTGACATCGTTGCGGTCGAGCGGACCCGTGAGTTCAAGGGCCGGTACCACGTACTCGGCGGCGCCCTCAGCCCGATCGAGGGCATCGGCCCCGAGCAGCTGCGCGTCCGGGAGCTGCTCGGGAGGATCGAGGGCGAGGGGATCACCGAGGTGATCCTCTGCACCAACCCGAACCTCGAGGGCGACACGACCGCGATGTACCTCGCGCGCCTGCTGAAGCCGCTCGGACTCACCGTCACGCGGCTCGCGAGCGGCCTGCCCGTCGGCGGCGACCTCGAGTACGCCGACGAGCTCACCCTCGGCCGCGCCCTCGAGGGGCGCCGCAGCGTCGACGCCTGAGGTTCCTCCCGCGACGCCAGCCGCTTGTAGCCTTCGCCCCGATGTCAGAGCCTGATCCCCTCGTGACGGCGCGCCTCGCCGACCTCGAGCGGCGGAAGGACGAGGCACGCCACGCCGGCACCGAGCGCGCCGTCGCGGCGCAGCGCGAGAAGAACAAGCTCACGGCGCGCGAGCGGATCGACTACCTCCTCGACGAGGGCTCCTTCCAGGAGCTCGACGCGCTCGTCCGCCACCGCGCGCACGGCGTGGGCCTCGACGACAACCGCCCCTACACCGACGGCGTCGTGACCGGCTTCGGCACGATCGACGGCCGGCGCGTCGCGATCTACAGCCAGGACTTCACCGTCATCGGCGGCTCCCTCGGCGAGGCGCACGCCGAGAAGATCCACAAGGTGCAGGACCTCGCGCTGCGCACGGGCGTGCCCATCATCGGCCTCTCCGACGGTGGCGGCGCCCGCATCCAGGAGGGCGTCGCCGCGCTGAACGGCTTCGGCGGGATCTTCCTCCGCAACGTGGCCGCCTCGGGGGTGATCCCCCAGATCAGCGTGGTCCTCGGCCCCTCCGCGGGGGGTGCCGTCTACTCGCCGGCGCTCACGGACTTCGTCTTCATGGTGCGCGGCACGAGCCATATGTTCATCACCGGACCGGAGGTGGTGCGCACCGTCACCGGCGAGGAGGTCGACGCCGAGCAGCTCGGAGGGGCGATGACCCACGCGACGCGCTCGGGGGTCGCCGCCTTCGTCGCCACCGACGAGCACTCCTGTCTCGACGAGGTCCGCTTCCTGCTCTCCTTCCTCCCCCAGAACAACCTCGAGGAGCCGCCCGCGGTCGCGAGCGAGGACGACGTCGAGCGCGAGCTCCCCGAGCTGCGCGACCTCGTCCCGAGCCAGCCGAACCAGCCCTACGACATGAAGCGCCTCGTCACCGCGGTCGTCGACGACGGCGAGTACCTCGAGTACCTCCCCTACTTCGCGACCAACCTCACCTGCGGCTTCGCCCGCATCGGGGGACGGGCGGTGGGGATCGTCGCCAACCAGCCGCAGGTCCTCGCCGGGGTGCTCGACATCGACTCCTCGGAGAAGGGCGGCCGTTTCGTCCGCACCTGTGACGCCTTCAACATCCCGCTCGTCACCTTCGTCGACGTACCCGGCTTCATGCCCGGGACCGACCAGGAGTTCGGGGGGATCATCCGCCACGGCGCGCAGCTCCTCTACGCCTACTGCGAGGCGACCGTGCCACGCATCCAGGTGATCGTGCGCAAGGCCTACGGCGGCGCCTACCTCGTCATGGACTCGAAGTCGATCGGCACCGACCTCTCCTACGCGTGGCCCTCGGCAGAGCTCGCCGTGATGGGCCCCGAGGCCGCGGTGCGGATCGTCAACCGCCGCGAGCTCGCCGAGGCGACCGACCGCACCGCCCGCGAGGGCGAGCTGATCGCCGAGTACGCGGCGCGCAACATGAACCCCTACGTCGCCGCCGAGCGGGGCTACGTCGACGACGTCATCGACCCCGCGTCGACGCGCGCCGTCCTCGCGAGGAGCCTCGCCCTCCTCTCCAGCAAGCGCGAGGAGCTCCCCCGCCGCAAGCACGGCAACATCCCGCTGTGAGCGAGCGCCCCCCCGAGCCGCTCGCCGCCGACGCCGAGGCGCTCGCCGCCATCGAGGCGGCGCTCGCGGCGCTGCTGCCGACCGCAGCTCCGGCGAGCGCGGCCGCGAGCTGGCGCTTCTCGGGACGATGGTGGACGAGCCCGCTCCCGCTGCGCCGCAGCCGACCCTCGCGCTGAGTCGACCTGGCCGAACACCTGTTCGCAGCGAGCGCGCCGATGCCTAGACTGCGCGCGGTGAGCGACGGCCCCCTCGACGGCTTCCACCCCGCACTCGGCGAGTGGTTCGCGCGCCGCTTCCCGGCGGGCCCCACCGAGGCCCAGGCGCTCGGCTGGCCGTCGATCGCCGCCGGCTCGGACACCCTGATCGCCGCCCCCACCGGCTCGGGGAAGACCCTCGCCGCCTTCCTGGTGGCGATCGACGCCTGCCTCCGCCACTCCCTCGAGGGGGGCGAGCGGCGCACCTCGGTCCTCTACGTCTCGCCGCTGCGGGCGCTCACCGTCGATGTCCAGCAGAACCTCGTCGCCCCCCTCGCCGAGATCGCGGAGATCGCCGCCGAGCTCGGGCTCGCCGCCCCCGACGTGCGCGTCGCCGTGCGCAACGGCGACACCCCGAGCGCGCAGCGCCAGGCGATGTTGCGCGACCGGCCGGACATCGTCGTCACGACCCCCGAGTCGCTCTACCTGCTCGCCACCGCGGCGCGCGGGCGCGAGCTGCTCGGCACCGTCGACACGGTGATCGTCGACGAGATCCACGCCATCGCCCGCGACAAGCGGGGCGCCCACCTCGCGCTCACCCTCGAACGGGTCGACCGCATCGTCGCCGCCGCGGGGGGGAGGCGGCCGACGCGCATCGGCCTCTCCGCGACGCAGCGGCCGATCGCGACCGTCGCCCGCCTGCTCGTCGGCGCGGGCGAGGGCCGCAGCGAGGCGGACGGGACGCCCCGCTGCGCGATCGTCGACGTCGGCCACCGTCGCGCCCTCGACATCGAGATCCGCCTCCCCCCCGACGAGCTCGCGGCGGTGATGAGCACGGACCAGCTCGACGAGACCGTGGCCCTGCTCGGCGAGCTGATCGAGGCGCACCGCACGACCCTCGTCTTCGTGAACACCCGCCGGATGGCCGAGCGCGTCGCCCACCTGCTGGCCGAGCGCCTAGGCGAGGAGGCCGTGAGCGCCCACCACGGGAGCCTCTCGATGGAGCGCCGCCTCTCGGTCGAGCGCCGCCTGCGCGACGGCGAGCTGCGCGCCGTGGTCGCCACCGCCTCGCTCGAGCTCGGCATCGACGTCGGCCCGGTCGACCTCGTCTGCCAGCTCGGATCGCCGCGCGCGATCGCCACCTTCCTGCAGCGCGTCGGGCGCGCCGACCACCGCCGGGACGGCACGCCGAAGGGACGGATCTTCCCCTTCACCCGCGACGAGCTGGTCGAGTGCGTCGCCCTCTTCGGCGCCGTGCACAGCGGCGACCTCGACGCGGTACACCCGCCGGTCGCGCCGCTCGACATCCTCGCCCAGCAGATCGTCGCCGAGTGCGCCGCCGCGGGGAGCGAGGGGATCACCGAGGCGGAGGTCGCGACGCTCGTGCGCTCGGCCGCCCCCTACGCCGCGCTCTCCGACGGGGACCTCGCCGCGGTCGTCGAGCTCGTCACCGAGGGCGTGGTGACGGGGCGGGGGCGGCGGGGGGCCCACGTCCAGCACGACCGGGTGAACAAGGTGCTGCGCGGGCGGCGCGGCGCCCGCCTCGTGGCCGCCACCTCGGGAGGGGCGATCCCCGAGCTCGCCGACTACCGCGTCGTCCTCGAGCCCGAGAGCTCCCTCGTCGGGACGGTGCACGAGGACTTCGCCATCGAGGCGATGGCGGGGGACGTCTTCCTCCTCGGGAGCACCTCGTGGAGGGTGCTGCGCGTCGAGCAGGGGACGGTGCGGGTGATGGACGCCGACGGCGCCGCGCCGACGCTCCCCTTCTGGCTCGGCGAGGCCCCCTCGCGCACCGAGGAACTGGCCGACGCGATCTCCCGGCTGCGCTCGCTCGTGATGGCCGAGATCGCCCTCGGCGGCCCGCCGGCGGCGGTCGCCGCCCTCGAGGGCTGGGCGCAGTGCGGGCGGCGCCCCGCCGAGGAGGTCGTCGCCTACCTCGCCTGCGGCCTCACCGAGCTCGGCACCCTCCCCACCAAGGGCGAGCTCGTCCTCGAGCGCTTCTTCGACGACACCGGCGGCATGCAGCTCGTCCTGCACAGCCCCTACGGCGGGCGGGTCAACCGCGGCCTCGGCCTCGCCTTGCGCAAGCGCTTCTGCCGCAGCTTCGACTTCGAACTGCAGGCGGCGGCGAACGACGACGCCGTCGTGCTCTCGCTCGGCCCCCAGCACTCCTTCCCCCTCGAGGAGGTCGGCCGCTACCTCTCCCCCGAGACCGTGCGGGAGGTGCTCATCCAGGCGGTGCTGCCGACGCCGATCTTCACCTCGCGCTGGCGTTGGAACCTCTCCCGCTCGCTCGTCTCGCCGCGCTTCCGGGGAGCCCGCCACCTCCCCCCGGCGATCCAGCGGATGGAGGCCGACGACCTCATGGCGGCGGTCTTCCCCGCCCTCGCCGCCTGCCAGGAGAACGCCACCGGCCCGATCGAGATCCCCGACCACCCGCTCGTCCGCCAGACCCTCGACGACTGCTGCACCGAGGCCATGGACCTCGCCGCGCTCACCACCCTCGTCACCCGCCTGCGCAGCGGCGAGGTCGCCCTCCACTGCGTCGACACGACCGAGGCCTCGGTTCTCTCGCACGAGATCGTGAATGGCCGCCCCTACACCTTCCTCGACGACGCGCCGCTCGAGGAGCGGCGCACCCGCGCCGTCGCGCTGCGGCGGGGGATCCCCCTCGAGGCGCACGACCTCTCCTCGCTCGACCCGGCGATCGTGGACGAGGTGGCCGCCGAGATCGCGCCCGACCCCCGCGACCCCGACGAGCTGCACGACCTGTTGATGGCCTGTGCCCTCGTCCTCCCCGAGGACGGCTGGCTCGAGCTGCACGGGGCGCTCGCCACGGCCGGAAGGGCGATGACGGTGACCACCGGGGAGGGGGCGTCTCCCCGCTGGTGCGCGACCGAACGCCGCGAGCTCCTCGAGGCGGCCTTCCCTGAGGCCGCGTTCACCCCCGACCTGCGCCTCGAAGGAGCCGCCCCTGTCGGGCGGGAGGAGGCGCTCGTGGCGCTCGTGGCCGGCGCGCTCGAGCTCGCGCCGCCGCGGCGCGTCGACGAGCTGGCGGCGGCGACCGGCCTCGCGGAGGCCGCCCTCGCCGTGCCCCTCGCGACCCTGGAAGCGAGCGGCGGGGTGCTGCGGGTCCTCGGCGGGCGCTACGGCGCGCGCCGCGTCATCCAGCGGATCCACTCCCGCCAGCGCGACCGCGAGCGCACCCGCCACCCGGCGGTGAGCGTGCAGGACCTGATGCGCTTCCTCCTCACCTGGCAGCACGTCGCCCCCGGCTCGCACCGCCGCGGCATCGAGGGCCTCGCCCTCGTCATCGACCAGCTGCAGGGGATGGAGGTCGCGGTCGGCGCCTGGGAGGAGCCGGTGCTCGCGGCGCGCGTCGAGCACTACCGCCCACAGCTCCTCGACGAGCTCTGCGCGAGCGGCGCGGTGGCGTGGGGGCGCCTCTCTCTGCGCAACGAGGACGACGCGCCGCGGCGCGCCAGCGCGACCCCCTCGCGCGCCACCCCCGTCGCCCTCGTCCGCCGCGATGACCTGCACTGGCTGCTCGCCGCGGCGCGCGCCGGCGGCGCTCCGCAGCCCCCCGTCGCGGGCGCCTCGGCCGAGGTCACCGAGGCGCTCGGGCGCCGCGGCGCGCTCTTCTTCTCCGACCTCTGCGAGGCGACCGGCCGCCTCCCCCTCGAGGTCGCCGACGCGCTGTGGGACGCCGTCGCGCGCGGCCTCGTCACGGCGGATGGCTTCTCCGCGGTCCGCCACCTCCTCGCCGGCCGCTACCGGACGGCGACGCGCAGCGAGCACGCCCCCCGCCGGGCGCTGCGCCGCCCCGGCCGCAGCGCCCTCCCTCCGGCGCTCGCCGGCGGCCGCTGGTCGCTCCTCGAGGGGGAGCGCGACGGCGAGGCCCCCGACACCGAGAGCCTCGCCGAGGCGGTCGCCTGCCAGCTCCTCGAGCGCTGGGGGGTGGTCTTCCGCGACCTCGTCCGCCGCGAGAGCTTCGCCCTGCCCTGGCGCGAGGTGCTCTTCGCGCTCCGCCGCCTCGAGGCGCGCGGGCTGTGCCGCGGCGGCCGCTTCGTCGCCGGCCCGGTCGGCGAGCAGTTCGCGCTCCCCGAGGCGCTCGCCGCGCTACGCGCCACCGCCCGCCGGCCTCTCGAGGGGAGCGTGATCGAGCTCTCCGCCGCCGACCCCCTCAACCTCACCGGCCTCCTCCTTCCCGGCGAGCGGGTGCCGGCGCTCAGGGGGCGGAGCCTCACCCTCGTCGACGGCCTGCCACGCGCGGTGGGGGCCGAGCGCGCGCTCGCCGCCGCGGCGGTCGGCTGAGGGTGCTCCCGACACCTCTCGATATATCGCTATAGTCGTCTGCGACCAGGAGGTCGAGACGATGAAACGACACCACGGCCACCGTCACGGGGGCTTCGCGGGCTTCGGCCCCCCCTTCGGGCCCCCCTTCGGCGGCCCCTTCGCGAAGCGTGGCCCCGGCGGCGGCGGACGGGCGCGGCGCGGCAACGTGCGCGCCGCGATCCTCGCCCTGCTCGCCGAGCGGCCGATGCACGGCTACGAGATCATCCAGGAGCTCGACGGCCGCACCCAGGGCATCTGGCGGCCGAGCGCCGGCTCGGTCTACCCGACGTTGCAGCTCCTCGAGGACGAGGGGCTGATCGCCGGCGTCGAGCGCGAGGGCAAGCGCGCCTTCTCCCTCACCGACGCCGGGCGCGCCCACCTGGAGGAGCACCGCCCCGCGACCGCCCCCTGGGACGAGGTCCTCGAGCGGGTCGAGCCGGGCGCCCACCAGCTCCGCGAGGCGGCCGTGCAGCTCGCCGCCGCGGTCGGCCAGGTGCTGCACGCCGGCAGCGCCGAGCAGCAGCAGCGCGTCGCCGAGATCCTCTCCGAGGCGCGCCGCCGCGTCTACGGCCTACTCGCCGAGGAGGCCGACCCCGGCTGAGCGCCCGTCGGTCACGACGAGCGGCGTGTAGTGGCCGACCGGCAGCACCGCCGGCCAGATCCCGCCGACGAGGGCGCAGGCCGCGGCGGCGAGGAAGGCGACGAGGATCGAGTGCGCGAGGAGCAGCCCGGCGATCGCCGAGCCGATCGGGTTGCCCGCGAAGTTGAGGTTCATCGACACCGCGAAGGCACGGCCGAACCACTGCGGCTCGGTCGCCCGCTGGCGGAGCGAGAACATCGCCACCGTGAGCGGGCCGTTCGAAACGCCGACGACGGCGATGCAGAGCACGACCACGGCGACGTGGTGGAAGCCGAGCGCGAGCACGACGAGGGCGGCGGCGGTCGCCATGCAGCTGCCGGCGAGCATCGACTTCTCCCGCCCCTCGGTCCCGACCCGCCCGGTGACGAGGCCGGCGAGGAAGCCGGCCGCCCCCATCACCGCGAACATCACGCCGACGGCCTTCGAGCCGCCGTGCAGCACCCGCAGCACGACGACGGGGATGGCGACGGTGAGCGAGCCGCCGGCAAAGTTGAACACGGTCATCGTCCCCGCCAGCATCCGCAGCACGCGGTTCGAGAAGACGTAGCGGATCGCCGCCCCGGCATCGGCGAGCAGGCCCTGCTCGTGGGGGAGCGGGTGGAAGGGCGGCGCGGGGACGCGGGCGAGGCCGAGCGCCCCGACGAAGAGCAGCACGGCGGGGAGCACGAGCGCGGCGCGCGCCCCGATCACCGCGACCGCCACCCCGGCCACCGCGGGGCCGAGCACTGTCGCCACGACGAAGCAGCCCGAGTCGACGGCGTTCGAGCGGTCCCAGAGGTGGCGCGGCACCATCACCGGGAAGAGCGCCCGCCCGCCGACCCTGCTGAGCGGCTGGGTGAGCGAGGCGACCGAGACGATGAGCAGCAGCGCGAGGTCCGGGAGGGCGTGCGCGAGGGCGAGGGCGGCGATCGCCGAGACGGCGGCGGCGCCGACCACGTAGTCGACGATCATCAGCGGGATCTTGCGCCCGCGGTCCAAGAGCGCGCCGGCGATCGGGCTGACGAGGATGCCGGGGAACTGGCTGCAGAGGATGACGAGCCCCGAGAGCTGTGAGGAGTGCCGCGTCTCGAGCACGTAGAGAACGATGAGCACCGACGACATCTGCGTCGCGATGCGGCTCGCGAGGGTCGCGAGGATGAGCGTGGGCAGCCCCGCGACCGAGAAGAGGCTCCGGTAGGTGGAGTCGAGCGGGGCCGCGGGCTCGCCCCGGGCGCCGTCGGTCTGCACAATCTGTTGAGGCTAGCTAACGATTTCCGGTGCGCTCGCGCGCCGCTCGGGGCGCTCGGTGCGCGACGATGGCACGGTGACCGAGGTCGCCGACCGCCCCGAGCCCGCCCTCGGCGACGCCACCCGCACCGGCTTTCGCGGCGTCAACCACCTCGCCCTCGTCACCCCCGACATGGACGCCACGGTGCGCTTCTGGGCCGGGGTGCTCGGCTGCCCGCTCGTCGCGACGGTCGGGACGCCGCAGTTCCGCCACTACTTCTTCGAGATCGGCGAGGGCTCGACGGTCGCCTTCTTCGAGTACGCGACGGCTCCGGTGGCCGCCTTCGCGAAGCCGGCGGGCGTCCCCGACGCGCGCGCCATCCAGTTCGACCACCTCTCGCTCGACCTCCCCGACGAGGAGGCGCTCGTCGCCCTCGCGGCGCGGCTGCGCGCCGCCGAGTGCGAGGTGACCGAGCTCGTCGACCACGGCTTCATCCGCTCGATCTACTTCACCGACCCGAGCGGCATCGCCCTCGAGGCGTCCTACTGGGTGAACGACGCCACGGCGCCGGCGCGGGCCGACTTCGCCGACCCGCGGCTCTTCGCCGACGAGGACCCCGTCCCCGCGGTCGCCGAGCTCGCCGAGGGGGGCCGCCTCACCTCGACGCCGCGCACCGCGCTCAGCTGAGCCCCCGCCCCACGGCGACGGCGGGGGCCCTCTCGGGCGGGCGATCGAGCACCGCGAGCGCGCCGTCGGGCTGCCGGCGGAGCACCTGGCGCAGCGCCGGCACCCCGGTGAAGGGGTGCTCGACGCGGAAGTGGGCGCCGCGGGACTCCCCCCGGCGGAGCGCCGCCGCACCGAGCAGCTGGGCGATGAGGGTGAGGTTCGCCTCCTCGAGGTCGGCGGGGCCGGCGGTCGCGGGCAGCGGCCGCGCCGCCTCGGCGAGGCGCTCGAGGAGCGCGGTGAGGCCGGCCGCAGAGCGCAGCACGCCGGCGCCGCGGCTCGCCTCCCGGCGCAGAAGGGGGCGGGCGACGCGCACCGCGGCGAGCCCGTCGTCGTCCTGGCGAGGGTCGGCCGGGGGCCGCTGCTCGCCGGGCGCGAGCTCATCAGCGAGCGCCGCGGCGGCGCGACGGCCGAAGACCACCCCCTCGACGAGGGAGTTCGAGGCCAGCCGGTTCGCCCCGTGCACCCCGCTCATCGCCACCTCGCCGACGGCGTAGAGGCCGGGGAGCGAGCTCCGCCCGGCGTTGTCGCTCACCACGCCGCCCATCACGTAGTGCAGCGCCGGCGCCACCGGGACCCAGGCGCGCCGCGGGTCGACGCCGGCGCGGTGGCTGGCGGCGACGAAGCTCGGGAAGCGCGCCGTGAGCTGCTCCCCGATCGCGGTGGCGTCGAGGAAGAGGCTCGCCGCGCCCGTGCGCGCCATCTCGAGGGCCATCGTCCGGCTGACGACGTCGCGTGGCGCGAGGTCGGCACGCGGCACCCCGGCCATCACCGGGCGCCCCGCGCCGTCCCGGATCACCGCACCCTCGCCCCTGAGCGCCTCGCTCGCGAGCGGGCGGGGGTCGCTCGCGAGCTGGATCGCGGTCGGGTGGAACTGCACGAACTCGAGATCGGCGACCTCCGCGCCGGCGCGCAGGGCGGCGGCGAGGCCGTCGCCGGTGAGGACCGCGGGGCTCGTCGTCTCGGCGTAGAGCTGGCCGAAGCCGCCGGTCGCGAGCACGACCGCCCCCGCACCGACGACCACCGGGCGCCCCCGCTCGAGGAGGAGCGCCCCTCGCACCCGACCCTCCCCGTCGCAGAGCAGGTCGACCAGGAAGGCCTCCTCGACGAGGCGCAGCCGGCGCGCCCGCGCCGCGCCCCACAGGGCGCGCATCACCTCGCGCCCGGTGGCGTCGCCGCCGGCGTGCACCACCCTGCGGCGAGAGTGGCCACCCTCGCGGGTGAGGTCGGGACCGACGGCGCCGGCGTCGAGGCGCAGGCCGTTCGCCTCGAGGAAGGCGACCGCAGCGGGGGCCTCGGCGACGAGGAGCGCGACGGCCGCCGGGTCGCAGAGGCCCGCACCGGCGGCGAGGGTGTCCGCCGCGTGCAGCGCGGGGGCGTCGTCTGTAGCGAGGGCGGCCGCGATGCCCCCCTGCGCGGCGCCCGTGGAGCCGTCCGCCGCGCCCCCGCCCCACCCCGCGCCGGGGCCGCGGCCCTTCAGCGCGACCTCGACCTCGAGCGCCGGCGGGAGGGAGAGGGCGACGGTGAGGCCGGCGATCCCGGCCCCGACGACGAGGACGTCGACCGCGCGTCGCGCGGCGGTGGCAGCGAGCGCCGGCAGGAGGAGGCGGGGCAGCCTCCCGGCGCCCTCGAGGGTGGTCACTCGCCCGCCGCCGAGGGGCTGCCGATGGCGATCATCGCCTGCACCGCGCGCTCGGCGCGACGGCGGATCCCCTCCTCCACCTCGATCGGGTGGACGAGGTCGGTGAGCGCCTGCAGCAGCCGCTCGGGGGTCGTCATCTTCATGTACCGGCAGACCGCCCCCGGGTTCACCGCCGTGAAGTGCCCCTCCGGGTTCGCCCGCTCGAGCTGGTGGAGGATGCCCGTCTCCGTGGCGACGAGGGCGCTCCCCCCGCCGAGCTCGCGCGCCGCCTCGACCATCGCCCCCGTGGAGAGCACCCGCGTGCGCTCGGCGGGGAGCTCGCCGCGGTCGAGCAGGTGCAGCGCGGTCGAGGTGCAACCGCACTCGGGGTGGATGAAGAGCGTGGCCTTGGGGTTGGCCTTCACCTTCTCGACGAGGGAGCGGGGCTCGATCGCGGCGTGCACGTGGCACTCCCCCATCCACAGGTCGAGGTGGCGGCCGCTCTCGCGGGCGACGTGCTCGCCGAGGAAGAAGTCGGGCAGGAAGAGGATCTCCGCGTCCTCGGGGAGGGAGGCGACGACCTCGACGGCGTTGGCTGAGGTGCAGCACAGGTCGGACTCGGCCTTCACCGCGGCGCTCGTGTTCACGTAGGAGACGACGAAGGCTCCGGGGTGCTCGGCGCGGTAGGCGCGCACGTCCTCGGCGGTGACGGTCTCGGCGAGCGAGCAGCCGGCCTCGAGGACGGGGAGGAGCACGGTCTTGTCGGGCGAGAGGATCTTCGCGGTCTCGGCCATGAAGTGGACGCCGCAGAAGACGATCACCTCGGCGTCGCTTCGGGCGGCGATGCGGCTGAGGGCGAGGGAGTCGCCGACGTGATCGGCGACGTCCTGGATCCAGGGGAGCTCGTAGTTGTGGGCGAGGACGACCGCCCGCCGCTCGCCGGCGAGGCGGTGCACCTCCTCGGCAAAGCGCTCGTAGCTCGAGGTGGCGCCGTTGCCGTGCACTGCCGCTCCCAACCAATACTCAGGGTGAGTATTTATGTACTCATCCTGAGTATAGACAGCCTCGGGCCGCCCTACCGCTCAGCCCGGCGGCGCCGGGCGCCCCCGCGCCGACCAGCGGCTGCTGGCGAGGACCGCCCCGCTCCGACAGCCCACCACCTGCAGGTGGTCGCGACGCCAGGCGTAGAGGGCGAGCTGCCCGTGGCGCAGCCCGAGCGCGCAGGCGTCGGCGGCCGCGAGGTCGGGGAGGGCGAGGCCGTGCTCTACCCAGCTGAGGTCGGGGGCGTAGCCCGCCGCCGCCCAGTGCTCGGTGCCCGCGGCGTCGAGCTCGCGCACGAGCAGGGCGTGGCGGCGCGCGTTCTCCTCGGCCGCGAGCGGGAGCGCACCGGGGTTCCAGGCGGTGACGAAGTGGACCTGCGCGACCCCTTCGGGGAAGCGCTCGGGGCTGGCGACGCCCCCCTGCTCGAGCTCGAGGGGGCCGCCGGGGCTGTCGACCCACAGCCGCGCCGCCAGCCACTCGGCGATCAGCCCCTCGCCGATCGCCTCCCCGCCGCTCACCCCTCGGGGGGCGGGCGGCGGCGCGTCGTGCGGGTGACGCCCGGCGCGGGCCGCTCCTGGAGCACCTCGCGGCGGAAGCGGTAGAGGGCGGCGGGGCGGCCGCCGAGGCCGCGCGCCCGCTGCCCGGTCGACTCGACGAGGCGCGCCTGCTCGACGAGGCGGCGGAAGTTCGACTTGTGGAGGCGCACCCCGACGAGCGCCTCGACGGCCCGCTGCAGCTGCAGCAGGGTGAAGCTCGGGGGGAGGAGCTCGAAGACGAGCGGGCGGTAGGAGAGCTTGCCGCGCACCCGCTCGAGGGCGGTCGCCGCGATGCGGCGGTGGTCGAGGCGCATTGGGCGCCCGAGGCCCTCCCCGGCGTCCCCCTCCGGGAGGAGGCCCGCCTCGTAGAGGAGCTCGTAGCGCTCGAGCGGACGGTTGGCGTCGAAGGCGCCGCCGCCGAGGGCGAAGTTCAGCGCGGCGCGGGCGCGGCGCTCGGCGCCCTCGGCCGGAGCACCCGCCGCCGCCCAGCGCTCGAGCGCGGGGGTGATCGCCTCGTCGATGACCGGGGGGCGCCCATCCCGCCAGTCCTCCCAGGGGAGGTACTCGTAGCAGGAGCGCCAGCGCGGCGCGCCGGGGCCCGAGACCGGCTGCTCGGAGACGAGCGCCAGGTAGACGATCGACAACGCCCGCTCCCCCTCGCCGGCAACGCGGTCGCGGTCACCGAAGGTGTAGAGCTGCTCGAGGTAGCCGAGCTCGATGCCCGTCCGCTCGCGGACCCAGCGGCGCATCCCGCGGTCGAGGGTGCGGTCAGCATCGGGGTCGAGCAGCCCCGCCGGCAGCCCCTCGATTGCCGGCCCCTCCGCCTCGTCGGCGCCGACGACGAGGATCCGCGGGGTCGCCTCGGAGACGGCGAGGATCACCGCCACGAGGTCGACGGCGAGGGTGCGTCGTGCGGGGCGAGGGTCGACCATGGGGGAAAAGGTAGGCAGCGGCGCGCCGCTGCGCTTTACCTCAGCCAGCCGCTCGGTCACGGGCGCGCCGGCGGCGGGCGGCGCCGAGCGTCGCTCCCCCTCCCGCGACGAGGGCGAGCAGGGCCGCGAGGGCGAGGCCGAGGCCGAGGACGAGGCGGCGGGGGAGGTAGCTGAGCACCAGTCGGTGCACCCCCGCCGGGATCCGTGCCGACTGCTCGACCCCCGCGAGGCCGCGCACGGGGGCGAGCGCGGCGGGGTGGCCGTCGACGGTGAGGTGCCATCCCGGGAGCGCCGTCACCGCCATCACGAGCGAGGCAGCACGCCGCGTCGTCGTCGTGAGGCTGAACGAGCCGTCGCCGCCGTCGACGACGCCCGAGACCCTCCCGCCGCCCGAAGGGAACGAGAAGCGCGCCGCCCCGGGCACCGCGGAGAGGCGCTCGTCCCCGGCGAGGATCCCGACGGTGCGCGTCCCGACCGGCGGCGCGAGCCAGGTGGGACTCAACACGTAGCCGATGCCGTAGCGGCGGGCGAGGGCCGCCGAGGTGATCGCCGGGACGAAGAGGCCGACGCCCTTTTGCACCGGGGCCGCGGCCGCGACCGGCCAGGTGCGGTAGTAGGCGGCGGGGGTGAGCGGGTCGTGGACACCGAAGAGGTGGATGCCGTAGCCGAGGTTGACGTTCGGGTACAGACCCGCCCGCGGCTCGGGTTGGCCGCTCGCGCTCGGGACCCCGAAGCTGCGCACGCCGTAGCGCCTCCCCGCGATCGACTGCAGCGCGGTGTTGCCGTTGTCGAGGCCGACGAGGCTGTCGCCGACGATCGCCTCGAGGCGCGCGGTCGCCGCCGTCGCGCCGTAGAAGGTGTGGCCGTAGGTGGGGATCCCGACCCCGGCGGTGAACAGGAAGGTCCCCTCGCCGGCGACGAGGAGCGCGGCGGCTCCTCGCCGCAGCAGGAACCCGCCCCTCCCCGAGGCGAGGAAGGGGACGACGACGAGGGCGCCGAGCGCGAGGGCGACGGGCCACACGAGGCTGTCGAGGCGCTGCCGCCGGCTGATCTCGAGGAGGCGGACCCCGAGCGAGTCGACGAGCAGATAGGCGACCACCCCGCTCACCGCGAGCGCCCCGAGCCAGGCGGCGCGGCGCAGCACGCGGCTGCGCTCGGCGCCCCGCAGCTCGTCGAGGCCGACGGCGCCGAGGAGCGCGACGAGGAAGGCGGACATCGTCCGCATCCGCTCGAAGCGCACCGCCCGCAGCTCGGGGATGCGGTCGACGAGGCCGAAGAAGAGCTGCAGCGGGCGGGGCTCGTAGGTGGCGACGAAGCTGAGGAGGAGCGCGAGGGCGAGGCCGGCGACGAGCGGCCGGCGCCAGGCCCCGAGCACGGCGACGAGCGCGAGCACGGCCGCCACCACCCCGACGTAGGCGACGCTCTCGTAGTATGGCCAGAACTTGTAGGCCGAGAGCAGCGATGGCCCGGTCGGCAGGCCCGCGTAGCCCTGGGAGAACAGGAGCGCCATCGCGCTCGTCGGCAGGCCGACGTAGTTCCCGTCGTTGGCACGATGCGAGAGGGCGAGCACCTGCAGCCCCGGGAGCCAGAGCGGCGCGGAGAGCGCCGCACCGGCGACGCCGCCGCAGAGGGGACGGACGAGCCTCCTCCACGAGAGCCGCCGCCCCGCGAGCCGCCCGGCCACGAGCGCCCCGGCAGCGAGCGCCGCGAAGGCCATCGCGAGCATCACGTTGGCCTCGGGGAAGCCGCCGTAGACCGAGAAGGCGACGACGACCGCCAGCAGCACCACGTACCGCCACTTCTCGGAGCGCGCCGCGAGGACGAGCAGCGCGAGCAGGTAGCCCGCCCAGCAGAAGACGTCGGTGAGCGGCCAGGTGACCCAGTTCACGAAGGCGCCGGCGAGCATGAGCGACAGGCCGCCGAAGAGCGCGGCGAGGGGCCGCAGGCCGAGGACCCGCGCCGCGAGGTAGGTGCCGGTGCCGGCGATCAGCACCTTGCTCACGACGACCACGAGGAAGGCGGCGCGCAGCGGCGCGAGGTAGCTGAGCACGTCGGGGAGGCTGAGCACGGAGGACTCGAAGTTGAGGAACTCGGGCATCCCGAGCACCGAGTAGTCGTTCCACAGCGGGAAGTGCCCGGCGTGCACGAGCCGCCAGTCGAGGGCGTTCCAGCTCACCATCTGGCTCACGGCGTCGCCGTTGGCGAGGCTGTGCGGCGCTCCGTAGAGGCCGGCGGTGAGCGAGGTGAGGCCGCTGTCGAGATCGAAGCCCCCGAAGACGGTGCCGTCGCGCAACGCCGGCGCGAAGAATGCGAGGGCGACGAGGACGAGCACGGCGAGGCAGCAGACGTCGGTGCGGCGCTCGGTGAGCAGCCGGCGGCTCCGGGAGGCCAGCCGGGATACTCCCATCGACGGCACACTACTGACGGGCCCCGCTCGATCCGCCGACCCCGCGCCTCGCGAGCCGCGACGGCGCACCAGCGAGCGTGACGCCGGCGCTCGTTTCTCCGACGAGGTACGCGTCTTACAGCGACAGGTAGCGGTCCGAGCCATTAGCTTGCCCACCAGCCCGAGGGGGCATGGAGGAGAGCGGAGGGGGGCTGCCAATGAGTGCATCCGGCGCCACCGGACACGCCGGGAACGACCGATGAGCCGGCTCGTCGTCGGCGCCTCGAGCACCGACCTCGCCGTCTTCGCGGCGGAGTCGGCGATCAGCCTCCTCGGCGAGGGCCATCGGGTGATCCTCCTCTGCGTGACGAACCCGGCGCTCGTCGCCTCACCCGCGAGCGACAGCGAGGCGGTCGCCACCGCCCGCCTCACCCTCGACACCGACGCCGGCCCCGAGGACGTCCTCGCCTCGGCCGAGCGCGTCGAGGCCGACGCCCGCAGCGACATCGACGAGGCGCTCCGCAGCCGCCACCTCGACGACAAGGTGCGCGTGCGCGTCGACACCGGAGAGCTCGGCGAGACCCTGTGCCGCGTCGCACTCGAGGAACGAGCCGATCTCATCGTCCTCGGTCGGCGACGCGCGACGCGCGCGCGACGCCTGCGGATGGTGATCGAGGCCGCCCACTGCCCGGTCCTCGTGGTGAACGAGCGCCGGGCGTAACTCCCCCGGCGCCTCCCGGCCGGAGTTGACTGCGCGAGCCCCGACGAGGAGCAGCAGAGGTGCCCTCGCCCGAGGCTCCCCTGCCCCAGCCTCCCGGCGGCTTCTCCCCGAGCAGGTGAAAGGGGGTGGCGCGTACGCTCCTCCGGGCGACCTGACCGGCGCCGGAGGAGGACGACGATGACCACCCCAGCTGGGACCGATCCGCGCCCCCTCGTCCGCGTCGAGCGGGGCGGGGGCGTCGCCGTCGTCCTCCTCGACCGCCCCGAGGCGCTGAACGCGTTGAGCGACGGGCTGCGCGAGGCACTCGTCGGCGCGCTCGCCGGCATCGCCGAGGAGGAGGGGGTCACGGCGGTGGTGCTCACCGGGTCGGGGCGGGCCTTCTGCGCCGGCGGCGACCTGAAGGCGATGCAGCAGCGCCTCGAACGGCCGCAGGGCTCGGTCGCCTTCGCCGGCTGGCGCCGGATGCACACCGTGAGCGCGGCGGTCACGCTGCTGCACTCGCTCGACAAGGTGACCGTGGCCGCGGTGAACGGCCCCGCAGTCGGCCTCGGCTGTGACCTCGCGCTCTGTTGCGACTTCGTCGTCGCCTCGAGCGAGGCCACGTTCGCGATGAGCTACGCGAAGCGGGGCCTCGTCCCCGACGGCGGCGGCATGTACTACCTGCCCCGTCGCGTCGGTCTCGCCAAGGCGAAGGAGCTCCTCTTCAGCGGGCGCACCGTGGCGGCCGAGGAGGCAATGGAGATCGGCATCGCCGACCGCCTCGTCGAGCCCGCGGCGCTGCTGGAGGCGGCCCGCACCCTCGCCGAGGAGATGACCGCGGCGTCGCCCACGGCGCTCGCCCTCACCAAGTCGATCCTCAACCGCTCCTTCGAGCTTGAGCTCGACGAGGTCTACGCGCTCGGCGCCTCGGCGCAGGCGATCTGCTACACGACCGACGACCACCGCGAGGCGGTCCGGGCCTTCCTCGACTCCCGCCGTCGTGGCTGAAGGAGGGGCGCGCCCCGCGGCTCCGAGCGGGCTGCAGGCCCTCGGCGCGCTCTGCCGCCCGCAGCGGGTGGCGGTCGTCGGCGGCTCCGCCGACCCCGGCAAGATCGCCGGCCGCCCCGTCCGCTTCCTCCACCGGGGAGGCTTCGCCGGCGCCTCCTACCTCGTCAACCCGAACCTGCCCGAGGTCGCCGGCTTCACGAGCGTGGGGAGCGTCGCCGCGCTCCCCGAGGTGCCCGACGCGGCCTTCGTCGCGCTCGGCACGGCCGGCGCGATCGCCGCGGTGCGCGAGCTCGCTGCGCTCGGCACCGCCGCCGCGGTCGTCCTCGCCGCCGGCTTCACCGAGAGCGGCGCGGAGGGGGCGAAGCGCCAGGCCGAGCTCCTCGCGGCGGCCGGGCCGATGCGCCTCCTCGGGCCGAACACCCTCGGCCTCGTCAACCTGAGCGACGGCGTCTACCTCACGGCGAGCGACGCGCTCGAGACCCCCGGCATCAGCCGCGGCGCGGTCGGCGTGGCTGCCCAGAGCGGCGGCATCATGGCCTCGCTGCTGTCGCGCGCCGGGGGCAGGGGGATCGGCTTCTCGACGCTCCTCGCCACGGGCAACGAGGCGGACCTCGAGCTCGCCGACTGCGTCGAGTACCTCACCGAGGACGACAACACCGCGGTGATCGCCCTCTACATCGAGGCGCTGCGCTCGCCGCGGCGCTTCGTCGAGGTCGCCCGCCGCGCCGTGGCCGCCGGCAAGGCCGTCCTCGCCTACAAGGTCGGGCGCTCCGAGGCCGGAGCGCTGGCCGCGAGCTCGCACACCGGTGCGCTCGCGGGGAGCGACCGCGCCTACGACGCGCTCTTCGCCGAGGCGGGCGTCGAGCGCCTGACGCGCTTCACGGACCTCCTCGAGCTTCCGGCGGCGCTCGCCGCCGGGAAGCGCTCGGCCGGGCGGCGCGTCGGCGTGCTCACCACGACCGGCGGGGCGGCGACGGTCATCGCCGACGCCTGCGGAGCGCTCGGCCTCGTACTCCCCGGCCTCGGCGCCGCGACGGCCGCGGCGCTCGGAGAGCTCGTCCCAGGCGGTGACGTCGACGCCAGCCACAACCCGATCGACCTCACGCTCGCCGGCACCCGCAGCGAGGTGATGGCCCCCGTCATCGAGCTGCTCGCCGCCTGTGACGACTTCGACGCCCTGGTCGTCGTGCTCGGCTCGTCGGCCGTCGCCCGCCCCCGCCTCGTCGCCGACCCCCTCATCGCCTGCGCGGCCAGGCCGGGCGCGAAACCGCTCCTCGCCTACGTGAGCCCGCACCTCCCCGAGGTCCTCGAGCGCCTCAACCGGGCGGGCGTCCCCGCCTTCGAGGACCCCGAGAGCTGCGCCGCGGCGCTCGCCCTCCTCGCCGCGACGAGCCCACCCGCCCCGTTTTCGGCTCCGCCGGCAGCCGCTCCTCACGCGGCGGCCGCGACGA
>Ga0307374_10000822_pt1 | contig 58341 bp, 46 predicted proteins | sample OX3MG_FD_202532 | JGI IMG/M metagenome (GOLD analysis project Ga0307374, IMG submission 202532) | Soil microbial communities from Risofladan, Vaasa, Finland - OX-3 | ecosystem: Environmental > Terrestrial > Soil > Coastal area > Acid sulfate soil | place: Finland: Risofladan, Vaasa | collected... | reverse complement strand
GCGCGGAGTAAACGGCTTTCCTCTCGCTCCAGCGAAAGGGCTACGGTCGGCACTTTGGCTGCGCGCAGCCAAAGTGCCTGCGGCCCGTTCGTCTGCGGCGGCACGCGCCGAGACGACACGCGTGTCGCATGGGCGAGGGGTAAACGGCTTTCCTCTCGCTCCAGCGAAAGGGCGACGGTCGGCACTTTGGCTGCGCGCAGCCAAAGTGCCTGCGGCCCGTTCCTCTCCGGCGGCACGCGCCGTGGCGACACGCGTGTCGCATGGGCGTGGAGGAAACGGCAGGCCCGTGGTCGGCGGAACTTTTTTGGAATTCGCGGCCGGTGTTTCGCGTATTACTGGTAACGGCAAACGGAAAACGGCCCGCGAGCGCTTTAGCCATGCCGGCCGATCTTCGCTTGGCTTGCCGGCGGGTCGGGGAACGCCCGATCAACTGACAGAATCTGTCAGTTGGCCGAGGGTGGGCTCACCTCTGACCGGGTTTTTGAGCGACGCGCGCGGATGGGTAGGGCGGAATCAAACTACGCCTTTCCGCTTGCGGAGCACGCGGGCTATGTTCGGCCGAGACGCATTTCGGCTACAGCTTCCAGCCGTCGAAGAGCGTGGCCCGCAGGCGGTTCCATTCGGGTATGCGCTGGTTGGCCTGCCCGCGATGCACCAGTTCATCCACCCAGTCGTCCATCCGCCGCAGCCGCTCGGCCAGGCTGGCCACGGTGTTCAGGGCCAGCTTGCAGGCGGCCGACGATTCCTGCTGGCAGAGGGCATTGTATTTCGACCGCTCGATCGAAAGCAACTTGACGGCCGTTTTTGCCCGCACGCTGGCCGAGTGCGGCGCGGGATGAAAAAACGACATCTCGCCGAAGTTCGAAAAAGGCTCCAGCGTCGCCAACGTGGTCGGCTCGGAGGAGTTGCTTTCGGCGAGATGGTGAAACACCTCGCAGGCCCCTTCCAGCAGCACGCACAACCGCTGGCTCTGCTCGCCCTGGGCCAGAATCACCTCGCCGGGACTGAACTCCTCAACGCAGGCGATTTCCAGCAGACGCTCCCATTCGTCGGCCGAGAACTCGCGGAAGATCGGTATCTTCTTGAACACGTTCGACGAAACCAACTCGGCAGTCATATGATTCCTCCCAGCACGGTGGCCCGGCCGACGCGGCCGATGCCGATGATATAAGCCGCGGTGCGGAGGCTCACCTTGCGTTCCAACGCCAGCTCGCAAACCCGCTCGAACGCATCCGAAAGCACGTGATCGAGCTCCTGACGCACGCGGTTCAGCCCCCATTGATAACGCTGGCGGTTCTGCACCCATTCGAAATAACTGGCCGTCACGCCGCCCGCGTTGGCCAGAATGTCGGGCAAAATCGTCGTCCCTCGCTCGGTGAGAATATCGTCGGCCTCGAAATCGACCGGCGCGTTGGCCGCCTCGATAATCACCGGGGCCTTGATGCGGGCCGCATTTTGCTTGGTGATCACCCCGCCCAACGCCGCGGGCACCAGCAGGTCGACGTCCAAGTCCAGCAGGTCTTCGTTGCTGATCGAATCGGCTTCGTGGTATCCGGCCAGGCTGCCGCGATGGTCGAGCGCCCAGCGGAGCATGGCCGGAATGTCGAGTCCGTCCGCCCGGTAATACGCGCCGCTGACGTCGCTGACCGCCACGACCTGGTAGTCCGCCTCGGCCAGGAATTTGGCCGCGTGCGAGCCGACGTTTCCAAAACCCTGAATGGCGACGCGGGTCTGCGAAGGCTTTCGCCCCAGGCGGCTGAGCAGCTTGAAGGTCAGGATGCCGACTCCCCGGCCCGTTGCTTCTTCGCGGCCGGGCAGACCGTGCATCTCCACCGGCTTGCCGGTCACGACCGCCGGATTGAATCCGTGGTATTTGGCGTACTGGTTCATGAACCAGGCCATGATTTTGTCGTTGGTGCCCATGTCGGGGGCCGGAATGTCGATGTCGGGGCCGATCAGGTCATGGATGCCGTCGACAAACTTCCGCGTGACCAGTTCCAACTCGCGGGGGCTGAGGCTGGCGGGATCGACGGCGATGCCCCCCTTGGCACCGCCATAAGGAATGTTGACGACCGACGTCTTCCAGGTCATCAGGGCCGCCAGCGAGCGGACTTCGTCGAGATCGACGTCGGGGTGGAAACGCAGTCCCCCTTTCATCGGCCCACGCGAATCGTCGTGCTGAACGCGGTAGCCGATGAGCGTGGTGATCTCGCCGTTGTCGCGCTCGATGGCCACCTGCACCTGCACTTCGCGCTTGGGCGTGACCAGCAGACGTCGGATATTCTCCGACAGGTCCATCAAATCGGCGGCGCGATTGAAATACAGTCCGGTAGTATCGAAGGCTTTCATCCCAAGGAATCATATCCCCGCAGGCGGGTTGGCTCAAGGAAGGTTTTGGCCGCCAACGTCATAGGGTGGGACTGGCCTGCGCAAAACCACCGCATTCGGCCCGAAAGCGAGACAAGGTACTTGTGGCAGATTTGTTCCGCTCCGTGCGAACGAATTGCGATTGCCTTGAGCCGGCTTCGATGTTTGCCACCAGCTTCAGCTGGTGGTTTGCGGTTTGGGTAGCCTCCTCGGTAGCCGGCTTCAGCCGGGCTTCTCGACAGCGGCTTTAGCCCTTCCCGGTAGCGACATCGGTTCCTCCATCCAAAGAAGCCCGGCTGAAGCCGGCTCAAGGGAAGACGGTTGAGGTGATCGCGAACCACCAGCTAAAGCTGGTGGCAAACCGCCAAAGCCGGCTGAAGCCGGCTCACAATGAGCCTCATCTTGGCCGGAACAATTCTGACATCAGTGTTTGACGGCGATTTCGCCCCATTTTGCGCAGGCCAGGGTGGGACCAGCGAGCTTGCGAGCGCTGGCCCACCGTAAAACCGTCGCCATTGGTGGGCCCGCGCTCGCAAACTCGCCAGCCCCACCCTGCGCGTGCGCACGGCCAAAAGCTTGACATTTGCCGGCCGGAATCGCTATATTCCAAGGGCGTCGCTGATGGACGGCGTAATGGCGGCTCGCGCGTCGCCCCCGTTTGGCGGAATCGCCAATGGTTATTGACTGGCCGCGGTATCGTGTTTTCCGCGGCACTCGTTCCCGGACCGCTGCCGCGGTCTGCTGTTGACCGCGCTACGTCACGCGGGAAACCTCGTAGCTTGACCTTGCGTGTCATTCTCTCGCCCGAATGGAGATGGGGAAATGTCGCCCCAATACAACCGCCTTGTGACCGCCGCTTATGACCAAAACCACCATCCCGACCAGACCGTCGCTCGCCGCGCCGAGGAGCGCCTGCGCGGCAGCACCTTTGTCGCCATCCGGCGGCTGACGTGCGACGTACACGAGGGCATGCTCACCGTGCGCGGCCGAGTGCCGAATTTCTACACCAAACAGGTGGCTTTGAGCCTCTTGTCCAGCGTGCCGGGCGTGGAGGAGATCACCGACCGCGTGGAAGTGGCGTGATTCCGCTTGTATCTCGGCGGCCCATCGGCGACGATATACGGCGGCGGCAAACGTGATGCGCAGGGACGATTCTTGGCCCTCGCTGGCAATGCCGTGGGCCTTTTGCACCGATGAGCAAGTCTCCGCGCCGCAAGCCGCGGCCGAAATCGCAACTCCGGCAGGATACGGCGGCCTCGCACTCCACGGGCGAGGCCGCGGAGGGGGTGCCGCGCCGCGGTCAGCCCGGCCTCCGGGTTCAGGTTTGCCGCCAAGGCGTCGCCGTTTCGCCCGGCGTGGCCATCGGCAAGGCCTGTTGCCTGCACGAGATTTTTCCCGGCTCCGATGTGGAGTTGCCCGACGACGACGCCGTGCTCCGCGAGCTGGCCCGCTACGACCAGGCGCGCGAACAAGCGGCCCGCGACTTGAAAACCCTGCACCACAAGGTCAGCAGCCAGCTCGGCCATCGGGCGGCGGCCATTTTCCAGGTCCACGAGTCGATCTTGCACGATCCGGCGCTGACGGCCAAAGTGCGTTCCTGGATCGTCGAATCGCGGCAGACGGCGCCGGCCGCCCTGCGGCGATTGCTGGAGGAATATACCGCCCTCTTCGAGCGCACCAGCGATGAATACCTTCGCGAGCGTCTGGCCGACGTGCGCGACATCGTGCTGCGGCTCAATCAGCACCTGGCCGACGTGGCCTCACCGCCCAGCGAAGTCAGCGGGCCGGTGATTCTGGTGGCCAACGAGTTGATCCCCTCGCACGTGATCACGCTCGACCAACGCGAGGTCGTGGGCATCGTGACGCAGGTCGGCGGACGCACCAGCCATGCGGCCATTCTGGCCCGCGGCCACGGCATTCCCGCCGTGTCGGGCGTGCCGGGCATTCTGCACGAAGTGGTCGACGGCGACACGATTGTGGTCGACGGCCGCGAAGGGCACGTGATGATCCATCCCGACGTGGAGACCGCCCGTGCCTATCGCCGCCTCCGCCGCGAATTCGTCGATCTGAAGGACCATTTGGCCCACAATCGCGACCAACCCGCCGTCTCGGCCGAAGGCGAACCGGTCGAGCTGCTGGCGAACATCAGCAACCTTTCCGACGTCAAGGCCGCCATCTCGATGGGCGCCGGCGGCGTGGGACTCTATCGAACGGAGTACCTATTTCTCACGCATCACGACGTGCCCGACGAGGAGGAACAAGTGGCGGCCTATCGCGCGGTGATCGCGGCCAGCCCGGCGCGGCGCGTCACCTTTCGCACGCTCGACGTCGGCGGCGACAAGAAAATGCGCTATCTCGGCCTGGACCACGAGGCGAACCCGTTCATGGGCTGGCGGTCGATCCGGCTGTCGTTCGAGCATCCGGCGTTTTTTCTCACGCAGATCCGCGCCGTGCTGCGTGCGGCCGCTCCCGGCCACGGCCCCAAGAAGCGCGTCGGCCTGATGTTTCCCATGATCACCACCATCGACGAGCTGCGCCGCGTCCGAAGCCTGGTGCGGAAAGCCTATCGGCAGCTCGATCGCGAGCGGCTCGATTATGGCGACGCCCGCATCGGCTTGATGGTCGAGGTGCCGGCCGCGGCGATCACCGTCGGCCGGTTGGCGAAAGAGGCCGACTTCGTCTCCATCGGCTCGAACGACCTGGTGCAGTATCTGACGGCCGCCGACCGCGACAACCCCAAGGTGAGCCATCTTTGCCAACCGCTGAACCCGGCCGTGATCGAAGTTCTCTATCAGACCATTCGCTCCTGCCTGGAACTGGGCAAGCCGGTCACGCTGTGCGGCGAAATGGCGGCTGCGCCGCGGGCGTTCCTGCTGTTGTTCGGCATGGGACTGCGCAGCTACAGCATGAGCCCGGCGTTCATTCCGATCATGAAAGAGCTGGCCAAGCAGCTCACGCGCGAACGTAGCTCGGCCATCGTCGAGCGCGTGCGAACGATGGCGACGACGAAGCAAATCGTCAACTTTCTCGGCAAGCAGCTCGCGGAAATCTGCCCCGACTTGTCGATCGTCGATTCGGCGAGTTAGACGCTACAAGCCGCCGCGAGGCCCAGACCGTGATGAACGGCAAAACCCAACCGGAACCCGATGGAGGAGACGCGGACACGACGGGCGACAAGACGCCATGAGTGCGGGTGTCGTATGAGGAACAGCTTGTTCGTCGTGCCAGGCTGGCTCAAAAGCTGGTGTCGGGCCGCACCGTCGGCTAATCTGGAGCACACTTTCCTGTTTCGGATTATACGACACGGTCAAGGAAATCGCCCAATGGCACGCAGCCGGAAATCGTTGACTGAACGACAGGACGCTCACACATGATCGGCAAAACGCTTGGCCATTATCGCATCACCGCCAAGCTTGGCGCCGGCGGCATGGGGGAAGTCTTTCTAGCGGAAGACACGCGTCTCGACCGCAAGGCGGCAATCAAATTCCTGCCGGCCGATCTGGCGGGCGATTCGCAGCGGCGGCAGAGGTTCCTGGCCGAGGCCAAAGCCGCTTCCGCGCTCAATCATCCGCACGTCTGCGTCGTGTACGACGTCGGCGAGACGGACGACGGGCTGCCGTTCATCGCCATGGAGTTCGTGGAAGGCCAGTCACTCGACGCGCTGATCAAGCAAGGACCGCTGGAGATCGCCAGGGTCGTCCAGATCGCAATTCAAGTCGCCGACGCGCTCGATGCCGCTCACTCCCGCGGGATCGTGCATCGCGACATCAAGCCCGCCAATATCAGTCTGAATGAGCGCGGACAGGTGAAAGTGCTGGACTTCGGCCTGGCCAAGCGGATGCCGCAGGAGTCCGCGGACGCTCTGGGAATGACGGTAGACGTGCAGCAGCACACCCAGCATGGCCAGGTGCTGGGGACCCCCGGCTACATGAGCCCCGAGCAAGCCGTCGGCCGCGCCGTCGATCACCGCAGCGATTTGTTCAGCCTCGGTTCGGTCGTCTACCACCTGCTCACGGGACGAAGCCCGTTTCCCGGAAAGAATCTGGGTGAGGTCTTGGACCATGTGGTTCACCGGCAACCTGACGCCATCGCCCGTTTCAATTACGACGTGCCCTCCGAGCTGGAGCGCATCACAATCAAGCTCTTGGCGAAGGATGCTGCCCGACGATACCAGTCGGCCCGCGAGTTGCTCGTTGATCTCGAGAACCTGCGGCAGTCGCTGGAAGGTGCCCTGGCTGGAAGTCCAGCCGGTGAACGACCGATTGGAGAACGGGCGGCTGGAGAACGGGCGGCCGTCACCGACCGCCCGCTGGGCCACTCGCAGATGATCGGCAATCAGGCCGGCCCAGTTCCCACGGCGGACGAGGTCAAAGCGAGCGACATCTTCATCAGTTGTGCCCAGCTCGACGACCAGCCGCTGGCCCAGGGACGCGAGGGGTGGGTTTCGCAATTCCAGAGGAACCTCAAGGTTCGAATGGAGCAGCTTTCGGGCGATCGCGTGCGGGTCGCCAGCTTGCCGATGCCCCCCGGCCAGGCCACGGTGGACGATGCGTATTTCGAGCATCTCCCCGAAGCCAAGACGATGGTCTCGGTGGTCTCGCCTCCCTTCACGAAATCGGAAGGTTGTCAGCGCGGGGTCGAAGAGTTCTGGCAGGGGGCGGAACGTTCGGGCAACTTCTGGGTCAAGAGCAAGCCGCGGCTGTTCAAGGTGGTCAAAACGCCGGTCAACGAGCGCGACCTGCCTCCGGGGCTCGACCAGTTGTTCGCCCAGCTCATGGGCTTCGAGTTCTACGAACGCGACCCCGAAACCGGCCGCCTGCGCGAATTTGACGAAGCCTTTGGTGAGGAAGCCCGCGCGCGGTACTACGAAAGGATCTACGACCTGGCCTACGAAATCGCGCAAGTCTTGAAGTACCAACAGAGCGCGGCCCTGGGCGAAGGGCCTCAGGGCGGCGGCAAGAAAATCTACCTGGCCGAGACGACCAGCGACCTGTCGGCCACGCGCGACAAGCTGCAGCGCGAACTGCTGGAGCAGGGACACGCGGTTTTCCCCGATCGACCGCTGCCGCTGAATGCCGGCCAGTTGCAGACCGCGATCCGAGCGTATCTCGAGCAGTGCGACCTGGCGATCCACATGGTCGGGCAGCGTTACGGCCTGGTGCCCGAAGACACCGACCGCTCGGTGGTCGCCCTGCAAAACCAGTTGGCCGCCGAACAAAGCGCGCTCGTGGGAATGGAGCGGCTGATCTGGATGCCTCGAAACCTGCGGCCGGTGGACCAGCGCCAGGCGGCCTTCGTCCGGCAGTTGATCGAAGATCCGGCCGCCCACCGTGGCGCCGACGTCATTGAAGATACGCTGGAGAACCTGAAAGAAATCCTCGAAGAGCGCTGGCGCCGCGAAGCCCAGGCGCGTGCCACGCCGCCCCCGCTCAGCCCCGGCAGGGCCGTCCGGCGGGTGTACCTGGTCTGCGACCGCGAAGACGAATCGGCGGTCGAGCCGCTGGAAGACTTCTTCTATGCGCAGGGTGTCGAAGTCAGCCTTCCCGATTTCAGCTCCGACGAGTCGGCGGTCGGGGAGAATCACCGCCAGAACCTGGAAGACTGCGACGCGGCACTGGTTTACTACGGCGCCGGCAGCAAGTCGTGGGTCGATATCAAGCTGCGGGACTTGCTGAAGGCTTTGGGTTACCGTAACGGCCGGCCCATCGAACAACAGGCCGTCTACATCGCCCCACCGTTCGACCGGCGAAAGGAACGATTCAAGACGTTGTCGGCTGAAGTCATCACTCAAGCCGGCGAGACCTTCGATCCAGGTCGGTTGACCTCGTTTGTCAGCCGGTTGAAACAGACGAGGCTGGCGACGGCGTGAGCCCCGATCGCGTAACGCGCACACTTACATGACTCCCCAAACCTCACCGCGTATCAAGCCCTTCCCCGGCCTGCGTCCGTTTCTGGCAGAGGAAGACTACCTGTTCTTTGGTCGCGAAGAACAGACGGCGGAATTGCTGTCGCTACTGCGGCAACATCGGTTTCTGGCCGTGGTCGGCACGTCGGGCAGCGGCAAGTCGTCGCTGGTCAGGGCCGGGCTGCTCCCCGCGCTGCACGGCGGAACGCTGGCGCAGGCCGGCTCGGCCTGGGAAGTGATCCTGGTTCGTCCCGGCGGCAACCCGATCGACAATCTGGCCCGTGCCCTGCTCGCCGCCGATTTGTACGACGCCGAGGATGTCGAGTCGTTGCCGCGTCTGGTCGCCACGCTCACGCGGAGCCGCACGGGACTGGTCGAAGCGGTGAAGCAGTCGGACCTGTCGGAAAAGACGAATTTCCTGGTCGTCGTCGATCAGTTCGAAGAGTTGTTCCGTTTCCGGCAATCGGCAATCGGCGGCCAGGAAGAGTCGGCGGCCTTCGTGCGCCTGCTGCTGGCGGCCTGCCAGCAGGCGGAGCGGCCGGTCTATGTCGCCATCACCATGCGTTCCGATTATCTGGGCGACTGCGCCCAGATTCCCGGTCTGGCCGAGGCCGTCAATGACGGCGAATACCTGATTCCCCGCCTGAGCCGTGAGCAGCGACGCGCGGCGATCGAGAAACCAGTGAGCGTCGGCGGCGGCGGCATTGCGCCGCGGCTGACGCACCAGTTGTTGAACGACGTGGGCGACGATCCCGACCAGTTGCCGGTCTTGCAACACGCCCTGATGCGGATTTGGGACTGTTGGCTGGCCGACCATACCGATGGCGAACCGCTTGATCTGGCGCACTACCAGCGGATCGGCGGCCTGCAGGAAGCCCTCTCGCTGCACGCCGACGAGGCGTATGCCGAATTGCCCGGCGATCACCACCGTCTGCTGGCGCGCAAGCTTTTCCAGGCCCTGACCGAGCGCGGCGCCGACAATCGGGGCATTCGCCGCCCGACGCGGTTCGACCAGTTGTGCGCGATTCTCGACGCGCCGCCGGCGGAAGCCGCGGTGGTGATCGAGGCGTTTCGCCAGGCCGGGCGGACGTTTCTGATGCCCATGCCCGAGGTGCCTCTCACGCCGCAGACGGTGATCGACCTCTCCCACGAGAGCCTGATGCGCGTCTGGCAACGGCTCCGCGGCTGGGTGGAAGAGGAATCGCAGTCGGCGCGGATTTACCGCCGGCTGGCCGACACGGCACTGTTGCGCCAGGAGGGGAAGGCCGGCTTCTACCGCGACCCCGACTTGCAGATCGCACTTTCATGGCGCGAGCGAGCGCGGCCCAATGCCGCCTGGGCCGATCGCTACCACGCGGGATTCGATGCGGCGCGGGCCTTCCTGGATCAGAGCCAACAGGAATCACGCGCGGCGGACGAAGCCCGCGAGGCAGCCCGGCAGCGGGAGCTGGAACAAGCGCGGCAGTTGGCCGAGGCGCAACAACTGCGGCTTCAACAGCAGCAGCGCGCGGCCCGCAAGCTCCGCAAGATGGTCGCCGGCCTGGCCGTGGTGGCGGTGATCGCCGCCGTCGCCTGCCTCGCCGCCTTGGTGGCCCGCCACGAGGCCGGCAAGATGGCCGAAATCGCGCGACAGAATGAGAAGAAGGCCGACGAAAATGCCACTGCGGCCCAGCAAAGCGCGCGTCAGGCGCAAGCCGCCGAGGAAGAAGGACGCAAGCTGCTTTACACGACCGATATGCAGCTCGCCCCGTTTGTCTGGAGGGACGATCGTTCCACGGCCGCACAACTCCGCACGTTGCTGGCCAAACACGTACCTGAAAGGATGAAGGATGAAGGCGGAAGGATGAAGGATGAAAGGGCAAGCGGCGATCAATCAGTGATCGGCGCGGGTCTCCCGACCCAGCCGGCCACCGCCAAGCCGGATCTGCGCGGCTTTGAGTGGTACCACTACCAGCATTTGGTCGACGACAGCGCCGCTGTCTTCTCGGGGCATGAGACCGCGCTGGTCGGCGGCGCTTTCACATCGGATGGTCAACTGGTGACGTTGGATCAAGACGGTCAGGTGAGACGTTGGGACGTGGATTCACAGGACGAAGACCAGGCGAGCCGCCGCGACCTGCCCGGCGGACGCAGCGCTCAGAACCGCGTCTTGTCGCCCAACGGACGACTGGCCGCGCTGGCCGAAGGGAACAAGGTGTACGTATTTGACACGTCCACGGGCAAGGAGACCTGTGAGATCGATTCCGCCGCAGATCATTTCCGCAGTCTCATCTTCTCACCGGACAGCGACAGCTTGGTCATCGTTGACGACCAGATTCGATGGGTGAGCGCCACGAGCGGCGAGGTGATCGCTTCCGTCGATCAGAAATTCGACCGTGAGGCTCATAGCCCGGTTGAAAGAAGCCTGGCTTTGTCCGCCGATGGTCTGACGTTGGCCGTCGTCGGCCATGGTCTGGGCGGCCTCTTGTTTTCCAGCTTCCACCTGGATGCGACCGCGCAGAAAGTGACCCCGCTGGCCAAGGATGTTGGTCTGGGCCGAGGAACGTTGCAGGCCTGCGCGTTGAGTCCGGATGGCCAACGGATCGCGCTGGGGCACTTCTTCACCGGCAGGATCTACGTTTGTGACATAACCACAGGCCGCACGATCGCACAGCATCTGACCGCTCACGCGGCACCCACGAGGGCGATGGCCTTTTCTGGCGACGGCACGAAACTGGCCACGGCCGATGCCGAAGGGACGATCAAGATTTGGGCGGACGCTGAGCAGCTCACGTCGAAGAGCACGGCGATCTTGACGCTCAAGGGCCATCAAGGGGCGATTACAACCCTGGGTTTTTCGAGCGATGGCAAGCAGCTTCTCACGGCCAGCGCCGACAAAACGGCCAGGGTCTGGGACCTGGAAAATGTCGGCGCGGCAATCCGTCCCTTGGAACGCAACAACGGTTCTCCGGTAGCACGCTTTTCCCCCGATGGACAACTGATCGCTTGCTCCGGCAGCGGCGGCGTACGTCTTTGGGACGCTGCCACAGGACGACTTGTGCGGGAACTTCCGGCCGCTGAGAAGGGGTTTATCAATAGCGTGGCCTTCTCGCCTACCGACCACCGTCTGCTGGCGGTGGGATACGGCGGACAAGAAGACGTGTCGTATGTCGCGCTGTGGGACATCGATGCCGGAGCCGAGCTCGCGCGCTTGCCGGGCGCGACCGATCTCGCCGGTTTCGCGGCGGACGCAGGCTGGCGCGTGGTCGGTGCGCTGGCGTTTTCGCCCGATGGGAAATGTCTCGTCGCCGGCTTCGGCTCAAAGTGGTGGTTTGATCCAGCAAGTTCTCCCGGTCCGCTGAAGGTCTGGGAGGTCGCCAATCGCCGATTGATCCGCCGCCTGGATGGACACACGGGCTTATGTCTATCTCTCGACTTCTCGAGGGACGGAAAGCGACTGGCCAGCGGCAGCCGCGACGGCACGGCGATCGTGTGGTCGACCGAGACCTGGGAAGCGATCGAGACGGTCGAGAATCCCGATCATGACTCCCTCTACGGCGGACGGGGCATGGTCGAGCATGTGGCCTTTGCGCCCGACGGCAAGACCCTGGCCCTGGCCAGTCGTGAGGGGGACGTGCAGTTGTGGGACGTCGCCGGCAGAAAACTTCTGGAACCGCTCCAGGGGCATTCCAGTGCGGTGCTGGCCGTGGCGTTTTCGCCGGACGGTCGCACCTTGGCGTCGTGCGGCACGGGCCTCACGGTCCACCTCTGGAATGTCCCCACGCGGAGCCATTTGATGCAATTGGATCCCGGCAGCATCGACCTGGGTGAATTGTGGTCACTCGCATTTTCTCCCGACGGCAAGCAGTTGTTGGCCGGAGGATTGCACGGCTCCGCCTTCTGGTCCGCCGCGCCGAGCGTCTGGAACGATCCCGTTCGGGCCGCCGAAAAACTGCGCCGGCTGCTCGAATCGAACGCCAATTTCCAGAGTCGTGTTCGAATGCTGCCGGCGAACCGTCGGCTGCTTGAGTCGCTGGAAAAGCTGGAAGAGGTTTTTCCCGAAGACATACGGGTGCGATCCACGCTGGCCGCGACACAGGTCCGATATTTTGCCGAACAACGAAATGCGGCACTGGCGGATACCGCACGCGCCAAGGCCCGCACCTTGCTGGAACAACAATTGGCCGCCGAACCGGACAACCGAGCGATTGCAGCCCAGCTCGCCGAGCTGCTGCTGGAGGCGGAGAACAACGTCTGGACGGTCCTGAAACCGATCGAAGCAAAATCGGAATTGGGAGCGACGTTGTCCATCCTGGCTGACAACTCGATCCTTGCCAGCGGTGCGAGCGCCAGCCTCGATCGCTATCACGTCGTTCTGACCCCTCCCGCTGCCGTCAACGTTGCCGCCGTGCGCTTGGAAGCGCTCACACACCCCTCACTGCCCCGAAACGGACCCGGCCGCACGCCAGGGGGCGGCTTCTCTCAGACCAACTGGAACGTGATCGCCGCTTCACCGGATCGGAAAGAGCCGGTCAGCCTGGAGTTTGATCGTGTCCTGGCAGACCGCGAAATTGCGGGCTTCCCGGCCAATGTGTTCGGACACTGGAATATCGCCTTCAGCGGCGAGGGACGTGACTGTACCGCATTCTGGTCGCTGTCCAAGCCCGTCTCGCTCCAGCGCAATGCGACTTTAATCTTTGACATGCAATTCTCAGCGCATGATTTCCCCGAAAACCTCGGCCGTTTCCGGCTGTCGGTGTCGGATGATCCGACGGCCTTCGATCGCGAGCAGAAACGCCTGGCGGCGATGAAGCTCACCGATCCCTGGGCGAAACTCGCCGCCGCCTATCACTTCATCGGCGACCAGCCGGCGCTGGAAAGGCTGGCCGAGCAACACCCGGCTGCCGCGGTGGGCGTCGCCGACCTCTACGCGGCCGACCAGGATTGGCAGCGGGCAATCGCCGAATACAGCAAGCTGATCACCGATCAGACGGCGGATGCCAACGTGCTGGCGAAACGCGCTATGGCCTACGAAGCGACCCAGCGGTGGGACCTGGCGCGGGCCGACTGGCTGCGAGCAATCGAACAGCAGCCGGACCCGACCTCGCGGCTCAGTGAGAGCCCCGCTCCCGACCCCGACTGGCTGCGAGCAATCGAACAGCAGCAGGTCATCGCTCAAGCAGCCTTCGACAGTTACCGGCTGGCCGCGCGCTGGAGTGAAGCGGCCGAATTTGGCCTGATGCTGGCCGAACAGAAACCGCAAAACTCCTTGCTGTGGATGCAGACCGCGGCGGTTGTCGTTCTGGCCGGAGACGACGCCGACTATCCGGCGTATTGCCGCCGCATCATCGAGCAGTTTGCTGAATCAAAAGACTTTGATGTCCCCGAGAAAGTGGTCAAGGCCTGCCTGTTACGTCCCGAGGCAGTCGAACTGGCGATGCTTCCTGTGGACAAGTTCGCCGCGTCGCTGGACGAAGGCACCGCGCCTGACTGGTTTCCGGTGATGGCCTGGAGCACTCGCGCCCTGCTGGCCTACCGCGGCGGCGACGCCGAGGCGGCGGTGAAGTACGTGGCCAGGTCGGAAGAGCTCCAGCCCGGCGATATGACACACGCCCTGAACCTGGCCGTCCTGGCGATGGCCCAGCATCAACTCCGGCAGTCCGCCGAAGCTCACCGCGCGCTCGCGGAAGCTGTCGAGCTCACGGACCGCCTGCAAAGCGACGCCAGCAGCAAAGGCGACTTCGACCTCTTGATCGCCCAAATCCTGCTCCGCGAGGCCCAGGCCCTGATGAGCGGCAAGCCCAAATCGAAACGCGATGCGGAAAAGACGGACACGACGGGCGACAAGACGCCATGAGTGCGGGTGTTGATGTACGAACCCCCGCGACGAACTCCAGAAAAATGGGCGTCAGAATTGCGAATGCCACCGGGCCCTAAATTGCCGACATTCCCTTTCCCTGCTAGCATGAAAAGCAGCCGCAGCCAGCCGGGCCAATCTTAAGCTGCGCGCCGTTTGCGTGGCCTTCGCGGCACGCCGAGGGAATCCATGAGCGTCGAAGAACAACGCCTCGGGCCGTTTCTGTTGAAAGAACGGCTCGGTGCGGGAGGAATGGGGGTCGTCTATCGTGCCACGCACGTCGAAAGCCGGCGTCCGTTCGCCGTCAAAGTGCTGTCGGCCAAAGCGGCGGGCAACAAGCGGATTGTGGCCCGCTTTGCCCGTGAATTGGAGATCCTCAAGGCACTCAAGCACCCCAACATCGTCCGCTGCTTCGGCGGCGGCCGCCAGGGAAGCGACATCTACCTGGTCATGGAGCTGGTGGGCGGAGGCTCCATCGCCGGCCTCATCCGCCGCCGCGGGCGAATTCCCTGGGATGCCGCCATCGACTATGCCTTGCAGGTCTGCGACGGGCTGGCGTATGCCCATGAATGGGGCATCGTCCACCGCGACCTGAAGAGCGCCAACTTGCTGTTGACCAAAGACGGGCAAGTGAAGATCGCCGACTTCGGCATCGCCCGCGTGCAATACGGCAAAAAGCTCACCGCCGCCAAGCACACCGTGGGCACGATGGCCTACATCGCCCCGGAACAGATCAAGGGCGACCCGCCCATCTCCCACCGCACCGATCTCTATACGCTGGGCTGCGTGATGTTCGAGATGCTCACCGGGCGGCTGCCGTTCTTGGCCGACTCGATGGCCCAGTTGATCTATCAGCACATGGAAGACGCGCCGCCGCACGTGGCGACGATCGCGCTCGACTGCCCGATCTGGCTCGACGCCCTGGTCAATCAGCTCCTGGAAAAAGACCCGCTCAAGCGGCCGCACGACGCCACCGCCGTGGCGCGGGCGCTGCGCGAGGCCAAGGAAAAGTCGGTCAGCGGAGCGGGCGTGGCGCAGGCCGCGACCGGCGGTCCCAGTGCGTTGCGCGTGGGCCAGGAAAAGGGTGAGGCGAAGGAAGCCCGCGAGCTGCTCGGCAAGAAGAAAAAACGCAAGAAAAAGAAGGTGCCGGTCTACGAGCGGGTCTGGTTCCTGGCGGCCTGCCTGCTGTTGGTGGTGGCGGTCGCCGCCTGGTCGCTCTGGCCGCTCAACGAACGGCAGTTGTTCGAGCGGGCCACGGCCCTGATGGAAAGCGGCGACGAGCTGAAATGGAAAGAGGCGCGCGACAAGTATCTCGATGCACTTTTGGCCCGCTACCCGAAGGGAGCGTATGAATCGCGGGCCAAGGAATACATCGACCGCATCGAGATGGCGCAGGCCGAGAAGCGGTTGAGGATGCACGAAAAGCGGCATTTCCAGCCCGACGGCGAGGGTGAGCGGCTCTATGCCGCGGCGTTGGATTACGAGCAATTCGGAGACCGGCTGACGGCCTTGGACAAGTACCAGAGCATTGTCAAGCTGGTTCCGGCCGAAGGTCGGGACCGGCCCTTCGTGAAGCTGGCCGAAAAGCGGGCACGCGAGTTGATGAATCAATCGGAGCCGGCCGACACGCGGTTGACCCTCATCCAGGCGCGGCTCGACGACGCCGACAAGCTGGAACAAGAGGGCAAACGCATGGAGGCCCGCAAGATCTGGAGCAGCATCGTGACGCTCTATGGCGACAACCGCGAGCTCGAACCGCTGGTGGAGCGAGCGCAACAGGGCCTGAGCGGCGAAAAGCCCGCGGCGAAAGCCCGCGGCGATGCGCCGCAGGCATCGCCGTCGCCCGAGGCCGGCCGAGGAACGTGATCCGCCGCGCGGCGCGCGAGTGGAGGGGTGGGCGCCGTTCCCACCCACCCACACGTGGGGACATGAACTCTTCGCCGCGGAAAAGTTCCCCCGAGCCCTAAGCGTTCGTGTGCTGGTTGTAGTATTCATCGCCGTCAAGGAAACCCGTGATGATTTCTTCGTTGGTCCAGCCATGGTTGAACTGCGCGGCAAAGTAGGCCAGGCCGTTCGGATCGGCGGGACGGCCGAGATAGTGCTGATAATCTTCGGCGATTAGCTGTTCGGCGCGTTCCAGGCTGTCGGTGAAGCCAAAGGCGACGCTGGCCCGGCTGGCGCCTTGGGCCAGGGCGTTGGTCCACCAGCTTTGCCCGTCCGCATCCGCCGGCCAGCCGAGCAAATCTTGACACAACCGGCCTGGGCGGCACAAACATTCCACGGAGCTGGGCCGTGAACCGAGCGACAACGAAGCCAATCGGCTAATGGAAGGTAGCCCGCCTGTTTCGGGGCCTGCATGAGGTGCGTCGCCTCACCAGGTTGAAAAAACACGGTCGACGGCGGCCAGTTCCTGTGTGGTTGCCGTCGGGATAACCATCGCTGTCTCGTTCGCGGTCGACACTTCTGGACAAGCCGCGGATGTCGAGCCAGCGACGGTCGGCTGAAGGTGGCAAACACGAATTCGCGCCGCGACTCTGTTACAATGCGGGAAACCCCGATTTGCCAGGGATGCTTGCCATGTCGATTTCCATGCGCCCGCCGCCGGGCACGACCGCCGATCCGCTTTATCCCGATTCCGACGGCAAACCGATGGGCGAGACCGAATATCACATCCTGGCCATCACCCACCTGTACGAGGTCTTGCGCCCCTGGTTCCGCGGGCGGGAAGGCTATCACGTGGCCGCCGACATGTTGCTCTATTACGAGCAGGGTAACCCATCGGCGGTCCGCGGGCCGGACGTGATGGTGAGCAAAGGGGTGCGGGGCAAGCATCTTCGCCGCTCCTTTCGCACCTGGGAGGAAGGCGTCGCGCCGGCCGCGATCATCGAAGTCACGTCGCGTTCCACCAAAGACGAAGATCAATTCGAAAAGCCGGCGGTTTATGCGCGCATCGGCGTCAAGGAGTATTTTCTCTTCGACCCGATCGGCGAATACCTACGGCCGCGATTACAGGGCTTTCGGCTCGTGGACGGCGTGTACGTCCCGATGGCGATGGAGCAAGCCGATCGCCTGTCGAGTGGCGAGCTTGGGCTGGACCTGGTGGCCGACGCTCACCTGCTGCGCGTCGTCGACCCGGCGAGCGGCAAGCGTTTGCCGACCGGCGAGGAGTATCAGGAACAACTCAAACTGGCACGGCGCGAGGCGAGGGAAGCCAAGCGCGCCGCGGCGGAAGCGAGACGCCAGACGGCGGAAGCGGAGCGCCGCGCGGCCGACGTCGAACGCAAAGAAGCCACGGCCCTACGCAAGCAGGCGGCAGCGCAAAAAGCGGCGGCGGAAGCCCAAAACGAAGTCCAGATCGAACGGCGACGGTCCGCCGAGCTGGAAGCGGAGATCGCCAGGCTCCGCTCCCTGCTGCCTCCCTGCGACGCCCAGTAACGGAATCCCGCCATGCCGCACGACGCTGACGCGCAAGAACTCGTAACTCGTGCCCGATCGGGCGACCAACAGGCCGCGGCCGAGCTGTTCAACCGCTTCTCGCGGCGGCTGGTGATGTTGGCCGGCTCGCGGCTCGATCGCCTGGTGCGGGGCCGAGTCGATCCCGAAGATGTCGTGCAATCGGCCTATCGCAGCTTTTTCGCCCGACTGGCCGACGGGCAGTTTTCGCTCGACGAATGGGGCGAGGTCTGGGGCCTGCTGGTCCGCATCACGCTGCGCAAATGCGGGCACAAGCTGGAACATGCCAGGGCACAGCGGCGCGACGCCGGCCGTGAAGTTTCGCTGGCCGGCTCGCCCGACGACTCCGGCGATGGTTGGCAGCCGATCGCCCGCAATCCGACGCCCGTCGAGGCGTTGATGCTGGCCGAGACGGTCGAATCGCTGCTGGCCGGCTTCGACGAGCGCGAGCAGGAGATGGTGGGTCTGCGCTTGCAAGGCCACACCGAGCGCGAGATCTGCGAATCGGTCGGCCGCAGCGAGCGCACCGTCCGCCGCGTGCTCGAGCGCCTGCGGCATCGCGTCGAGCGGCTGCGGGAGGAGGAGCGGTAGTGGTTAGTGGTTAGTGGTTAGTGGTTAGTGGTTAGTGGTTAGTGGTTAGTGGTTAGTGGTTAGTGGTTAGTGGTTAGTGGTTAGTGGTTAGTGGTTAGTGGTTGGGGGTTGGTGGTTGGTGGTTGGTGGTTGGTGGTTAGTGGTCAGTGGGCGGGCGCAGCCCGCCGACCCCAACGGGGTCGCATTCGATCGCCCAGGGTGCGACCGGTCAAAATTGTGGTAGAATACTTTGCGAGGTGCATTATGGCGAAGAAGACCAGGGCCGCGAAGCCCTTGAAATTCGAGCGTCCAAAACGCATTCAGCTCTCCGCCGAAGAGTCGTTGAAGCGAATGCAAACGTTTTCCAAGCGAAAGGAACGCTTTATTGCCGCTATCCGAAAAGGCAAGGATCGAGGTTTATCTGCCTGACCTGCCGGGGCGGGCGTATCGCGAACTGCTCGACGCGCTCAGCCGCGAGTTTACCTACACATTCGGCGGATGCTCGATTCTTCAAGGACTGGCCGGCAGCTACTTGTCGCAGCGCGGTCTTCTCATGGAAGACCGCGTGAACGTCGTGTATACGGACGCGCCGTTTTCACTCGCTGCCAACGAACAGGCGCTTTCGCAATACGTGGACGAACTTCGCCAAGCCGCATACGTCGCGCTTGAGGAAGAGGCGATCTTGGTAGCCTTGCTGCGTGTCTACCACCCAGCCTGAGTCGGCGCCGGTCTGTCTATCATCCGTCCGCCGGCGCGATGCCGGTGGTGCGAGCGGAAAGAACGCGGTCCGCCTCAAGAGACGGGCGTCATAAACCGCCGGGCAAGCCGGCATGACCGCGAATCCCAAGTTCAAAATCACCCCCCCGCTTGCACTCCGCTCGCCCGTGTGGCAAAATCTTGGGCGCGCGGTTTGACTCCCGGTCGGGGACATTTCCATGGATACCACGCCAATCACCTTGCTCGAGCGGCTCCGCACGCCCGGCGATGAAGACGCCTGGCGGCAATTGGTAGCGCTGGTCACGCCCCTGCTGTTGGCCTGGGCGCGCCGCGTCGGCATGCGGCGCGAAGACGCCGCCGATCTCGCCCAGGACGTGCTCGCCATCCTCGTGCAGAAGCTCCCCACATTCGACTACGATCCGGCCCAAAGTTTTCGCGCTTGGCTCAAAACTATCGCCATGAACAAGTGGCGCGAGCGCCTCCGCCGGCCGGCCACCCAGTCGCTGGATGGCCATCTCGATCGGCTCGCCGCGCCCGACGCCGAGGCCGCTTGGGAAAAGGAATATCGCTTTCAGCTCGTTCTGCGGGCATTCGAGGCCATCAAAGACGACTTTCAGCCGCGCACCTGGCAGGCCTGCCGGGAGCTGGTCGTGCGGGGCCGCGACGTCAAGCAGGTGGCCGCCGAGCTCGGCATGTCGGCCGATGCGGTCTACGTCGCCAAGTGCCGCGTGCTCCGGCGGTTGCGGAAAGAGCTCGACGGGATGCTGGAGTAGGGGTTGGGGGTTGGGGGTTGGGGGTTGGGAAAGAGAAACGGGGCGAAAAAAATCCGTGTAAGAAAACCGCCCCTCGCGCATACTCCTTTTGAACGCCCGAAGCCCCAAGTCCTGAACCCCGAACCCTGAACCCTGAACCCTGAACCCTGAACCCTGAACCCTGAACCCTGAACCCTGAACCCTGAACCCCGAACCCCGAACCCCGAACCCCGAACCCTGAACCCTGAACCCTGAACCCTGAACCCTGAACCCTCCCATGTGCCCCGACTTTCACCTGCTGGAACAATTGGCCCTGGGCCTGCTGAGCGGCGAGGAGGCTGCCCCGCTGGAAGAACATTTGGCAGACTGCGCAAGCTGCTTGCAGACGCTGATCGAGCGCGATCCGGCCGATACGCTGGTCGAGGCCCTGCGCGAGGCGCCCCGCACGGCCGAGCGCCGCGCGGCGTTCGAGGACGACATCCGGCGGCTCGAAGCGGCCTTCGCCGCCCGTCCGTGGGGCGACCTTCCTAGGTCGTCTGTGGAAAATTCAGGCGATGGCGGACTGCGAACGCAGGAACACGAAGCACGAGACGACCTGGGAAGGTCGCCCCACGAATTCGACACCTCGCCTTCGGCCAGCGGAAGCTCCGTCGATACCCCGCCCACTGAAGCCGAGTCGGCCGACGATCGCGAAGTCTACGATTTCCTGGCTCCCCCGCAATCGCCCGACGAGCTGGGCCGGCTTGGCACGTATCGCGTGTTGCGGGTGTTGGGCACGGGCGGGATGGGCGTGGTGTTCGAGGCGGAAGATCCGCAGCTTAAGCGGCATGTGGCCTTGAAGGCCATGAAGCCGGGAGGGGCGGTCAGCGCTTCTGCCCGCAAGCGGTTCTTGCGCGAGGCGCAAACGGCGGCGGCGGTCGAGCACGACCACATTGTGCCGGTCTATCAAGTCGGTGAAGACCGCGGCGTGCCGTTCATCGCCATGCCGCTGTTGCGCGGCGAGACGCTGGCGGAGAGGCTGGAAAAGGCAGAAGGCAAAAGGCAAAAGGCAGAAGGACAAGGGGCGGAAGAGCTCAATCCAAAATCCAAAATCGAAAATCCAAAATCTCGTGACGGCCTAGGAAGGCCATCCTCCGGGAAGGCTTTGCCAGTGGACGAGGTAATTCGCATCGGCCGCGAGATCGCGCTGGGCCTGTCGGCCGCGCACCGCCGCGGCTTGATTCATCGCGATATCAAGCCCTCGAACATCTGGCTGGAAGAAGAGACCGGCCGGGCAAAGATCCTGGATTTCGGCCTGGCCCGCGCCAGCGACGGCGGCGAGCAGCTCACGCAGGCCGGCGCGATGCTGGGCACGCCGGCCTACATGTCGCCCGAACAGGCATCCGGCGACGACGCCGACGCCCGGTCCGACCTCTTCAGTCTCGGCTGCGTGCTCTACCACGCGGCGACCGGGCGGCGGCCCTTCATCGGCCGCGACGCTCTTTCGACGATGGTGGCCGTGACCACAGTCACGCCGCCCGCACCCCGCGAGTTGAATCCCGCGTTGCCGCACGAGCTGAGCAACTTGATCGTCGCGCTGTTGTCGAAGGATCCCGCTGGGCGCCCGCAAACCGCCCGTGAAGTGGCGGACCGGTTGGCATCCATCGTACTCCCTCTCCCTCCGGGAGAGAGCCGGGGTGAGGGCGGGTTGCAAGAAGCATCGGCCTCCACGATCGAACTCGCGCCGGCTGACGAGTTGGTGGGCAATGCCCACCCTACGAAGCCTCCGCGCCGCCGCGGCTTGGTTCTCATCGCTTCCGCCGCGGCGGCGGCCGCGCTGGCCGGAATCGTCTTCTTCGTGCAAACCAACAACGGCACGATTCGCGTCGAGATCAACGATCCGCAGATCGAGGTGGCGATCAAGGGAACAAACATCACGTTGAAGCAGGCCGACAACGGCGCGGACGTCAAAGTGTGGCCCGGCGAAAAGACGCTCGTCATCGAGCGCGGCGACTTTCAGTTCGAGACCGACAAGCTGGTTCTCAAGCGCGGCGACACCATCACCGTCGCGGTCACGCTTTCAGCCGGCGGCGTCGAGGTGAAGCAGAGCGGCGAAGTCATCGGCCAAGCGAAGCTCCCCGAGCGTTCCGTGGCTACGGACTCGGGAATTGCAACCGCCGAGCCGCGCGAAAAGGCCGTTGTCCGCAATCCGCCGTCAGTTGCAACGGACCACGGACCACGGACTACGGACAATGGGCCGAATCCAAAATCCAAAATCGAAAATCCAAAATTGCCGCCGCCCCTCCCAGCCCTGAGCCAAATGTCGCTCGTCACCGAGCCGGCGCCTTTGCCGGGCCTGACGAGTTGGACGCTGGAAACGCTCGACCATCGCGGAGAGATCCACAAGATGGAGTTCAACCCCGACGGCACGCTGTTGGCCACCTACGGCGAAGACGGCGCGGTGCGCTTATGGCACAGCGAGACGGGCGAGTTGGCCCGCATTTTCGTCGGCGCCGATTCTCCTTCGGGCGGCATCGCTTGGTCGCCCGACGGCGCGTCGATCGCCGTCGCCGCCGGCAGCAAGATCAACGCCTGGCAAGCGGCCACCGGCAAGAGCGTTTGCAATATCTCGCTCATCGACGGCGAAGCCGCCTCGCTCGCCTGGTCGCCCGACGGCAAGACCTTCGCGGTCGGCCAACGGCCGGTCGACCAGCCACAAACGGATTTGTTGCGCTGGTTGACGCGCGCTCCCGCGGAACAGCTTTGCCTCTACGACGTCGCCACGGGTGTACGTACCGCCGTTCGCCGCCGCGACGACTGGAATGTCGAGCAAATCGCCTGGTCGCCCGACAGCAAGCGCTTGATTGAAAGCGGCGAAAAGTCACCGTCGTTCCTGGTCACCGCAGCAGAGCTCGTAGTTCATGCAATTCGAGCGCCGGAGTCCTGGGAGGCTGCGCTTGCTTGGACGGCGGAGGGGAAGCCATTGTTCGCACGTCCTTGGGAGGTTGAGAAGAAGTTGGTGATGCAGCTTTGGCAAGCGGATCCACCGAAGCTGCTGCGCACCTTTGCGACCCAGCATGAAGGCGAGCGGATCGGCTGGCTTGCCCTCTCTGGCGATGCGCGACTCGTCGTCTTGGGATGCAGAGATACCTATCAAGGATACGCGTCGGAACGTGCCGCCTACGTTTACGACGCTGAGACGGGCGATGCCGTGGCGCACTTCGCCCATTCGCCCGGACACCCCGGTGAATGGAAGAACGAGGACGCGCCGCCGCTCTCAAGTTGGGAATACGAGCCGCGATATGCCCTGTCGCGCGACGGAAAACGATTCGCGCGCTGTGGCCAACAGCTTGGGGGCCCTGCCGTGTTCGATATTCGTTCCGGCGAAACGCTGCGCGACCGACGGCGCATGACGACGTTTTGGCTGGGGTACCCGCATTTTCTCGCGGCTTGGTCGCCCGACGGCGAGTCGCTCGCGGTGCGGGGCGAAGACGGCGCTGCGCAGTACATCGACATACCGTCCGCCTGGCCGCGCGCCGCGGGGCCGGCCGGCGTCTATGGATATCCCGGATTCAATCCATACACCTTCGAAGGCTTGCGCTGGTCGGCGGATTCATCTCACCTGACAATGGCACACGCGCTAGGCGGGCGCATCGAGATCCAATCGGCCAAAACAGGTCAAGCCGAGTCAAACTGCGAGGTCCGACCCGAGGCGGGGGCGGACCCCTTCGTCTACTGCACCGCCCTATCGGCTGACGCGAAGTTTTTCGTGGGCATACACGGTGGACGTTTGCGCGTATTCGAGAGCGCCGGGTCGCGGCTGCTCAAGACGCTCGACGCCATGATCGATAAACCGGAAACGTGGTCGCCCGACGCGAAACGGCTCGCCGTGAGGCACGGCGAGGCGACGGAGATTTGGGACATTGAGGCCAACGAGTGCGTGCGGCGGTTCGACGGTGGGAGTGCGTCGCTGGTCTGGTCGCCAGACGGTTCGCGTTTCGTGCTTTCGGGCGGCGGCGAGGCCACGATCCACGACGCGGCCAGCGGCAACGTGTTGCACGATCTCGACGAACCGCCCCTCGGCTCTGCGAAAGACTGGCCTCGGCTGGCCTGGTCGCCCGATAGCCGCCGCATCGCCGGCCGCGGACGCGTTTGGAATGCCGAAACCGGCGAAGTGATCGCGCGTTTGCCCGGCGCCGCGTTGGCGGGCGAAACCGGCGCGCCGGCCTGGTCGCCCGACGGCGCCACGCTGGCTTATCTCGGCCCCGGCCGGGCGGTAGTGGTCGCCGATTTAGCACCGAAGGTGCGTCATTCCACAGCCCAGGGTGAAACCCTGGGTAACGTGAAAGCGCAAAACATTGTAGCCCTGAAAGGGCGTGATTCCGATGGTTCGCAGCGCCTCGTTGGCGCCGACGGCGCTATCGACGCCGGGGAATCTCGCCCCGTTGGGGCTGAGAATTCCAATGCGAAATCTACCCAGGGTTCCGCTGCGCTGCACCCTGGGCTATCGAATTCGGCCCCTTCGGGGTCGCCACAAGTCACCGCCATGCTGCTCACCTTCAATCGCGGGCAAGTGGTTTCGATCTCGCCGAGCGGGCACTACCGCGCGTCGCCGCGGGCTGATGAACTGTTGGTCTACGTCGTCGAGACCGCCGACGGCCAAGAGACGCTTTCGCGCGAACAGTTCGCCGAACGGTTTGGCTGGAAGAACGATCCGGCCTGGGCCGCGCGAAACGTAGCTCCGACACTCCGTGGCGGAGAAGCGGTCGCCGAAGGCGACCGGCTAGCGCTCCCGTCACGGAGTGCCGGGTCTACCTTGGGCTCGCTCGCACTCGTCCAGCGCCCCGCCGCCCTGCCGGGCGTCGAAAGCTGGACGATCGCGCAGCGGTCGCCCCAGCATGTTCCGAATCAGTGGCAGCCAATCAGTCTCTCGCCTGACGCGAAATGGCTCGCGCATGCCGGCCAAGATGGCGCAGTGCGGCTGATCGACGCCAACAGCGGCAAGGCCGAACGGGTGCTTGCCGGCCACGATGGGCCGCTGGCCGCCGTCGCTTTTTCGCCCGATGGCAAGCTCGTCGCCTCGTTCGATTGCATCGCCCGCAACGTGCGCATCTGGGACGCCGCGACGGGCGCCCAACGGCGTAGCGTCCAGACTGGTCTCGGACGTTTTTATTCAGCACTTCATTGGTCGCCTGACGGCGCGCTTCTGGCTGTCTGCACCCAGTATGCCCCGTTGCGCTTGCTCGACGTCGCCAGCGGCGAATTTCTGCCGCAGCCGATTGGGCACTCGGGACTGCTGGAGCCGGATTACTTCGCCTGGTCGCCCGACGGCCGGAGGTTTGTCTCCTGCGCAGACGGCAATCGCGAAATCCGTATTTGGGACGTTGCCACGCTCGAACCTGCGTTCAAGCTGGAAAGCAAGTTCGATACTGCTCCTTACGTTACTTTCGGCTGGTCGCCCGATGGCAAGACGCTGGCCGCCCACGTGGGCAGAGGCGAGATTCGCGTGTGGGATGCCGTCAGCGGCAAGTTATTGAGGACGCTGGCCGATAAACACCCCGTGTGGGACGTGCGACTGGCCTGGCTGCCCGACGGCGAGACGATCGCGATCAATGGCGGAAATGGCGCGCTCGGCTGGCGACTGTGGGATGTTATCGCGGCGAAGCCCGTTATGGATGTCGTGCCATACGGCTACATCTGGGGCTTCTCGCTTTCGGCCGACGGCCAAACGCTGGCGATGGGCGATGCGCGCATTGGGCTGTTCGATGTTCGTTCGCGAACGCTCAGGCGAGAAATTGAGGCATCACTCTGGGCCCAGAGCGCCGCATGGTCACCCGACGGACGCGAGTTGGCCGTGACAGGCGACGATATGGCCGTTTGGTCCAACGCCAGGGCCCGCGGACTCACCATGCTGCCAACGGAGAATTGGTTCGGAGCTCAGTGGCTGCAACGCGGCGACGCGATCCTCAACACGGTCGGCGGCGGCGCCATGCTTTTCTCCCGCCGGGCGCAGCATTGGGAAAAGAGGCACCTGCCGATCGGGGTTGGTAGCTACGGCGGCCACGACGTGGCATCGCTTTCGCCCAATGGCAACCTTCTGGCTTGCAGCAACAACGACATCAAGGCCGAAGATCTCGGCAAGCGGCGCGTCGAGATATGGGACCTCGCGACCGCGAAACGGTTGGTGCAGATGGAGCCTTTGGGCCAGTACATTCACGCTCTGGCGTGGTCGCCCGACGGTGAACTGCTGGCGGCGGGCACGGACGATGGAAAATCGGCGATTTACGATTCCGCAAGCGGAAAACGACTCGCCGAGCTGCCGGCAACTAAAGGCCCAATTCGACCGCTTGCCTTCTCGCCCGACGGCAAGACGCTGGCGGCCGGGTATGGCGCGCACGATAACGGTTTCGTGCGGCTGTATAATGTTGGCGAGTTGAAGGCGTCAGGCCGCCCAGAGGGTACCCGGCGTCAGGCGTCAGGTGAAGAAGATGGAGAGCCCCTTAACCCCAGCCCTCTCCCGGAGGGAGAGGGAGTACGCGCTGACGCGTCGCTCGATCCAAAACCGCAAATCGAAAATCCGAAATCCGCCACGCCGCCGGAGCCAAAAGCGGACGGCACACGGAGTGTGCCTGCTACTTTGCCGCCGTTGCGTGAACTGCCGTGCGATCAGACCATTTATGATCCCGAAATCGTCGCCTTGCGCTGGTCGGCCGACGGCCGCACGCTGCAGGTGCTCGACCGCGCGGCGGTGTATGTCTTCGACGCCACAACCGGCGAACGCTTGGCCGAGGCCCCGCGCCTGGACCGCACGCCTCACGGACATCGCCCCGCGAACTTTTCGCCCGACGGCCGCTATCTGGCCGTGGCCACGACCTGCACGCGGGTGTGGGATCTGGCGGAGCTGAACGAGGCGGCGGAACGAAAGGCGTCAGGCGTCAGGCGTCAGGCATCAGAAGTTGATGGCGAGCCGGAAGGCAACGCGGCGAGCCCTCATCCTAGCCCAAGCCCGCGGACAGACGGGACTGCTAAGACCCAAGACCCAAGTCCTAAGACCTCCCCTTCCAATCCAAAATCCAAAATCGAAAATCCAAAATTGCACCTCGTGGCGAGCGTGGTGCCTTTGGGTCACGGGCAAGCGGTGGTGGTGAGCGGCGACGGGCATTGGCTCGGCACGCGCGGCGCCGAGAAAGAAATCGTCTACGTCATCAGAACCACCGCCGGGCAAGAAACCCTCACGCCCCGCGAATTCTACAAACGCTTCGGCTGGAAGAACGATCCGAACAAAGTAGTGTTGCCGTGAGGCGGGCATTGGCCACCACGCGAACCGAGCGAGGTTTCCAACGGCAAATCGACACTTCTATCGGCACGTTAAAAACGATACAATAAACAAGACTCGAAGGGAGGATCCTCACTGTGAACGCCGAGATCACCATTGTCGACAGGGGCCGAGGGCCGCAGCTCTCCACCAGCCGGATTACCGTGCAGGATGTCGTGCCATACTTGCAATTGAAGTGCGGCTACGACGAAATTCTGAGAATCATGCCGTCGCTTTCTGTTGACGAAATCAAAGCCATCCAGTGCTACGTAAAAGAGAATTACGACGAGGTCATGGCGGAAGATCGCCGGATACGCGATGTCAACGCCACGCGCCGCAACCCGCCGCACGTGGAAGAACTGCGCAGGCGCACGCAAGAGAAATGGCCGGCGATTCAGGAAAGACTGCGGCAACGCCTCACCGAGGTTGCAAACGGTGACGGGCATTCTGGCTGACGCTAATATCGAAGGGCATCTCGACTTCCTCTTCGATCTTCTCACATCGAAAGCGTGGATCGAATTTTGGCAGGCGCTTGGCATTCGCTACGCGACGTTCAAAGAAATCGGGCTTGCCGCTGACGACACTGACGATGTGGTCTGGCAATGCTGCCAGAATAATGGCTACGTGCTCATCACCAGCAATCGCAATCAAAAGGGCGCCGCCTCGCTGGAAGCAACGATCCGTGAACGAGCCACAAGCGACAGCCTGCCCGTGCTAACTTTGGCCGACGCGGAACGCTTCCGCAACGACCGGGAATACGCGGAACGGGTCGTCGCCTCGCTCCTTGAAATCCTGCTCGACATGGATTGCTATCGAGGCGCCGGACGACTTTACTTGCCATGAATCCAACTCATCCAGCAACTTTTCGCCCGACGGGCGCTTTCTGGCGGTGGCCACGACGTGTACGCGGGTGTGGGATCTGGCGGAGTTGAATGAGGCGGCGGAAGAAAAGGCGTCAGGTATCAGGCGTCAGGCATCAGAAGTTGATGGCGCGCCGGAAGGCAACGCGGCGAGCCCTCATCCTAGCCCAAGCCCGCGGACAGACGGGACTGCTAAGACCAAAGACCCAAGTCCTAACACCTCCCCGCCCAATCCAAAATCCAAAATCGAAAATCCAAAATTGCGTCTGGTGGCCAGCGTCGTGCCGTTGGGGCACGGGCAAGCGGTGGTGGTCAGCGGCGACGGGCATTGGCTCGGCACGCGCGGCGCCGAGAAAGAAATCGTCTACGTCATCCGAACCGCCGCCGGGCAAGAAACCCTCACGCCGCGCGAGTTCTACAAGCGGTTTGTCCATCATCGCCAACTCGCTGCTCACCATTTCCACGCGGCCCGATTGGACGTCGCACCAAAGCGGTCGCAACAGCGGCGAATAAATGGGATGTTTCTCGACGCTGTAGATGAAAACCTGCGTGTCGGCGTACACGACGCCCGAAGCGGGAAGCCTTAACGATCCCATGAATTGCGGTCATCCTGGAAGCCCTGCTCAGCTTCCTCCCATGTCGGGTAGGAACGCGGGCCAGACGGTAGGGAATCGAGAAAGTCGACCAGCGACGGAGCCGACGGATTCGCCGTTTCCGACACGACCAGAAAAACATCGACGCGGTCGCCCTCCCGCAATTGGTCGGAGGCAATCTCGATCTTGTTGCCCACTTGCACCGTGGCCCGCACGTGTAAAGCGGTACGCAGGTCGAAGGCGGAATCCGTTGACACTGGATACATCTCCCTAGCGGCGGTAATGGTCTGATTCGTAACATCCAGCATTATACGGCAGGGTGCCTTGTGACTCAAATCCGCTGGTTTTAGGGCCAATCCAAGAACAGGCGGCAATGCGGCGACGGGCGAATTGTTGGCCGAGACGCCGCGACTGGACCGCACGCCGCATGATCTGCGCCCGGCGAACTTTTCGCCCGATGGCCGCTATCTGGCGGTGGCGACAACGTGTACCCGAGTGTGGGATTGCTCGGAGTTGAATGAGGCGGCACGAAAGGCGGAAGGCAGAAGACAAAAGGCTGAAGAGGGTGACGATGGTACGCCGAGCAGCGACGCAACACGCCCTCACCCTAGCCCTCTCCCAGAGGGAGAGGGAACCATCGACGCGGCGTCGCCGCCGTCCCAAGTCCCTAGCCCCCAGCCTCCAGCCCCTGAACCAAAACTGCACCTGGTGGCGAGCGTCGTGCCTTTGGGTCACGGGCAAGCGGTGATGGTGAGCGGCGAGCGACCAATTGGCTCGGCACGCGCGGCGCCGAGAAAGAAATCGTCTACGTCATCAAAACCGCCCAAGGACAAGAGACCCTCACTCCCCGCGAATTCTACAAACGCTTCGGCTGGAAGAACGATCCGAGCAAGGTGGTGTTGCCGGAGTAGCCACTTGGCCGTCCTCGCTGGCTTGACGGAAGCACGAAGGGCGCCAAGATCTCCCGCGTGATTGGCAGTCACGGCAGATACAATCTTCCCGCGCCACGGGAGGCATCAATATCCATTAAGGTCTCCATCAGCGACAGAACGACCCCGCCGGCGTATAGTCGATCGCGGCGAACGCGCTCGGGGTCGGCAAGTGTCAGCACCGGAAGGCTATCCGCGGTCCCGCGGCTACGAATTGTAGACTCGAGCGAGTCTGGACCATCGTTATTTCTGTTGCCGGTAATGAGCAGGTAGCCTTTTTCCTGGCAGACTCGCCAGATTTCGGAATCGCTCGCGTCATCATGCAGCCCGACATCGGCAAACCTCGCGTAGGTCAATTCGAGAAACGTCCAAAACTCGATCCACTCGTCCGATATAGCAAGATCGATCAAATAGTCAACGTGCCCTTCGATGTTCACGTCAGCTAAGATTCCCGTCACCATTCGGCTCCTGGCCGCAGTATTTTTCGTAGGCTTTCTGCAGAGCCGGCCATTTTTCGCGCACACGCCGCCGACTTTCTTCGACCTGCGGCGGGTTTCGGCGGGTGGCGTTCCGCTCGCGAATCCGGCGGTCCTCCTCCAGCACCTCTTCGCGATGCTCTTCGACATACCGCTCGACCTCTTGAATCTCGGCCACGGAAAGCGATGGCATGATCTCCAGGATTTCATCGTAACTGTAATTCAGTTGGAAATACGGCACCAAATCCTGCACGGTGATGCGGCTCGTAGAGAGCTGTGGGCCACGGCCTTTGTCGATGATGGCGATATCGGTTTTCATTTGCGATCCCTCAAAGCCCCACTTGGTATTATACCATCATTCGTGTCGGATGAGGCAAAGTCGAAAACTGAACAACACCGGACGTTAACGCAACCTTCGGAACGCCACAGAGGGCGTTCCCTACAGAGTCAAGATTCTGCGTGAATTGCCGTGCAACGGCGGCCCGCAAGATCCCGAAATCGCCGCGCTGCACTGGTCGGCCGAGGGCCGCATGCTGAAGGTGCTGGACCGGGCGGCGGTTTATGTGTTCGATACCACGACCGGCGAGCGGTTGGCCGAGGCGCCGCGACTGGACCACACGTCGCAGGCGCTTCGCCCCGCCAACTTTTCGCCCGACGGCCGCTATCTGGCCGCGGCCACGACCTGTACGCGGGTGTGGGATCTGGCGGAGTTGAATGCCGCGGCGCAGGAAAAGGCGTCAGGCGTCAGGCGTCGGGCATCAGGAACGTCCGTCGTCCGTGGTCCGTCGTCAGTTGCAACGGACGACGGACAACTGACAACTGACAACCTCCAAAATCCAAAATTGCACCTGGTGGCGAGCGTGGTGCCATTGGGTCACGGGCAAGCGGTGGTGGTGAGCGCCGAGGGGCATTGGCTGGGCACGCGCGGCGCCGAGAAAGAAATCGCCTACGTCATCAAAACCGCCGCCGGCCAGGAAACCCTCACGCCCCGCGAGTTCTACAAACGCTTCGGCTGGAAGAACGACCCTGGCAAAGTGAAGTTGCCCTAGTAAGCGGCGGCAAAGGAATGCGCTCTTTGAACGACGATGCATTCGGCGTACAATCCAACTTATATGAAAAAGGCATCACTGGCGCCGAAAACAGAGGCGGAAGTCTGGCTGCGCATCCTTCATCCGGACGACGATCTCTCGCCGCCTGTTGCCCGTGCCATCCTCAAACTTTCGTTCCCCGAGGACGAAGTCAGCCGGATGCGTGAACTTTCGGCCAAAGCCCGCGCAGGGAAGCTCACGCCGGAAGAAGACATGGCGATGGACAATTACGAGCGTGCGGGTTCGATTCTTTCCACGCTCAAATCGAGAGCTCGACAGGTCCTTAAACGTTCGAGCCGCGACGCTTGACCGGCCATGGACATCGCTCTAAGCGAGTTTGTATGGCAGCGCGCTAGCGACTGCTGCGCATACTGCCGGATGCCGCAGGCCTACGACGAGCTTCCGTTCGAGATCGACCACATCATCGCGGTACAGCACGGGGGCAAGACGGTTGCAGGCAACCTCGCGCTGGCGTGCTTTGCCGACAACCACCATAAAGGTCCGAATCTGGCAGGAATCGATCCGATGACCCGGCGGCGCACTTGGCTATTCAATCCCCGCCGCCACAAGTGGGACCGGCACTTCCGCTGGAACGGACCGGTGCTCGTCGGGCGCACGGCCATCGGCCGAGCGACCATTGCCGTGCTCGGCATCAACTCGTCCCATCGGGTTCGACATCGGGCGCAGCTCATCGCCGAAGGCGTGTTCCCGCCTGAGGTGAACGAGCGTGCCACGGATTGATGGTGGGGCCAAGGCGCCGCGTCGTGGCCGCACACCGCACGACCTGCGTCTGGCGAACTTTTCGCCCGACGGCCGTTATCTGGCCGCGGCCACCACCTGTACGCGGGTGGTCACGGGCAAGCGGTGGTGGTGAGCGGCGAGCGACCAATTGGCTCGGCACGCGCGGCGCCGAGAAAGGAATCGTCTACGTCATCCAAACCGCCCAAGGACAAGAGACCCACTCGCCCCGCGAGTTCTACAAGCGCTTTGGATGGAAGAACGACCCGAGCAAGGTCGTGTTGCCGTAAAGAAGGAAAGATGGAAGAATGACGGAGGGGCATGACTAACTGGAGACGTCAGATGGAAAGGTGTCTACACAACGTATCCGATCTATCGGCAGACGCTCGCTCCGCGGTCGAGGCGATTGTCGGCCATCCGCTGTCTGGCGGAGACGTGCTCTACATCGCGGCGCTCGGCGTGAAGACGGAACCCGCGGCGGCCGAGCAATGCGCGGCATGGGACGAGCTCGAATCGATCATCGGTCAGATGCAGCAACATGCGGCGCAAGCCGGACTGTCGCCGGAACAGATCGACGAAGTCATCGACTCTGAATCCGCGGCGGTGCGTTATGGTCTCGGTCGATGAAAATCGTTTGCGATACGAATGTGCTTGTGCGCGCGGCAATCAATCCGAATGGACTCGCGTCGGAATTGTTGCGGCGCATCCGACTGGGTCACGCTCTTGTCGCATCGTATCCCTTGCTGGTTGAAACACTCGACGTTTTGCGGCGCCCTCGAATTCAATCGCTGCACGGCCGCGACGAACATGGCATTCGCCGCTTCATTTCATCTTTGTACAAGGTGGCGATCATTGTGCGGATACCGCAATCGCTGCCGCGAGTTATCCCGAGCGATCCGAAAGATGACTTCGTGTTAATTACTGCCATCGGCGGCCAGGCGAGCATACTCACTACTCGGGACCAACACTTTTTTGATCCAGGCGTGCTGGCATTTGCCGCCGTCCACGGCCTGCGAATCGTCCGCGACGACCAATTGCTCCACGAACTTCGTGCTGATCAGTCCTGAATGTTGGGTCACGGGCAAGCGGTGATGGTGAGCGGCGACGGGCATTGGCTCGGCACGCGCGGCGCCGAGAAAGAAATCGTCTACGTCATCAAAACCGCCGCCGGCCAGGAAACCCTCACGCCCCGCGAGTTCTACAAACGCTTCGGCTGGAAGAACGATCCGAGCAAGGTGGTCCGGCCGTGAACCTCGCATTGGCGTGCGTCGATTGCAATTTGCACAAAGGAACCAACCTCGCGGGGCTCGACCCGGAAAGCGGCGATCTCACTGCGCTGTTCAATCCCCGCACGCACGATAGGGATGAGCATTTCGCCTGGACGGGTGCGGCGGTCCTTGGCCTGACGCCCATCGGCAGAGTCACGGTAAACGTGCTCGATCTCAACGGTTCAGAGCGTATCGAATTCCGGCGGCGTCTCAGCGGCCAATAGCCCCGATTCTCGCTGGCGACGCCCGGCCGCACCTCGTGGCGAGCGTCGTGCCATCTCTCATCCCCCATCTCTGAATTCCCCTGTTGAAACATCGGCTGCGCCGAAGTATCGTGACGGAACGCGGCGCGATTGGAGACCGGGTATGGCCCTTTTCGGCAAAGACTGGAATGTTTTGACGCTCACGTTCGAGCGCGCCGAACTGCTGCGCGTGAACGGCAACCGCACCAAGGGACTCGACGCCAGCAAGATCCGCGACAACGCCCGCCGCCATGCCCGCACCGTCTATTGGGCCGTTTTCAATCAAAAGGGGAATGTGATTCAGGCCGAGGCCGGGCCGGGCATCGAGCTGGTGCCCAAGTCGGCCGCCGAACGGCTGGAAAAAGAATGGCTCAAGCACGAGTGCGTCAAGGCCGTGCTGGAACTGTTGAAAAAGGGCGAGGCCAAGGCGGCCCGCGTCTATCCGCCCGGCGATTTCGCCCCGCCCGCCCCGCCGCCGACACCGTCCACCAGCCGCACCTATACGCTCGTGGTCGACACGGGCGAAGGCGACGAGTTCGAGTCGACGTTGAAATTGACGCGGACCGGCGACGAGATTTCGGGCACGCTCGTCGCGCCGGACGGCGAGGAGGTTCCGCTGCGCGAGGCCTTCCTTGCCGCCGACAAGCTTTCCTTCGAGTTCACGCTCGGCTCCGGCGCCGAAGCCGTTTCGCTCCGCTTCCACGGAACGCTCCGCCGCGATACGGTCAAAGGCACGTTTCTCTGACGGCTACACGATCTCGCCGATCACTTCGCCCTGCACCTCGGTCAGCCGCTCTTTGCGGCCCTGGTGCAAATAGCTCAACTCGTCCTGATCGAGGCCGAGCTGGTGCAGGATCGTGGTGTGAATGTCGCGAAAGTGACACGGCCGCTCGACCGCTCGCAGGCCGATCTCGTCGGTGGCGCCCACCACGCAGCCGCCGCGGACGCCGCCGCCGGCCATCCACACGCTGAAGCCCAGGTTATGGTGGTCGCGCCCCTTGCCGCCCTGCGCTTCGGGCGAACGGCCGAACTCGCCGCCCCACAAGAGCAAAGTCGATTCCAACAGCCCGCGCCGCTTCAAGTCGGCCAGCAGGCCGGCCACCGGCAGGTCGGTCTGCGACGCCATGCGCAGGTGGTTCTCTTCGATGTCGTTGTGGGCGTCCCATTGCAGGTTGCCCGGCCCGCCGCCGGAAACCACCACCACGAACCGCACGCCTTTCTCCACCAGCCGCCGGGCCAGCAGGCAGCGGCGGCCATAGTCGTCGGTCGGCGCGCGGCCGATGCCGTACAGATCGAGCGTGGCTTGCGTCTCGCGGCTCAGGTCGAACACGCCGGGCGCCTCGGTCTGCATCTTGAACGCCAGGTCGTAAGCGCCGATGCGGGCATTCAACTCGTCGTCTTCCGCGTCGGCCGCGGCCCGGTTCAGCTTTCGCACCAGTTCGACCGTCTGCCGCCGGGTTTCGCGCGACACGCCGGCGGGCAGATCGAGATTGCGCAGCGGCCGCTCGCCCGAACGGAGCATCGTGGGCTGATAAACGGCCGGCAAAAAACCGTTGGCATACATCGGCTGGCCGGCTTCGAGCGCGCCGTGCCCGTCCGGCATGACCACATAAGCCGGCAGCGAATCGCTCTCGGAACCCAATCCGTAGATCAGCCACGATCCCATGCTGGGAAAGCCCGGCACCGTCCGGCCGCTGAACAACTGATATTGGGCCGCGGAATGGACCACCATGTCGCCGTGGCAGGAACGAACGACCGCCAGGTCGTCGACGTGGCGCGCGACGTTCGGCAGCAGGTCGGAGACCTCGATGCCGCTCTGGCCGTGGCGATCGAATCGCCGCTTGGTGCCCAGCAGCCGGGCGTCTTTGGCGATGAACTGGTATTTGGCCTCGCCGAATTGTGCCGGCCGCGGCTGCCCGTCGAGCTGGTTCAAGAGCGGCTTTGGATCGAAGGTCTCGATATGACTTGGGCCGCCGGCCATGAACAGGAAGATCACCGCCTTGGCCTTGGCGTCCGGCACGTGCGGCGGCTTGGCCGCCAGCGGATTGGCGCCGCGGGCGGCGTTCTCGCGCACGAGCGACGCCAGCGCCAGCGAGCCGAAGCCGCAAAATGCCCGCTCGATGAATTCCCGTCGCGTATTGGTAGGGCAACTGTGCATGAACCGATTATAGCGTACCAGTGCGTGACAGAGTCAGCGGGGACTACGGTTGTGGATGTAGTCAATCGCCGGCAACGCTGCTGGACCTGCCATTGCAGCCCGGTTCGGATTATCATGTTGGAATGAAAACGCAGACGGATCCCAAGGTCGATTATGCCTTCAAGCACGTGTTTGGCCGCGAGCAGAGCAAGCCGGCCTTGATGAGCCTGCTGAACGCGGTCTTGCTGCCGGCGCAGGGCCAGGAAATCGCCAGCCTCGAGCCGCTCACGCCCTTCAACGAAAAGAACGCCGCCAACGCCAAACTCTCCATCGTCGATCTCAAGGCATGTGACCAGAGCGGCCGGCAGTTTTTTATCGAAATGCAGATGCTGGCCAGCTCGGCGTTCCGCCAGCGAGCTCTCTATTACTGGGCGTGGCTGCACCAGGACCAACTGCACGAAAGCGAAGACTATCCGGCCTTACGGCCCACGATCGCGGTTTGCTTTGTCGACACGCCGCTTTTTCGCGAGCTGGACGATTACCACCTGATCTTTGAGCTACGCGAGCGGCGCCATCAGACGCTCTTTACCGATCAGATGGCAGTGCATATCCTGGAATTGTCGAAATTCAACAAGGCAGTTGACGAATTAGCGACCTCGCTCGACCGCTGGCTGTACTTCTTGCGGCACGGCGAAGAGCTTGACGCGCAAGCCGTGCCGGGGCCATTAGATGTGCCGGAGGTCCGCTGGGCACTGGGAGACCTGTTTATGATTTCGCGAACTGATCCCGAACGTGAGCTTTACCTGGAGCGGCTGAAAGCCCGCCGCGACCTGAACGCAGCCTTGAGCGATGCGGAACAAGCGGGGGGCGCAAGGACGCGCCGAGGCGACATTCAATCGCTGCAAAAGTCGCTAGGCCAGAACGTCACGCCGTTGAAACAGTTACAGGCGCTCTCTTGGGACGAACTGGAAACGATCTGGGCCGACCTGCAAGCGGATTTGCAAGCGACGCTGGCCAATCGGAAGTGAATGAGGAGCAAGTTTCCACAAGACCGGCGAAACCGGCCCTGCTTGTATACCGCGAATGAAAGTTTCGCCGCCGAGATATGTGGTTGCCTTGATTCTCGCGCTTGCCCATCATGCGAATGCCGCCGCCGGGCCATCGGAAACCACGTTCGAAGCCGACATTGCCCCCTTGCTGCGGGCCAAATGCGTGCGCTGCCACGGCGGTGAAGGCCGCAAGGCCGATCTCGACCTGACGACGCACGCCGCGCTCTTCAAGGGTGGCGAGTCGGGGCCGGCCGTCGTCGAGGGCAAGCCGGATGAGAGCCTGCTCTATGAAAAGGTGAAGGCCGGTGAAATGCCGCCGGACGAGAAAGACCCACTCAGCGAGAGCGAAATCGCAGCGGTGCGGCGCTGGATCGCTCAGGGTGCAATCACCGGAGGCAGCGGACCGGCAGCACAGGCATCGCCTTCGCAACACGACGTGCTGCCAATCCTGCTCCGCCGCTGCTCGCCTTGCCACGGCCGAAACCGGCAAGAGGCCGGCCTCGACCTGCGAACGAAGGCGGGCATGCTGCGGGGAGGGAAATCGGGACCGGCGATCGTACACGGTCAGCCCCAACAGAGCCGCATCATCCAGCGAATCGCCGCCGGAGAAATGCCGCCGCCCCTGCGGCTCGTCGAAGTCAGCATCAAGCCGATTGAACCGGCCGAAACGGCGACGCTTGCCCGGTGGATCGAACTGGGTGCGCCGGAGGTCGCCGTCGAGCCGGACGTCGCCGGCGCCACGCCCGATCCCTTGGTAACCGATCGCGAACGCGACTTCTGGGCGTTTCGCCCGCCGCAACCGCAAGCCGTGCCGGCCGTGCGCGACGCCGGTCCAGTCCGCAATCCAATCGACGCCTTCGTTTTACACAAGCTCGAACAGCCCGGCCTGTCGCTCGCGCCGCCGGCCGACCGGCTGACACTGCTTCGCAGGGCGACGTTCGACCTGACCGGCCTGCCGCCCGCGCCGGCCGAGGTGGAAGCGTTCCTGGCCGACGAGCGGTCCGACGCCTACGAGCGGCTGGTCGACCGGTTGCTCGCCTCGCCTCGCTACGGCGAGCGCTGGGGCCGCTATTGGCTCGACGCCGCCGGTTACGCCGACTCGGAGGGCAAGCGCGAGCAAGACCTGCCGCGTCCGCATGCCTGGCGATATCGCGACTACGTGGTCCGCGCGTTCAACGACGACAAGCCCTACGACCGTTTCCTGCTGGAGCAGCTCGCTGGCGATGAACTGGCCGACTATGAACGCGGCGAAATCACGCCGGAGATTTACGACAACCTGGTGGCGACCGGTTTTCTGCGGATGGCGTCGGATGTCACTTGGGCGAACATCACGGGCTATCTTTCGGACCGCGTCGAAGTGATCGCCGACGAGATCGACGTGCTCGGCTCGGCAGTGATGGGGCTGACGTTGAAGTGCGCTCGCTGCCATAGCCACAAGTTCGACCCCATTCCGCAGCGCGACTATTATCGGCTGGCCGCGGTCTTCAAGGGCGCGTTCGACGAATACAACTGGCTCAAGCCCGACATTCGGTCCGGCGCCCCGCTGAGTCAAGACGTCGCCGGCCTCCGGCAGCTTCCGTTTGTCACCACGGCCGAGCGCCGCGCCTGGGAGGACCACGAGACCGCGATCGACGCGGAGCTGGCCGCGGCGAAGGCACGCTCCGTAACGGAGAACGAGCTGAAAGCGATCGAAGCCCGTCGCCGGCCCGAGCCGCAAGTCCGCGCCCTCTGGGACCGCGGCGAACCATCGCTCACCTATACCTATCGCCGCGGCGAGCCGACGAACCTCGGTCCGCTCGTCGGGCCGGGCGTCCCCTCGGTGCTGACCGACGGCCGCACGCCGTTCGTCGTCGAGCCGCCCTGGCCCGGAGCGCGGCAGACGGGCAGGCGTTTGGCCTTCGCGCGTTGGCTCACTCAGCCCGACCATCCGCTCACCGCCCGTGTGGCCGTGAATCGGATTTGGAAGCACCACTTCGGCGGCGGCATCGTGAAGACGCTGGGCAATTTCGGCAAGGCCGGCACGCCGCCGACGCACCCCGAGCTGCTCGACTGGCTGGCCCGCGAGTTCGTGCGGCAGGGCTGGAGCATGAAGGCGATGCACCGGCTGATGATGACCAGCGCCGCCTATCGGCAATCGTCGGCCGTGACGGCCCAGCATGTGCAAAACGATGCCGCGAGCGCGCTCTTCTCTCGCATGCCGCTCGTGCGGCTCGACGCCGAAGCGCTCTACGACTCGATGCTGCTCGTGGCCGGTCGGCTCGACGAGGCGCCCTTTGGTCCGGCCGACGCCGTGCAATCGCGGCCGGACGGGCTGGTGACGCCCGTCGCCACGCCGCGCGGCTGGCGGCGGCTGGTCTACGTGCAGCAGTTGCGCAAGACGCTCCCCACGCATCTCGACGCCTTCGATTACCCGCAGATGAGTCCCAACTGCCTCGAACGGCGGGAATCGATGGTCGCGCCGCAGGCGTTGCACCTGATGAACAACGGCATGGTCTTCGATCTGGCCGAGCAGTTTGCCGCCCGCATCGAGCGCGAAGTTGGGCCTGATGTAAGCAGACAGATCGAACGGCTGTATCTCATCGCGCTTGGCCGCCCGGCGAACGACGATCAGCGGCGGCTGGCGCTCGATGCCCTCGACCAGCTCGCAGCGCAGTGGGAGAAACAGCTCGCGGCGGCCGGCACACCCGATGCGGTGGCTGCTCGGCACAAGGCGCTGACGGCCGTCTGCCACGCCGTCCTCAACTCGGCCGCTTTCCTTTATGTGGATTGACTAACCATGAAGCTGTCATTGAACCGCCGCGATCTTTTCCAGCGAGTTTCCGGAGGCATATTCGGCGCGGCGCTGGCCTATCTGGCCGGCGAAGAGGCGGGCGGCGGGCGGCTGATGGCCGCCGACATCGAGGCGCCGCACGCCGATCTCAAGCCCCGCCCGCCGAACTTCGAGCCGAAGGCCAGGTCGGTTATCCACCTGTTTATGAACGGCGGTCCAAGTCAGATGGACCTTTTCGATCCGAAACCGGCCCTCGACCAGCACCACGGCGAGGCCTATTTCAACAAGATCGCCGGCGAAGTCGAAAACCCCGCCAGCGCCGGCGCGCTGATGCGCAGCCCGTTCAAGTTCGCCCGGCACGGGCAGTGCGGCATGTGGGTCTCCGACGCCCTGCCACAGCTTGCCGGGCAAGTCGACGACATCGCGCTCATTCGCTCGATGTACACGACGAACCTCACGCACGAGCCGGCCATCTATCTGATTCAAAACGGCAAGATGTCGCCGGGCCGGCCGACGCTCGGCTCGTGGGTGGTCTACGGCCTGGGAAGTGAATGCCAGGACTTGCCGGCGTATGTGGTGCTCGACGATCCGCTCGGTCTGCCGATCAACGGCGTCGAAAACTGGCAGGCCGGGTTCTTGCCGCCGGTGTTTCAGGGGACGCGGTTCCGCTCGACCGGTTCGCCGCTGTTGAACCTGCGGCCCGAGGTCGATCGGCCGGCCGGCGTCGTCGAGACCGAGCGCGTGCTGCGCGACCGGCTCGACCGGATGCACCTGAGCGAGCGGCCCGGGCAGCCGATTATCGAGGCCCGTATCGCCAGTTACGAGCTGGCCGCGCGGATGCAGTTGGCCGCCAGCGACGCGCTCGACCTGGCGCGCGAAACGCCCGCCACGCTTGACATGTACGGCGTGGGCCGCGAGCCGACCGATTCCTACGGTCGCCGCTGCCTTTTTGCCCGGCGGCTGGTGGAGCGCGGCGTGCGTTTCGTGCAGCTCTACATCAACGGCCAGATCTGGGACAATCACACCGCGCTGGCCGACGGGCTGAAGACCGCCTGCCAGCGCACCGATCAGCCGATCGCGGCCCTGCTGCGCGACCTTCGCCAGCGCGGCTTGCTCGACGGCACGCTGGTGGTCTGGGGCGGCGAGTTTGGCCGCCTGCCGATCGCCCAACTGCCGGCCGACAAAGACGAACGCAAGGCCGGCCGCGATCACAACAAAAACGCCTTCTGCGCCTGGCTCGCCGGGGCGGGCATCAAAGGCGGCACGACCTACGGCGCCACCGACGAGCTGGGACTCGCGGCCGTCGAAGATCGCGTGAGCGTGCCCGACTGGCACGCCACCCTTCTCCATCTACTCGGCCTCGATCACGAACGACTGTATGTGCTCGACAACGGCCTGAAGGAGCGGCTGACCGGCGTCGAGCAGGCCCATGTTGTCGAGGGGATTCTGGCATGATCGTCTGACAAAGAGTATCGACTCCCGCGTTGCCGGCTGCCGTCTTTGATTGACAGGAAGAACGTTTCTGTTATCCTGCATTTGCGTATCCGTTTTCTCCCTGATGGAACGATCTCCGATGAGTAGCGCGCAGCCAGTGCCTGCCGAGGTAGACACCGAGCGAAACTACTTTGAGGTTATTCGTTTTCCGTCCGATGAAGCGAGGCGGCAGGCGTACAGCGCGCTGATCGCGTCAGGCAAGAAGCTCTCTTTTTCGACGTCCGAAATCAACGTGTGGAACGTGCGGACCGAGGTAGTTAGAGCGCTTCTGGCGGCGAAGGTGCCTTTCGAGTGGCTCACCCGCGACGTGAAGTGATCGCGCCCATGCCTCCGCGTCGGCCCGTCGATCTATCGGCACTTGAAGAACATGTCAGCCTGCTGAAGTGCAAGACGGGCATCGCGCGCGACGATTCACGCAAGAAGACCGTGAGTGTGCCGAAGGACTCGCTCGTCCCGATAATTCAGGCCGAGGTCGGCAGTGTGGTGCCCGTGGATGTTGCCCGCTATCGCCTTCTCGTGCCGATTGCGCAGCTCATCGCATCAACCTCCGGCAAGGTTGAACGGGTGATGGTCGCATCGTTGAACGATTTGGATACACTCGAAAAGACGTTCGTTCGGCATCTGGTCGGTGCAACCGTCCACCTCCAGGAACCTTCTCCCATTCGCGGCGTGGGTGCCCGCGATCCGATGGACGTTGTGGGCACGGGCGAACAGAACGAACACGCGATGTTTGAAGTCTATGCCGCCCCAATCCACGCCTCTGACGAATACTTCCGCGCAGTTCGACGTGAGCTGGAGGATGCCCTCGGCGAGGGCGTAATTCTCATCGAGCGCCAGCACGTGACCCTGATCTGAGAGGCATCATCAGAGACACTGTGGCTACGCGTCGAGCCAGCCCTGCGTCTAGACTAGTCGACGTACAGGAAAGCGTTCAGGTTGAACATGGCCAGGGCGAACTCGCCGAGCGGCTGCTGCGAGAGAAACTCCGCGGCCAGCCCCGCTTCGCGATCGCTGGGCGGCCGGCCGGTCACCAGCCGATAGGCCAAGTCCACCTGGCGGCCCGGATCGCCCGCCGCCTCGCGCGCCAGCCGCTCGGCAAATGCGTCGGCCAATTCGTTCGACAGCCGCCCGTTGAGCAGCTCCAGGGCCTGCGGCGCATGTGTGCTCGATTCGCGGCGAGCGCAACTGATTTGCAGGTCGGGCTGGTCGAACACCTCCATGAACGGCAGCCGCAGGTTGCGCTTGGCCAGCAAGTAGATGCTTCGCCGGTCGTATTCGCCACGGTCGGCCGTCACTTGCCATTGCGAAGGCGCATAAAGCAACTCCACCAAATCGCTTTCGACCGGCACGATCACGCTCGGTCCGCCGGCCTTCAGGTTCAACCATCCTGCGACAGCCAGCATGGCGTCGCGGATTTCTTCGGCCTGAAGGCGGCGCCGCGGGAAGTGCCACAGCAGCCGGTTTTCGGGATCCTTGACGCTGGCGGCCGCGTCGATCGCGCGCGCCGACTGCCGATAGGTGCCGCTGGTGACGATCAGGCGGTGCAGCGACTTCAACCGCCAACCGTCCGCGATGAACCGATTGGCCAACCAGTCGAGCAGCTCCGGATGGCTGGGCTTGTCGCCGTTGACTCCCAGATCGTTGGGCGTGGCCACGATGCCGCGGCCAAAGTGATATTGCCAGACGCGATTGACGATCACCCGCCCGGTGAACGGGTTGCCGGGGTCGATCATCCATTCGGCCAGCCGGGTGCGCGGATTGGGCACATCGGCCGGCAGCTCCGGGGCGTCGTCGGGCAAAAGCACGCCCGGCACGCGCGGCCCCACCGCCGCGCCCGGCTTGTCCCAGTTGCCGCGCTCCAGCAGATGAATTGGAGTACGGCGGGCAGCGTCGTTGGCCACGGTGCAGATCGCGTCAAGCGGCGGAGGCAACTGCCGTTCGAGGTCTTTCAACCGCGATTCCAAGTCGGGCCTGGTGCCGGCCGCTGCTTTCTCCAGTTCCTGCTCGACCTGCTTGAGTTCGGCCTTCAGCTTGTCGGTGCGTTTTTTCCAGGCGGCCTGCTCGCTTTCGCTGGCCAGCGGCAGGTTATGTTCATAGGTCGCGGCCAGAAAGGCTTCCAGCCGGTAGTAGTCTTTCTGGTGGATCGGGTCGAAAAAGTGGTCGTGGCAGCGGGCACAACCAACCGTCAGCCCCAGAAAGGCCGAGCCGATTGTGTTCGTCATCTCGGTCAGCACTTCGTTGCGGCTGCCGGCGACTTCCTGATTGCCGGCGTTTCGCCGCACGGGTCCCAGCCGATGAAAGCCGGCCGCCACCGAGAGCGACCGATCGGCCGAGGCCAACTCGTCGCCCGCCACTTGTTCCAGCACGAACCGGTCGTAGGGCTTGTCGGCGTTGAGCGACTCGATGACCCAATCGCGGTAGCGCCAGGCACCGGGCAGATAGTTGTCGTACTCGAAGCCTTCGGTCTCGGCGTAGCGGACCACGTCGAGCCAGTGCCGGCCCCAGCGCTCGCCGTAGTGCGGGCTGGCCAGCAGCCGGTCGACGACGGCCTCGTAAGCCTGAGTGGATGGATCGCGAACGAATGCCTCGACTTCGTCCGGCGTCGGCGGCAGTCCGATCAGGTCGAAATAGAGCCTGCGAATCAACGTGCGCCGGTCGGCTTCGGCGGCAGGCCGCAACTGCGACGCTCGCAGTCGGGCCAGCACGAAGGCGTCGATCTCGTTGTGCGGCCAGTCGCGGTCGGCCGCTTGAGTGAAGCTAGGAGGTTGCGGCGCGCCTCGCGGTTGGAACGACCAATGGCTGCGGTCGTAGTCATCCTCTTCGGCGCGCGGGTCACCGGCGCCCCCGATGAGCAGGGCGGCGGCGAGGACGATCGAAAGCGGTCGCAAGGCAGGCTCCAAGCATGGCGTGATGAACCGCCCTCAGTCTAAACCGGCGCGTCGCGAATGGCGAGTCGTCTAATCCAGGTAGACGAACTCGTTAGCCGTCAAGAGGATGCGAGCATAGCTTGCCCAGGCCTCGCGCGCGTCGGCCGCCGCGCCGGACGCCGCCAACTGCCGCAGATACTGGTTGAGATAGGTCACTGCCCGTTCGCATTCCTCGCTGCGACAGTGCCGCCCAAAAGCCAGGCGGAAACCGAGATCGACTCGCTGGCGATCATCACCGGCCGACGCCAGCAAGCGGTCGGCCAGACGCGCGGCCTGCTCGGCGACAAACGGATCGTTCATCAGCCACAGCGCTTGCAGCGGCACGGTGGCGCTGGTCCGCACATCGGTCGAGGTGTTCGGGTCGGGACCGTCGAACAGGGCCAGATAGGGATGCCGCTGGATCCGCTGCGTCATCAGGTACAGGCTGCGATGATTCGACGGATAAACCGCCTTGAAGGGATTATGCTGCGTCCAGCCCCACTCGCCGACCGCGGGGAACGGGTGGCCATCGGGGCGCATGCGGTCGAGCGTGCCCGACACGGCCAGCATTGCGTCGCGAATGGCTTCGGCCTCCAGGCGGCGGCGGTCGTGGCGGCCATACCAGCGGTTCGCCGGATCCTTTGCCACCGCTTCCTCATCGTCGCTGACCGAAAGCTGCCACGTGTGCGAGTGCAGAATCAGCCGGTGGAGATGTTTGCCCGACCAGCCGCTCTCAATAAATCGGGCAGTGAGCCAATCGAGCAGCTCCGGGTGCGTCGGCGGTTCTCCGCGTAATCCAAAGTTCGACGGCGTGAGCACCAGCCCCTTGCCGAAATGGTGCTGCCACACGCGGTTGACCATGACCCGTGCCGTGAGCGGATGTTCGGGCCGGGTAAGCCATTGGGCAAGTTGCAGCCGACCGCTGGATCCCGCCGGCAGATCGAACGGCCGGCCGCCCAAGAAAGCGGGCGGACCGCGCGGCACCACCTCGCCGAGATTGGCCGGATCGCCGCTGCGTTGTACGCGGGTCTCGACCACCGCTCCCTCCGAGACGGCGTAAGCGCCAGGCAAGTCGGGCGGAAGTCCCGGCCGCCGCAGGTTGCGCAACTGCGTCCGCAGCGGGTTGAGCTTCGCTTGCAATTCGCCGTCCGTCTTGGAACGCTCTTTTTCCAGTGCGGCCAACTCATTGGCCGCCGTACCACTTTGACCGGCCGCGGCGAACTGCTCTTTCTTGCTTTTGATCGCCGCATCCAGTTCTGCGATTCGCACCGCGGCCGGATCTTCCTTGGCCAGCCGGTCGATCTCCGCCTCGCGCTTCCGCTGCTCCTCTTGCCACGCGGCCAGCCGCCCGGCCGCCTGCTCGGGCGGCGTCAAGGGCACGAAATGCTGCCGGAACAATCCCTTCGAGTGCAGTTCTTCCGCCCCCGCCCAGGCAAACTGCGTCGAGGCAAAGATGCCGTAGAGCGCGTAGTAGTCCTCCGTGGTGACCGGATCGAATTTGTGGTCGTGACAGCGGGCACAACGGAGCGTGAGTCCCATGAAGGCCCGGCCGGTGGTATCGATGGCGTCTTCCAGCGTCAGGTGCCACAGCTCGTAGGGCGCGGTGGCGTAACGGCGCGCGAGGGCCAGATAGCCGGTGGCCGCCACGCGCTCGGCGTAGAGCTTCGGACCGTCCTTCGCCTCCCCCGCCAGCAGGTCGCCGGCAAGCTGTTCGCGGAGGAATTGGTCGTACGGTTTGTCGCTGTTGAAGGCGTCGATGACGTAATCGCGGTAACGGCGGATTTCGGGAATGGGATAATCGGCGTTGTCGCCCGCCGTATCGGCATAGCGGACCACATCCATCCAATGTCGGCCCCAGCGCTCGCCATAGTGCGGCGACGCCAGCAGCCGCTCGACCAGCCGAAGAAAGGCGTCGGGACGCTCCTCGGCGACAAACTCCTCGACTTCTTCCGGCGTGGGCGGCAGGCCGATCAGATCGAAGTAGGCCCGGCGGACGAGCGTCAACGGGTCGGCCGGCGGCGATGGCTCGATGCGGAGCTCGCGCCATTTTGGCGCGATGAAGCGGTCGATGGGCTGATCGGACCAGCCGGTAGGATCTTCCGGGGGCGTCGCATCGCGGACCGGCAGAAACGCCCAATGCCTTGCTTGCCGCTCGCCATCGGCGATAAGCGACGTCTGTTCGGGCCACGGCGCGCCGCGGCGGACCCATTCAGTGAGAGCGTCCACCGCGTCGGCAGACAGCGGCTCATCGGGCGGCATTTTGCGCTGGCCCCGCCGAACGGCATCGATGAGCAAGCTCTTGTCGGGCTCGCCCGGCACAATAATCGCGCCATGTTTGCCGCCCCTGATCAGCGAGTCACGGCGATCGACCTTCAAGCCGCTCGACACCTTATCGCCGCCGTGGCACTTGAAACACTTGCCGACGAGCACCGGCCGGACCTTGGTCTCAAAGAACGTTTCGTCATCGTCGCGCGGCGGCGCGGTATGTCCGATGGCCGACAACGTCAGCCAAACCGCACCGAACAACGCTGCTTCAACTCGATGATCCGCCATTGGCACAACACGCTGATTGCTCGGGATTAGCTATACTGCACGGCCTGCCTCCTTGAACGTGTGCCGTCGGGATTGAGCTTACTGCGGGAGCGCACGTGGAGCAAGCAAGGCGACTGGCGGGCAGTTATGCACGTCGGGCTCCTTTACTTGGCAGTGTCGCCCCAACGGGAGGTTTCGCCCTGGCACGTCCGCCTTAGTTGCCAGTCGGTGCGATTCACTCGCTCGGCCCACGAGTTCATTCTCGTTCGGCGGCGCGCGTGACAAACACTTCAGGGGCTTTAAACATATGCCGAATCAGCGCATTCGCCGGCTTCGTCGGCAGCGAACGGCCGCCCTCCCAACGCGCGTAGGTCTTTTCTTCCACGCCTAGCAACCACCGTTGCTGCGAACTACCACCGACCTTCGCGGGCTGGTCAGGTCGCGTTTCCGGGCTCAGGTCCCAGACCAGTGCCGTGCCGTCGTTCATGCCGGTCACCAGGTATTGGGCGTCGGGCGAAAAAGCGAAGGCGGTGGCACGGCCTCGACCGGAGTCGAACGTCGCGATGCGACGCCCGGCCTTCAGATCGAAGACGCGGATGTCGCCGCAGCCGGGGTCCGTCATACGGAGCAGATCGTTGACGGCCAAGAACCGGCCGTCTTTGGAAACTTCGATCTTGCCGCCCCGGTCGGCGCCTTCGGCCGGAATCGTCAGCATCGGTTCGCCGCGGCTCACATTCCAAACGACGATCTCGCGGCCCTGCCGGGTGATCAGCGTTGCGGCACGCCGATCGAGCAACGAACCGATGCCGATTCAAAATCCCAGATCAAAATCTTGTCCTTACAGCCTGCGGCGAGCGTGCGACCGTCTTTTGACAGGGCGATTGGACCGTATCCGGCTTGTTTGTCGGGCGTCGCCAGCTCGCGCACGAGTTGTCCGCCGGCCACGTCCCAGACGCGCAGTTGAACCATGCGCACGGTCTGCGCGGGATACGGCTTGCCGAACTGCTCCCTTGGAATGGTGACATGGCCTCCGGCCACGAGCTGCTTGCCGTCGGGCGTGAATGCCAGGCCTTGCAGCTTTCCGCGGGTTTCGTCGATGAAACGAGCCGGCTGGTTGGCAACGACGTCCCAGATCACGATCTTGCCGGCCTTCGACTGAAATGGCCGCTCGTCCATACCGGCGGCCAAGAACCTGCCGTCCGGCGAGAAGCTCAACGCGGCAATCGTCGGGGGCACCGATCCAAGAAGGAGGTCGTCGGTATCTTTTGGCCGCGTAAACGTATCGAACGACAAGAGCTCGCGGCCTCCGTCGGTAGTCCAGACGCTAACGACCGCCTTCTGGCTTTGGTCAACCGCATAGAGTCGTTTCGCATCCATAGAGAACGCCATCGCAGAGACGCCCAGAAGGTTGCCGGCGATTTCGAGGCGCTTCTCGCCACTTCCAACGTCATGCACATAGCGGCGTAACGACGGATCAGTATGGAAGAACCTGGCAGCCAGGCAGGCGTGCCCGAAGACGTTCATACGCCTTGGGGCTGATTTGTCGAGGGTTAGTCAATCTGAGCACAACAAGACCGCTGAGGCGCTCTAGCGGCAGCAAGGAGGCGTCGTCGATCGCTCCCGCGTCGAGCATGAGCATCTCCAGGTTCCTCAGTCGTCCCAGCGAGGCCAGGGCTTCGTTATCCAGCCGAACATCGGACAACGTGAGCCGCCACGGAACGCGTAGATGAGCAAGGATCTCTAAATGGGCGGCCGTGACCGTCGGGCCGCGCAGCTCAAGCTCCAATCCCACGTTGCCAAGCTGTGACAACTGCCTGACGCCCTTCTCTGAAAGGTTTGGCGCCGACAGTTGCAGCGACCGCAGCCGCGGCAGAGCGGTAAGAAATCCGAGACCATCGCCCGTCAGGCTCCGACTTTGCAGTTTCAAGCTCACGAGATTCGTCATCCACGCGACATGCTTCAGGGCCCCGTCGGTAAAATCCGCTTCGATCTCGAGCCGTTCGACATCTCGAAACTGCCGAAGCGGCTCAAAATAGTCGTCGCCGCGCTCTCCACCCATGATGTGCAGCGAGATGACGCGATCGAGCGGCTTGAGCCGGCCGCCGGACAGATAGGGAATCGTGTGACGGACCGAAGCGGGAAGCCCGTATCGCACGTCAAAACTGCAGCGCAACCGCTCCAGCGCGGCGTCTTGCCAACGGTGCAGAAAAACGATCCATGCGAAGCCTGCGCCCAGAGCCAATTCTGCCACGAGCATCTCGTTGACCGTGAACTGCCACACCGTTTTTCGCCCGTGGCGACAGCGATACTCGCAAAGGGCGCCTGCCGCCAGGATGATTGCCAGAGCGATGGCCAGATCAAAGGCCAGCTCTCCGCCCCGGAATTCAACTACGCGGCCCTTGGTTCGGAAAAGCCACATTCGAGAAGTGTCGCGGTTAAGGAACTCGTGCGGCCAGCCATACACGTCGCCATACCGTTGGAGAGAACCGGGAGTCGTACCTGGGGCCGCATTCATCAGGATCAGCACGGCCGCCGCCACGATGGCCACCGCCCCCGTCGTGCGGTGCCACCTCCAGAGCGGTCGCCGCGATGGTTCGTCTCTCATTTCTCAATCTCTCATCTTTCGTCGGCGGCAGGACTCGCTCCGCTCGCTCCACCCTGCGGATCTACGAATCGTTGCTTCTCAAATAGACCCACACTTGACCGTGCGGCGCGACGATCGGCTTGGGCGGGGGCCTCGTAAGCTCGCGGCGCATGGAGCGCATCTGGTTGCCGATCACGCGCAGGCCTGCCAGCCGCTGCTCTCGCGCGGAGCCGGTCTCGTTGTCCAGCGCCCCGCGCTCGGCCGAGAATTTTTTCGACAGGGCGGAGAGCTTCTTTTCCAACGCCGCGTCGTGGGCCCGCTCCTCCTCGGAAAGCTTGACTTCCGGTGTCACTACGGATGTCCATACGCCGCCGACCAGCAGGTCGAGCCGGCCGTCGGCGTCGAAATCGCAGACGCAAGGCCGCGCGCCACGGCCGGGCTTGGGCACTTGCTCTTCTTCGTCGAAGAAGAACGGCGGCACCAACTCCTTCCCGTCCTCAACCGTTGTCGCCTGTTCCGCGCCAGCGTGGCGATAGTATGTGACGCTGCCGTCGCCGGCGCCGACGATGAGATCGAGCAGGCCATCGCCATCCCAATCGGCCATGACCGGCGCCGTGCTGCCGGACCACGTGTAGACCGGGTCGTCGTCTGCCGTGAACGCTTCGGCAGGGCCGTAGGTTGGCTGCCGGCGGCTGCCCGTGTTGCGCAACAGGCCCAAGCCTACTGGCTGGACCGGGACGACCAGATCGAGACCGCCGTCGCCGTCCCAATCGGCGGCGTGAGCTGCCGCGCCCGGCAAACCAACAATCTCCAGGCCGTCTGCTCGCTTCAAACTCTCGCCTTCGGCAAACGAGCCGTCTTTCCGGCGTCGGAAGACGACGATGGCGCCGTTGCCGGTGCAGGAAAGAACGTCGAGGAGGCCGTCGCCCTCGAAATCGACTAATTGCGGCACAAAGCCGACGGAACCACCAATCCCGCCGTCGTTGGGGCCGGGGAACACCTTCGCGGCTTCGCCCGCGGCGCCTGCCTTGAACCACTGGAAATCGTCGAACCGCGGACGTTCTCTCGTGCCCCGGTTGGGATAGATGCGCAGCTTGCCGTCGAACTGGCCGACGAAAAGGTCGGGCAAACCATCGCCGTCGAAATCACCAAAGTAGGGCGCCAGGCCGCCCTGTTCGATGTCGATGGGCGTGCCGCCGACCTCGACGGGAGTCGGCTCCGATAGTGCCGCCGCCGGCCCAGGTTCGTCGCCTCGCGCAGACAAGGTCAAGCCGGCGGCAAAAGCTCCGGCCGCGAGAAAACCGCCGTAGACGCGCCGTCGAGCGAATCCTGTTTGTTTCATGCGGGCGTCTCAGGGTTTATACTGAGGGGCGAACGACTTCTCGATCGACGTTCAGTTTAGCTTATTCGCGGCACGGCGAACACCAACATCGACATCTATTACCTATGCCAGCTTCCTACACCGGTATTGTTCGTGGCAACAGCATCCAGTTTGAGGGGGAATTGGGCTTGCCGGATGGTCAACGCGTCAGCGTTACCTTGAAGCCCGTCGGCGCGGCACGCGGTGACGCGAACGGACAACTGCAATCTGAGTTTAACCGACTGTCGGCCGAGTGGAAGAATGCGACGGGGCATCTCTCCAACATCTCTCAAAAGACCAGACATCCGGCCTACCAAGCAATCATTGCGATGGGAAAACCGGCGGTGCCTTTGATACTTCGTGATCTGGCGGCCGCCCCGTGCGACTGGTTTGCAGCGTTGGAGCAAATCACAGGCGCGGATCCGGTCCCGGAATCCTCTTATGGGGCCGTCAATAAAATGGCGAAAGCCTGGCTCGATTGGGGCAAGAGCCGGGGGTATGACTGGTAAGCGCCGGAAACGTTTGAAGACGCCGGTACGGCTGCGACCCTTGTCCGATTCTTGCCCGAAGCTGAACAGCGGCAATCACAAGGTCACCAGCCCCGCAACTTTTCGTTACAACTGCGTTGCTTGGGCCGCGGGAGTCGCCACCCAAAAATGGGGCGATCAAAAGCCCTATTTCTGGCCCAAGGAGGTGATGCGTGGCGGCGACGTCGGCTCGCTGATCAAGCTGTTCGAGTGGCTTGGATACGAGCAATGCGGCGACGGCATGTTCGAGCCGGGGTTCGAGAAAATAGCGATCTATGCGATTGGCGGCATTTGGACCCACGCAGCAAGGCAAAAGAGCAATGGTCTATGGAGCAGCAAATTGGGCGACTTCGAAGACATCGACCATGCTTCTCCCGAAGCTGTTGCCGGCGGTGATTACGGCGAGGTCGCCGCGTTCCTGAAGAGAAAGCGACCCCGCAAGAAAACTAAGTGACCCGGCAAATGAAACACTTCAAATACTCGCTGTCCAAACAGGTGGCGCTGATCGGATGGTCCGCGCCGGCGCCGCGCTGCTCGAGCACCTGTATCTCGCGGCCGCTGCGGGCCGCGACTTCTGCCAACGTATGCAGAAAATCTTCCCGCGTCACGTAGCCCGAACAACTGCACGTCACGAGCACTCCGTCGGGTTCCAACAGGTCGACCGCCAGGCGATTGAGCTTGTGATAGGCCCGCAACGCCTCTTCCACCGCCTGGCGACGCCGGGCGAATTTGGGCGGATCGAGCACGATGCCGCCGAACCGCCGCCCCTCGGCCGCCAACGATTCCAACGAGCGAAAAGCGTCGCCGCACTCGAACCGCACGTTGGCCGCCTCGTTCAATTCGGCGTTGGCCTTCGCCAAGGCAATCGCCTTCGGGCTGGAGTCGATCCCCAGCACGTCGACCGCACCCCCCAGCCGCGAGGCGCAAAGCGAAAAAGCGCCGCTGTAGCAGAACATGTCGAGCACGCGCCGGCCGCGCAGATAGCCGGCGGCCGCGCGACGGTTCTCGCGCTGGTCGAGAAAGAAGCCGGTCTTTTGCCCGGCTGAAAGATCGACGCCGTAACGCAGACCGTGCTCTTCGATGAACACCGGGCCATCGGGCGATTCACCCCAGGCCAACTCCTCGCCCACGATCGGCGGCAGCCCTTCGAGCTTGGCCACATCGGGATCGTGGCGAAGGAGAATGCCGCGCGGTTTGACAAGCTCGGCCAGGACCGAAACCAACAGCGTCAGCCGCGACGCCATGCCGAGCGCCGAGACCTGCACGACCAGGTAATCGGCGTAACGGTCGACGATCAGCCCGCTGACGCCGTCGCCTTCGCTGAACACCAGCCGCGCCGCCGTCGTGCCGGCGCCGTCGGGCAGCCCCTCGCGCAGGGCGAGCGCGGCTGCGATGCGGCGCCGCCAGAACGCTTCGTCGAGCGGCTCGTCGGCCCGCCAAGTGTAAAGCCGCACGCGAATGCGGCTCTGCCCGTTGTAAATGCCGCGGGCGATCCACTCGTCGCGGTCCGAGATCAGGTCAACCACATCGCCGTCGGCCGGCCCGCCCTCGGTCCGCTCGACCGCGGAATCGAGCACCCAAGGATGCCGGCCGAAGAAGGGACGGGCTTTGCGCGGCTTGAGCACCAGCCGGGCCGCCGTTTGGGTCGATGTCATTTGGCCCCCAGCACTTCCTCGACGTCGGTCTTGAGCGAACGCATGTACGACCGCCATTCCTGGTCCAGCCCTCCGCGGTCGGCGCCGAACGCGCGGTCGAACAGCGGGTTCAGCACGTCGGGCGTAAAGTCGATGTCGGGCGGCAGCTCGCCCAGGGCTTTATAGAACCGCATCAAGTCGTCGAAATGTTTTTCGACCAGAAAGTGCGTCAACGCCCAGGCCTGGCCATAACCGTGCAACATGGCGCCCAGCGAACGGGCGTAATCGAAAATCTGGTCGCCGACGATGAAGTTGAGATTGGAGTGCTCGCGGTCGGGTTCCAACGCGCGGTAGTATTTGAGCCGCAGTTCGTTGACCGCGCCGATGCCGCTCCAGGCCCCGTCGTTGGGCGACTCGAAATACGCGGCCAGCCCCTCGTGGACCCACTTGGGCACCCGCACCTGGTGCGGAAACAAGCCCGTGTTGGACGCCATCTGGTGCGTCGCCTCGTGGCTGACCACTTCGATGTCCTGGCTTTCCTGGTCGATGTCGATGAGCAACTCGACGGTGTTGGCCAAGCGCACGATGTTTTTGGCGCCGCGGGCCTTGGCCTTCACCGCCCGTTGTCCCGCGTCTTTGAGCGTCGTGGAAAGCTTGTCCAGCATTTTGAACTTTGCGCTGGAGCCGTGGTCGAAGAAGAAGCTGATGTTCTGTTCCGGCAGATAGAAACCGGAGGCGTTGATCAACTCGGAGCTGAGCCGGGTCGAAAAGTCCTTGTAATCGGCGTAGTTGTTGAACAGCACGACCTGCAGCCGCTGCTGGGGCACTTCCAGGTCGACGCCATGCGAATAGAACGTGAGCAGGAAGCTCTCGTAGACGCGTTCCAAAAGCTCCAGCCGCTGCTGATGGCGAGGCTTCTTGCTACGGGCATTCTTATCGGGTTTGTCGGGCGTGTCGTACAGCAGCGAAAAATGGTCGCTGGTGGCGAACTTCATTTCGTTGCGGTGGACGAACTTTCGCAGTGCTTCCGCTTCGCCGTCGCGCTGCGGCAGCGGCTTGTGCAGTTGATCGCGCAGCGCCAGGATGCGTTTGGCCTCGGCGTTCTTGGGATCGACTTCCAACGCCGCTTCCACGGCCTCGTAGTACTCCTTGATCATGCCGTGCTTCAGCGCCCAAACGCCGGCCTGGAACATCGCCGCGGCGTCTTTCTTGTTTTGGCCGGCGACAAGACGTTTCTTGTACTGCTGGTTGAGCGTGGGCACCGGGTGAATCTTGCAGTCGTGCAGATCGAAATAGAGTGTGCCCAACGGATGCTGAAGCGACATATTTCCGCCTTGCAGGCCGGTGGCCTTGCCTTGCAGCAGAACGCGGAGCGTGGTGCCCGGCAGGATGTATTCGACGAAATCCGCCCGCGCCGCGGCGGTGGACAGCAGCAGCGACAGCAACGCGACAATGACGACGGTATAGGATCGCACGGGTTTGTTTCCCCCTCGGCCTTCAATTTTGGATTTTGGATTTTGGATTTTGGATTTCGTTGCTAGTCAATCCAAAATCCAAAATCGAAAATCCAAAATCCCACTACGGCGCATGGGCCGGCAGATCGACGGTCTCGCCGCCGTGAATCGTACACAATGCCCGGAACACGGCCGGATCGATGTCTTTGGAGATCCGCCTGACCGAACCGTCGGCCAGGGCCACCACCGCGCCTCCGCCGGGGTCGCCGGCCGGGCCGAAGCCGGTGATCGGGTCGAAATAGGGCGCCCGCGCGCCGCGGACGGTGGCGCCGCCACCCGATGCCCACGGTCCCACGATCTTTCCGGCGTTGACGAGCATCAGCGTGTTGCCGGCGCCGTCGGTGATCTCTTCGGGCCGGGCGATCTGGTCGTAGCCGAAGATGCCCGCCCGCGGATCGCTGCGCGGCAGAGAGGCGGCCACCCGATTGCGAGAGTCCTCGACGCCGGCCATGCCCACATAGTGCGTGAAGGCCGGCCCGATCACGTCTTTGGCGCCGATGATCTGCATGTTGCGGTTCGGATTCGAGGGGTCGATGAACGCCGGAATGACCTGGCACGTCAGCTCAATGTTGGCCTCTTCGTGCCATCCCTTATTGAAATCGAAGCGGTTATAGAGATCGCTATGCCCCAGGTAGGGAAGCAGATCGATCATCCAACTGTAGCCGGCCACCACCGACTTCTCTTGAAATCGCTTCACGCCGGCCAGTTTGCCCCCTTGCAACCGCCATTGATTCGCCGCGGCGGACAAGGCAGACAGATCGCCGGAAGCCATCGCGCCCGAAGGGGCGTTGCCCTGGGTCAGCCGAGGCGCGACCGAACTGCCCGCTGCCGATGTGCCTGCCGGCATCGCATCGGGCACCGTGGTGGCCGGGTCCGCAGTCACAGAACTCGTTACGGCGGGGCCAGTCACCACGGGCCCCGTCCCAGCGGGGCCGTTGACTTCGGGGCCGCTGGTTACGGCACCGTTGACAACCGGCCCGGCGTGCATGGCGCCGGCAGACGCGGTCGCGGGCGGCATGGCAGTCGTTGCTGGAGCCGGGCTGGCTGCGGTGTTCGGCTGGAATACGCCCGTGCCAAGCTCGGTCACGCCGGAGCCGGCCGGCGCGGCCGCCGGGTTATTGGGCTGCGACTTGCCGCAGCCGCAAAGGATTGCCACGGCAACCGAGCCACCTACCGCAACGAGCGTGCGTGAATATGACATGAAGCCCTCGATTCGCAGAAAAAAGAAACCGCTTGCACGGGGGCGCCGCTGCCCTCAACGCGATCTTGCCTGAAGGACATGATAGCGAACTTGCTCCCCGTTTCAAATGATTTCATGGCCCCCGGCGGTAGGACCGGCCTCAGCGCCGCCTTGCCAACGGCTGGAACTTCTCCTTCGGAAAGCATATCATTGTCTAACAAGCGTGCCGGGCCGTTGTGGTCCGCGCGTGCTACCGGCCCGGCGCCGCTTCGATGGGCCTTGTCTCGGCGCACCAGAAGCGAATGTCCAAAGGCAAACTCCGGCAGCAAATCGCCTGGGAAGCTGCCCGCTTGATGTACGAGCGCGTCGAATCGGAATACTACCGGGCAAAACTCAAGGCCGCACGCCGCATGGGCGGCTGGGTGAAGCCCAAGGATCTGCCCAGCAATCGGGAGATCCGCGACGAGATCCAGGTCTTTGCCCGGCTTTATGAGGGCCAGCGGCGGCTGGAAAATCTCCGCGACATGCGGATCGCGGCCCTGAGAATGATGCGGCTTCTGCGGTCCTTCCGGCCGCGGCTGATCGGCAGCACGCTCACCGGCCACGTGCGCCGCGGCAGCGACATCGACCTGCACGTTTTTTCCGACAGCATCGAAGCGGTCGCCGCCGCGCTGGAGCGGGAAGGCTTGGGCTACACGGTCCAACGCAAACAGGTGCGCAAGCAGGGCGAAGAACGCATCTACACCCACGTACACGTCGTCGATCGTTTCAGGTTCGAGCTGACCGTCTATGCCGAGAACATGGCCCATTTCGCATTCAAAAGCTCGGTGACGGGCAAGCCGATCGAGCGTGCCAGCATCGCCGAGCTGGAGCAGTTTCTGGCCCGCGAGTATCCCGACTTGGCGCTCGACGACGCCCTGGCCGAAGCCGAGAACCAGGTCGACCGCTTCCAGATCTACCACATGCTGCTGTTGCCGCTGGAGCAAGTGAAGCAGTCGCCCAAGTATCACCCCGAAGGTGACGCGCTGTATCACAGCCTGCAGGTGTACGATCTGGCGTCGCACGAGTTGCCCTACGACGAAGAGTTCCTGCTGGCCGCCCTGCTGCACGACGTCGGCAAGGCCATCGACCCGCACGACCACGTGGCCGCCGGGCTGGAGGCCCTGGAAGGATTCATTACCGACCGCACACGCTGGTTGATTGAGCACCACATGGAAGCCCACGCTGTCCTCGACGGCAGCCTCGGGCAGCGCGCCAGAAAGCGGCTCGCCGAGCACGAGGATTACGAAACGCTCATCTTGCTGGGCCGTTGCGACCGCCACGGCCGCGCGTCGGGCGTGGCCGTGCCCGAACTCGAAGAAGCCCTCGATTACGTGCGTCAATTGTCCGACACGTGCGGCTGAACGTTTTTGCACAAGTGGCACGCAAGGGTGGCTGGGGCAGAGCTTGGCCGGGATGGCTTGGCCGTACGAGAACGCAGCGGTAGTTGGCTAAACTTAAGGTTGGCGCCCACGGCTAAACTCCGCCGTCCCTACGGGACGAATCCGCCTGGAACAAAACCGGCACAACGTCAACGATCGCGGGGGCGTGAGATTTGCGCTGCCCCATGCTATGCTGTCCCAGATGACCCGGCAAACGATCAGCTTCGAGCGCAAACGGACCGACGCCGAGCGGCGGACGAAACAGGCTGAAAAGTTCCTGCGAATGCTAAAGCTGCTGGAGTTGCTCGCCGGCCGCGGACGCCGGACGCCGCAGTCGCTGGCGCGTGAACTCGGTTGCAGCCAGCGAGAGGTGTAGGTCATCAAGCCCGTCGAGTTGCGCCGGCGGTTCGTCGAGCAATTGGAAGAAGGTTTGCGAATGAATCGTGAAGGAAAACCAAGCAGGTCAGGCCGAACTCACGCTTTCAGCGAACCGCGGAGGCCCAAGATCAACTCGACTTCGCCGATGGGGCTGCCGATGCGAGTCGCAATGGCGGGGGTCGAGAGGCCCTGGTCGGCCAAGGCGTAGATTTCGGTCTGGCGCCGCGCCGCGGAAGCGCCTGCCCGCGTTCCCGCGGCGTCGATCCGCAAAACGCTCGGCTCGACGGGCGTTTTCTTCTCGGCGGCTGCCTGCGGAGCGACGGCTGCCGCCAACTCGATGGCCGCCTCCAGCCGCTCGGCTTGCCGCGTCGCCTGGCGAATCAGCTCCTCAAGAATCCCGATCTTCGTGTCGAGCTGGGCGTTCAACTCGCGCGCCAGGCCGTGTGCCTCGACTTCCCAGCGCCGCAGGTCTTTCGGCGCGTCAAGGCGATGGGCCGGGCGCGGCTCAGACTGAGACTGCGACCAGCCCGACGGCGACGGCAGCTCCGCTTTCGGCCTCACGGCGAGTTGCCGGTGCGTGCGAAACAGCAGCACTCCGCACGTCAGCGCAAGGCCGCCCAGAAAAAGGATGGTCGTGCCTTCAATCTGGCCAAGAAGAAACATCCTTGTTTGTCCGTTGTCCGCCCACTGACCAGTGGTGAGTGGATAGTGGGTAGTGGATAGTTGGAGGAGCCGCTGCGCGGCACTAACCACTAACCACTAACCACTAACCACTAACCACTAACCACTAACCACTAACCACTAACCACTAACCACTAACCACTCCCTACGCCCGCTTGCCACGCCCGCTGCGCGGCTTCATACACGTCCCGCAACGGCACGTCCCGTTCACGGGCAATCCGGCTGCACGACTCATATTCGGGCGAAAAACTCGGCTCCTGCCCGGCAATCCAGCCCAGCTTGCCGTCGATCGGGCCGAACTCGGTCTCGACCTGGTGCGGCTTTCGCTCCAGCTTGTGTCGGCTGGCCGGCCAGCGACGCACGCCGAGCGTGCCCGTCTCGCGAAACAAAATCCGCTCCACATTCTCCGCCAAGGACGGCTGGCAGAGCACGGTCAACGTCACTCCCGGCCGGTTCTTTTTCATCTGAATGGCGGTGGTGTATACGTCGAGCGCTCCGGCCTCCAACAGCTTGCCGGTGGCGAAACCGATGACTTCGCCCGACACGTCGTCGAGATTCGTTTCGAGCACCCACACCTGATCGGCCGCCAGGCCATCGGCCGACTCGCCGACGAACAGCCGCAGCAGGTTCGGCTGCTGTTCCAGGTCGCGCGTTCCGGCGCCGTATCCGATGCGGTCGATCGTCATCGCGGGCAGCGGGCCAAACTGATCGACGAGCGTCGCGGCGATGGCCGCGCCCGTGGGCGTGGTCAGTTCCGCCGCCACCTGCGACTCCGCCAGAGGGATGCCTTGCAGCAGCTCGGCCGTCGCCGGAGCGGGAATGCTGCACGTACCGTGGGCGATGGTCACGGTCCCGTGTCCGGTGGGAACCGGCGAGCAGGCAATGCGGTCGACGGCGAGCAGGTCCCAGCCGATCGCCGCACCGACGATGTCGGCGATGGAGTCGACCGCCCCGACCTCTTGGAAATGGACCTTGCGAATCGTCGTGCCGTGAACCTTGGCTTCCGCTTCGCCGAGCTTCGTGAAGATGCGCTTGGCCAGATCTTTCTGACGGCCGCTCAGCGTGCTGCCGTCGATCATGTCGGTG